>ENA-OWPI01002374-OWPI01002374.1-marine-metagenome-genome-assembly--contig:-NODE-2374-length-17760-cov-10.883560_pt1 | contig 17760 bp, 6 predicted proteins | sample MGYA00238138_ERZ651775 | MGnify/ENA primary metagenome ERZ651775 (study PRJEB26906, sample SAMN06265043) | marine metagenome | isolation source: Helgoland LTER site | place: Germany:Helgoland, sampling...
GGCATTAATTCAATTGGTATCGAACAGGATTTTGCTTCGCAGGTCACGTTAGCATTCTTACGTCCATCGTCGCACGTGATCGAAGTAGGTTGCGGGAGATCAGTAGTATTACTTTTAAAAGTAATATCGTAACCCACGTTACACGTCGGGAGACACGTATCTCCATGTTCAAGCTTCTCGCTACATGTACCAAGGTCACCTTGAGCTGGCTTATCAATCGAGCAGCTTTTGTATGTGCGCGGCGGCGGAGAAGGCGGCGGTGCTGGCGGCGGAGAAGGCGGCGGTGATGGCGGCGGTGCTGGCGGCGGTGATGGCGGTGGCGGACTTGGAGGCGATGGCGGCGGTGCAGGCGGCGGCGAAGGCGGCGGCGGACAGTTACCATCTTTGACACAATCCGCCGGCGGCGGCGAAGGCGGCGGCGAAGGCGGACACATTGAAATTTCAGCAAAATTTTGCCACGTTGATGGTTTTTGAACGCAGTTTGAGCACAGGTACGACCAAAACGGATTCACCGAGCACGGCACGTTGATGGCCAAATCGGCGTTATTATCGAGCATTTCAAAACTCGAAAAGTTGGACGCGGTCAATTGATTGCTTTCAAAGGTCAAAAAGTTGACGCTGCTCAACTGAGGATTTTTGGAAATGGAAACTTTCTTCGCGCAATGGGCACACGCATCGACCGGTAATTCGTCCAGCATCATCTCGAGCATGGTCCATTTACTGTAACAATGCCAAGTACTAGTACTATCAGAATCCAGAACTGATCCAGCGCCCCACACGCGTTCAGCTGAGCACGCATTACTCCCTGTTTTCGAACAGCCCAAGTTATACCTAACGCCACTAACGGTGATCCCATTCTCTTCCATGTCTTTGTCCGAGATGGTGTTACCACCTTGAATGACAAACGCGTTCCAGTCCGTGTAATGTCTACAATAACCACTGTCGTCTGCAGCGGCTGCCAGGCACCACTCGTACTCTTCGCACAAGTTCAAACAGATATCCAGTGCAAATTTGGGGTCAGTCGACTGTATGCTACGTCCAAGATAGATCCCCCACTCCCCACTTTCTTCAGCGCAATACCCCTGGCCCCGGTAAACAAACGCTTGTTCCACGGACGGCGAGGAGAACGATGTCGCGTTCACAAAGGAAAGCGCCTTTGCATCGCCTTCGTTTCCGACGATTGAAGTCATTGGCGCGAATTCGCGCAAACTTCCCGTAGCGGCGACAAACTGCGTCGCCGAACTCATTTGCGTGTAATCGAAGCTCAATATGTGATGCACAACGGCGAGATTTTCCATCGCGAGCGAAGCAATTTTGGTCACGCTTCCAGCAGCAATGGTCTGTGCGTCCGTCAATACTGCTTGCGTGATATAACCAGTTTCGACCGCTGCGGACGTTAGCGTAAACGGATCCAAGACGGTTCCGATACCGAGCTTATTTATTTCGTCCAGTTTGGGAAGATTAATGGTAAGACCCGAGACCGAATCAGCCTGTTTTATATTCGCCGAGTAACAAAAGGTTTCTCCTGCGGCGGCGGCGCACTCGTAACTTATGTAATACCCAATCACAACATCCCCGCATCGCGTCAAGAGAGGCGCGTCCACCTTGGTCAACTTTGGATTGTTGTACACCAACAAACCGCCGACGAGAGTCGCATGGCCGTCAATTTCGCCAAGTTTTGGAAATTCAACCGTCGACAACGCCGAATTATTCCCCACATCAATTGTGTCAAAAGTGAACAGTAATTCTGGCGCAGAGAAACTCGTCAAAGCTTCGTTCGATTCCAAATCCAAACTCGTGGCGTTGCTCAAAAGCGGGACAGAAATTGACGTCAATCCTCTCGAACGTCTGACTATCACTTCACCTGTAACGGAAATCAAAGCAGGGAACGAGACTGACGTTATCGCTTGATCACCATTTTTATTCTTTCCGAAATTAAAATCAAACTCGATGTTCCCAGATATGGCTTCTACGCCTGTAAATACGAGCTGCGTCGCGACCGTCACGTTATCGCAATCCTTGTAAATCGGAGAGCTTCGCGACGCAACATACTCCACTCGTCCTGTCACATACGAACCGATCGATGTAATCGCGACGTACGTACCACCATCAATTGAATCCGTCCATGAATACAAGCACGTTATTGGTGGTGGCGAAGGCGGTGGTGGTGGCGAAGGCTGACTCGGCGGCGGAAAAGGCGAGGGAGGGTAGCTGTATTCAACTTTAGGCGTACCTTTTCCAAAAGTAGCCGAGGTGTAACACGAATTTCCCGAATCACATTGCGGACCTAAGAGAATAGTCAACGACGAACTCTGGCCGTTCGTCACGTCCGTGTTGTCGCTGATATCAATTCCATACTCTCCCGTACACATCGCCCCGTCGTCGAAATCGCAGCTTTCTATACTTCTCAACCCGATCGAAACCAATTTTTTGTTATCAGTTATTTCCAAACCTTTATTGTTAGCGTCGGAACCAATCGATCGCGTCAACGCATCGAGAGAAATGGCGGTCAAAGCGTCGTTTCCGTCAACGATTAACCTCGCCGTGTTCAAAGTTAACTTTGGCAAACTAAATTGCGCGAGCGCGGCGTTTGAAGACACGTATATGCCGTCACTGGTTTCTAACAGTGGTAAATCAATCGTCGTCAAAAGAAGGCACGAATCAATCTTCAACTCTCCTCCGATCGTTTCGAGTTTACTCGACGACACGCTCGTCAACTTTGTGTTCGACGATACCTCAAAATTGCTCGAAACTTGCGTCAACTCTGGAAAAGAAAGCGAGGTCAACTTCGCGTTCGCTTCGCCGGTCCCCTGGCCACCGATTTTGATATCACCGGCAACCGTGACGAGATTGGGAGCGCTGAAAGATGCCAACGCGCTTTGACCGTTGACAATAAAATTCCCATCGATGGTCTTCACGCCGGTTAAATCCAGCGAAGTGAGGGAGGAGGAAGAAATAATCTGCAAACCTCCTTGCAATACTCCGTCAGAGGTGACGTCTTTGCACGATGTGCCTGAAATCAACGCGGTGAGCGTATCTTTCGTGCACGTGAGCGAAGAGCACGTGCACACGCCAGCTTCTGTCTCCCAATACGACGGTGGACCACACGTATTACCGCACGCTTCGCACGCGTCCGCGAAGGTTTTTTTACAAACGTACACATCCGCAAACTTAGCGTCTCCCCCAAACATATCTTCAAACGTACAGCCAGATCCCGGTTCCCACCTGGTAATATCTTGCACGAACGAAGTCGCGCCTTCAAACATACCGTTCATATTTTTTACCTTTCCCACATTCCAACCGTCAATGCCTTGATCAAACATGGAGGCGAACCTAAACATATCTTGCATGTAAGTCACTTGCCCGGTGTTCCAGTTCGAAATATCTTGATCGAAGTTTGTCGTGCTGGCAAACATCTCCGCCATGGTCGTAACCTGTGAGGTGTCCCACTTCGTGATGTTTCCGTTAAAAGACTTGTCTTTGAAACTTTGCGCCATGTTTTTAATCGCGCTCGTGTCCCAATCCTTCATCGACCCCCATTTTGTCATGGAGCAATCGCCCGTAATGTCCAATGGCCGTAATTCGCCCGTAATGGCCGGGTACGAAGCGCTCAAACACTCGTCGACTGCTTCTTTAAACTTATCGTCCGTGTCAATCGGACACGATTCAAACGCAACCTTTTCCAAAGTCTCGTCTTGTAAGCGATAATACGTTCGAAAGTCGTTGAAAAACTCATCCCCTGACTCGAATCGGTCGTCGATGGCAAACGTCGTCGTCGCAGAGGCGTCGTCTTCGTACGCGATGTCCGTGATCGAAGCCTTCGTCGTTCCACTCGTCTCCAAATCCGTCGCCGTCACGCACGGGTCTGCGATATTGCAACTCAAAGAAGAGTCGCTATTCGAGCACAACGGCAACGAATAATTCAGCGGTTGATGATAGTAAGATTGGGCATCGACTGCCCAAAACTTCCCGCTTCCCGTTCTTGAGAAAAAACAGTCGCACGCGAAGAACGCGATCAGCAGAGAAAACAACGTCGTCGCTTTCGATCGACCTCGTCTCGATGTTGCTCCTCGCGCGTTCATGTTTTTTTCTCCTTTGCTTCCGCTGATTTTTTGGGTCGACGAAAGCGCAAGAGTCGCGATCGTCGGCCCTCTCGACCGAAACAAAAATTCTCTCTCTTACTCTTACTCTTACTCTCTCGAAAGGCGAAAAGATCGAGGTAGGCTTACCGCGCGATCGCTGCTCTCAGCGCTCGAGCCGAATTCGCGCGATCGTATGTACGTTTTCCTCTCTTTTTTGTAGTTCTCCCGCTACACAGGTGAAAAGAAGAGGAACAAATTGTTGTGCGGATGCGAGAGCGAAATTCAAACCGTGATGAGTAAAAAGTAGGTTAAAAAAAATCTGTTGAAATTTTTTTGTGCTGGCGAATTTTTTTTAAAAAAGTTTTCCTATGCAAAATCTCTTTCTGTTGCTCTCCAATGCATTATGGAGGAGTAAACTCTGGAGTCGTCGTCGAAACGATCGCCGCCGCCGCGCTCGTCGTTTTTTCCTCCAGAGTTTTATCATCATCATCATCATCATCATCATCATCATCTCCTCCTCCTCCTCCTTTTTCTTCTTCTTTGTCTATTTCTATCTCTTCTATTTCTATTATCTTATCTAAATCTTCGTCTTCTTCGTCGCGTAAATGTTCGTGGAAATAGTTTCGGTGCTCCGAGACTATGGAGTCTTTGACGTGCGTCACTTTCTTGCTCACGACGTCGGCGCCGCCAAAGACTTGGAGCCAGTATATTCCGGCGAGTTCTAAGTGGCGCGCGAGAGGGAACCATCCGATTTCGCGTGCGAGCGACCAGAGGAGCGACCAGGCGACCCAATATTGAAGTTGCGCGCGGAGTTTTTCCGTTCGCGATGTCGTTATTCTCGTTCTCGTTCTTTCCTCCTCTTTGTTTCCTTCTCCATCTCCAGTGTTTGGCGCGCGCTCGTTTGTTATTAAGAAGAACGTGTTTTGCATCTTCCCGTTCACCAAAGATGTGTTGATTGCTGCTTTCGTGGACGAGTTTGAAGATGAAGACGTGATCGTTTCCAAGGATTTCAAGCAAGGAACAAAGACGCCGGCGATGGCGCATCCATACCTACAAAACATCCCCGGAACGAGGAAAAAGAGCGAACACACCAAAAGAGCGCCGGTTGTGTTCTCCAACGCGACGCGCGAAATTTCACCCAGCCGCGGACTAAACATGCCTATGATAGAAACGCACGCGCGCAACCACACGATGATGACTCTTTTCGACGCATCTCTGAGTTTCCTCGTCAACGCGTTTCTGTAGCCGACTAAACCGCCGCCGCGATTTTTCGTCGTGAGCTTCCTCCTCGCTCGTCTTTGTTTCCTTTCCACTCTAGTAGGTGGTAGCGGTGGTAATTCACCTTGACTGAGGCGATGACGACGTCGACGACGAAGCTCACCGGTGTAGTCTTCATCGTATTTGTCGCCTCGTCTTTTCTTTCTTGATGAGAAAAGCCTCAAAGAAGATTCCGACGCCGCCGACTCTGAAGACGAGGAATTCAGCATATCCTCCGCGTCTTCCTCGATTCTTTTCTTCTTCTTCTTCTTGTACTTGATACTTTTATTACGCGCCTGTTTATCATTATCATCATCATCATCGTCATCATCATCATCGCGACTTTCATGATCGATGCTATCTTCAGATCTATCGTCGTCGTCTTCGTAGAATACGCCATCCTCTTCCGCATAGTCGGCGTCCGTTTCTTCGTCTACGTCCGAACGCAGCGCCGAAGCCATCATCATCGAAAGACTCGAAGCGCTACCGCTACTCTTCATGTTCATCTCCCCTCTCCTTTTCTTCTCCCTCCTCCTTCGTCTTCGCGCCGACGCAAACCTTTTATACATCGGCGCAAACACCGTATCTACGGTGAAATACGCCCCATTCATGAGCGGCATCTCTAGCCAAAGAACAAAGACGCAGCACATCTCCAGCCAAGACGGCCAAAACAAACTAACGCTGGTGGATAGAAAAGGCACGTCCGCTAAAAGCGCTAAAGGGCCAATCGCAACCCAATATCTGGCCCATTTCTCAATCTCCTCCTCCTGCTCCTTCTTCGCTTTCGCATCTGCGTTTTCTCCGTCACCGGCGTCGTATTCGTCGTTCTCTGCCTCCTCCAATCTATCACCTTCTAACGCCGTCAACGTCATAAAAATTGGATATAAAAACCCAACGCTCGCGAAACAATACCTCGTCCTCAACACTGAAACCCTCAACACGGTTGGCACCGCTCGCGTTACGACCACCTTGGCGCAATAAAAGAAAATCGCGTGCGGCACCACCTTCCCCAAAAAACCAAGAAACCTCACCGTCCTCTTCCGAAATTTCCCTCCCGACTCCGCGATAGCTCTAGGAACCGCTTGGGTCCAGAACACCTTCAACCGTCGCATCCTTCTCGTCCACCTCGCCAACGGTTCCCACACTTTCCTCCTTGCCGCTCTCTCCGCTTTCCTCCAACTCTTCCACGCGCGTTCCTCGATTACAAAACGTTTCCGTTCCACCGCCGCGCGAACCATCATCCACTTCGCCCCAAACCGTCTCACCAAAACCTTCCGCGCGACCAGCGCGCCGTTGCGCACAAACGAAAACAATAGAACACACGCGATGCCTTTTCGCGCTAAGGAAACAAAACTCCCGCGCCGCGCGTAGGAGGCCCGCGCCGCCCCGTCGCCTCCCGCTTCGGCGGCGTCTTCATCCTCGTAATACTTCCCCCGCCGCGACGACGAATGCATCATCACAAACCTCGCCATCCACAACCCTACCCGTTTCCCTCGATCAAACGTCGCTCTTTTCAATCGCATCGCCGCCGGCCAACTCGCCTTCGCGAATAAATACGCCGCCGCTCTCGCGCTGCGCAGAGATAATTCGAGCAACTCGTGCGTCTCGAGCGAGTCCACGTCCTCGTGCTCCTTCGAGACCCACGAAAACGATTCAGAGGGCGACCACGCGCAGGCAAAATTGTCACCATCACGAAGAAACGCCTTTTCCTCTTCTTTCTCGCCGCTTTTGTCGCCTCGTTCACCGCGGTCGAAATCGTCCTCCTCGTTCACTCTTCCTTGCGGTTTCTTCCAACGACTTTTAACGCGCAGACCGTCGGCTGCTTTTCTGCGTGCAGACGACGAGGGGAAAAAGAAGGGCGAGGATCGCGTCGAGGGGTGATGATACCACCACCACCGTCGGAAACACGAGGCGAACACGACGCCGAAGAGGAACGCGAACGCGAGGTGTCTTCTCTTCGTCGCCCGATGCGTCGTTGATGCATTCCTCCTCCGCGTCGACGAGGGAGCGTCCGTTTCCTCCTCGGGGAAAGCTTCCGCTTCCTCCATTTTGAGTGAAGATTTTCGCACGCGCGAGCGATAGAATGTGCGCGTAATAAAGCGACGACGGAGGAGCGAAGCGCTCATTAGGGTTTACTTTTCGTCGCGCACATACGGTTGATATCATCGCGTCGTCACCTTCAAAGGACGCGCGGTCTAAAAGGTGCTCGTAAAGGGCGTGTACGAAGGCGGAATGAAACGGCGAAATCTTGGTCTCGTCGTTGCGTTCGTCGCGCTTTTGTTCGCGCTCTCGCGCCTCGCGTGGACGACGAAACAGCGCTCGAGTTTGCCGCTGATGTCGCCGTCGTCGTCTTCTTCTTTTTCTTCGACGACGACGTTTGCTCTCCGGGACGGCGACGGCGAGCGTGGAAGCCGCGAAGAGGAGAAGAGTTTGCAACGAAAAGAAGAAGGAGAAGAAGAAGAGGACGAAGAGGAGGAGGAGGAAGAAGAAGCCGCGACGACGAAATCGTCGACAGGAACGGATGAGATGCCGTGGTTCCCGGAGAACATGGAAACGAGAACGCGGGATATCACCGCGGAAATTAGGAAAACGCTCGTGGAAGAGAACGGATGGAAGCGACCGAAGATATACACGCGGAGAGAGGATACGGACGCGTTGAAGATGTTCGATGGAATTGAGAAGGAAATCGAGACGTTTAAAGGTGACGCGGAGGAGTGGAAGAGAGTGCACGCCGTAGGTGGTGCGGATTCTTTGGGCGTGGTGTACATGGCAACTGGGAATACTCGGTTTATCGATCGAGCGGCGATGGTCGCCAGTCGATTGAAAGCGCACTCGAAATCTAAGTTGAGTAAACGAGTTCGATTTTGTTTGTATACCGATCGCAGTTTGTACGAGAGTTGGATGAGCAAGTTGGTGGAGACGAGAGAAAAAGTGGAGAAGGAAGGCTGGGATACCGTCGGCGTGACGGACGGTGGGGGATGGATTTCGCCGATCAATTCCAGAAAGAAATACATGCTCGGGAATCCTTTCGACGAGGTTGTGTTTTACGAAGGGTTGGCAGACGTGTTGGTGGACGAGAAGTCGGTGAAGCAAGTCGAGAAGAGCGTGGCTAAACGAAAGTCGAGCGGTGGAAAAGCGACGAATACGAATTTACCGCTGATATTTTTCTTGAAGAAGATTGTTTCTTTAGCGGGAGCGCCGTACGCGAGAACGATTTTCGCCGACGGCGATACTTGCTCGTGCGGCGATTACGTTGGGGAGATGTTCGAAGAATTAGAAGGAAGGTTTCCATCGGATCTAGAAGTCGAGACTGGGAAGGTAAAAAGCAATAGTAATAGTGGTAGTGGTAGTAGCGATAGCGATAGCAATAGTAATATCATTAAAAGGCAAAGGAGAAAGGAGAGTAGCGCAGAGCCGGTGCCGAAGAATGGATACGATTTCATGCACATCGTCGACCCGGCTCGTAACCAAGGAGGCAATCATCTCGGTTATGATTTGCGCGAATTTTACGAAACATCGATCACGTATCGAGAGGCTAAATTCAGAAGAGTGAACAAAACGTTCGAGGAAAGAAACGTCGGTTTTATCGTCTATCGTCCGAATAAACTCACGACGACGATTTTTAGACAGTTTGCGGAGCTTTTACTCGGCGCGATCAACCATAACGCGATGGTACGAAACGAACAACCCGCGTACACGGAAGTGCTGTGGATGTGGAAAGACGTCATACACGAACGCATTCTGAACAATCGCAACGACGTGTGCAGGAAACTTTCGAAAGGCGAGAAGGAGTATTGTCAGAAGCCGCCTTTCAAGCCGCACAAGTTGGCGAGACCGGGACCGTTGTGTAGGAGAGGTTGTCGGTTCGCTCACGAGAAGTGCGAATGTTGGAAGAATCGATATTTGAACTCGCAATATAAAGGTGGTGGTAGTGATACCGGTAAATGGTCGAACGCGACAGTTAACTAGCGTTTTATGCGTTGAAAATCATTGAATGAAATGAAAAATTTTTCTATAGCGTCGCAAAATTATGCTCGTCGAGTTTCGCGTTTTGCATCGCGCACTCCCTCAACCAGTTTCCGTTGACGATGAACAACCCTCGTTTTCTTCCCCATTTTACTTTCTCCGTATTATCCGCTCTCGCTAGAACGTGCGTGACGTTGTCGTTCATCGCCGTCGCAATGGTCGCTCCTAGTCCTACGGCTACGAGTAAAAGCGGGTGTCGATCTGGTCTTTCGTCGTTCGACGGCGTAATGCCGCTCGGTAAAATGACGCACCCTTTCAGAAGGAGTGAAGAGGACGCTGGATCAACACTCTCAACATTACCACCATTTTCGCCTTCACTCGCCATGCCGTTACGTTCAAATACTTCTCGCACGTCTTTATGATCTTTCTTTTCTCGATGACCACTACCATCGCTAAACGCCATCATTCTATGCGCAACCGTCAACACCGCCAAGACGTCTTTCAAAACTTCTCTGTGTTTCGCCGGCGCGCCTTCCTCCTCCGCCTCGCCTTCGTCCAAACCTCTCTCCATGACGCTCGACTTCTCCATTTCCCTAAAACTCGTAGCCGATTTCCGAAAGAAGTGGTATCTATCCACGCGTATGAGATTCCTCGCGTGTCTCGGCCACACCCGGCTCGTATCGTCCACGATCATCGTACAATCGTCCCCGCCTAAAACTATATCTAAATCCTTCGTCTTTGAACACGTAGAATCGCTATTACCTATAATCCTTCCGTGGAAATATTTCCCTTCCGGATCAATCAACGACGCCATCTCGTGCGCGTAATTCTTATCCCCCATCGTGTACACGTGCATCCTGCATATCTTCGACGCTTCTTCCAAAAATTCAAACACGTACGGTCGAAGCTTCGTATACGTCGAAAAGTGACTCAAACAATACAAATCCGGAAACCGAGGCCGCCTTCCGCCACCCGCATCTCCACCACCAACTAACCCGAGCAACTTACTCCTCAACTCGTCCTCCTCCTCCCTCTTCTCCACTTTCCTATCCAACGACTCTCTCTCTTCGTCGTTCAACTCGTCGAACCGACAGGAGTTCAACAACGTGTGGTCCAAATCCAACACCAAGAAAAGCTTCCCTTGATTCAACGTCGCCATTCTCTCCTCGTTCTTCGCCTCCCTCAAGAGCTTATCGGAAACGGTTAACCCTTCGTGTAAGTATCGCACGGCTGTTTCCGCGTTCGCGCCGCCGCGCTCCTCTTTTTTTTCTTCGTCTCCTCCTCCTCCTCCTCCATCATTTTTTACCGTCGTCGCTCTTTGCCCGCAGTGCACGCAAATCCCAAACATAAACGCCGGGTGTTCGCACTCCTCCGCGGAGTTCGTTTTCTCGTTGTTCTTCGCCGCATCCCCGTCTCCGCGCACAAAAGTTCCCGCTCCATCGTTCACCACTTTTCGTCGCTTCACCAACCGTCTCGCGCCGAACGGAATGTTGCTCGTTTCAATTTTCCCCGTCGTCGTCTGCACCGTCGTCCGCGCTTCCTCCTCCTTTTTCTTTTTCTCGCTCTCTTCTTCTTCTTCTTCTTTTCCTTCTTTCTTCCTCTCCAGGAGCGATTCGGTCATCTCTTTGGCCAGAGAGTCCTCGCTGCTGCTGCTCGTCGCGCTGCCGTTGCTTTTGTCGTTCGACATTCTTTTTTTTTGAAGCATCGACTGACACAAAGAAAAAACGTCTTTTTTTCTCTCTCTCTCTCTCGCATGTCTGAATGCAAATACGCTTTTTGTGCGCGTTCATCATCCTCGGCGCGCGCGTAACAAAACATAAAACGCGATGACGCACACTTCACGCGTTATGTGTATATATATGTGTGTGTGTGAACGAGAACAAGCGCTCTCGTCGTCGTCGTCACATCATCATCACACACTCTTCCCCTCCTTTTTTATTTTTTCCTTCTTTTTTGCTTCATTCTTTTTTACGCAAAATCTGCTTTTACGTACAAAAATGGCTCGTTTTTCCCTCCTTTTCCTCAGCCTCTCCTCCGTGTTGCGCATCCTCGCTCTCGCGTTTACTTCGGTGGGAGTGTCGATGGTAACGGCGGCAGATTTTGAAGGTCGAAATGCTCCTGTTTTAGATTTCGGTGGGAAAATCGGGAGCAAAAACTTTGAGCGCGGGAGGAAAGAGGAGGACGAAAGGAAAACAGTTGGCGAAAGCATTTTGGGGAAGACGGTGCCTCCTACTTTTACTCTCGAAGAAGAGGATACCACCTTTGAGGAGGAGAATACTCACGAGAAGAACGAGAACAAATGCGAGGAGTGCTTATCCTTCTTGCACAACGCGACCGAGAAAGTCCGCTCGAAAGAGTTCCGAGCGAGACTCTATAAAGTCGTGGACGAGATGTGCCAACGGGTTTTCCCTGACGATGCAGGGGAGGAGGATGATAAAAAAATCGCCGAGTGCGAAGCGCTCGGGAAAACGTACGCGAAGAGAGCGATCGAGTACGTGAAGACGCACGAAGAAGAGACGGACGAGTTCGTGTGCGAGAAGTTGAACCTGTGCGCGGATGATGATGCTACCGTTTTCGATGCTTTGAGAAGGACGGTTCGGCGCGCGCGAGAGGCGGCGTTTGCCTCTGGCCGCAGATTCTTCGCGTCTTCTTGGTTTCATCCTTCTTCTGCTTCCTCCTCCGCCTCTCCTCCAACCTCGCTCTGCGTGTTTTGCGAATACGGAGCCTCTAAGCTCGCGGTTGCGATGAACGACCCGGATTTTGCCGCCGCCGCGAGGCGAGATTTCGTCGCCGCGTGCCGAGCCGCCGAGGACCGTTTTTCCGATAAAGAACAAAAGTGCGAAGCCGCCGCCGCGGAGTACGAATCAAAAATCTACGACGCCGTGCAAACGTGGTTGGACGACGGAGAGGCATGCGAGGATCTGTTCAGCTGTTAAATCGTGCGATTTTGCGAGCGTTCAATGCGCAAGAGAGAGAGAGACAGATGTATAAATACAACGTACACATATAACACTAATAGGACGAAAGTATCTGTAACACCACACTTCAAGCCTCTGTTTCACGCGCGCGCGCGAATATATATATATAATACTAAATGTCCTCCGCGTGCTTCGCGGGGACGACGACGACGAGAGGTTACCACTTGACCTCTTCCACCGCCTGCGGTGCCGCTTCGGCGACTGCGACTGCGCCTTCCGCCGCTCGTTCTCCGCGCAAAACCATCACCAATTTTCCCCGTCGTTCGAGCGCGATGACGACGACGACGACGACGACGAGGGCAGCGGCAGCGGCGGCGGGTGAACACCTGGCGTACGAAAAATGCCTCGCGCTCCTCGCGTCGACGCCACCGACCGTCGCTCTCCCTTACCATCCGACGCAAACCGTCCAAAACGTCGTCCGCATCGCGTTGGAGGAAGACGTCGCAAACGTCGGCGACGTCTCGTCGTTATCGACCATCCCGGAAGATTTACGCGCGACGGCGACGTTACTGGCGAAAGCGGACGGCGTTTTAGCCGGGGAACACTTAGCGAACGAGATTTTATCCATCGTGGACGAGGACATCGAGGCGTTCTGGCAAAAACGAGACGGCGAGGAAATCGAGAGAGGGGAGATTTTCTGTTACCTCAGAGGGTCGGCGAGAGGGATTTTACGCGCGGAACGCGTGGTGTTGAATTTTATGCAACGCATGAGCGGGATCGCGACGCTGACGAAAAAGATGAGCGAAGCGGCGAAACCGGCGAGGATATTAGAGACGAGGAAAACGGTGCCGGGACTGCGGGTGATCGATAAGTGGGCGGTGTTGATTGGCGGCGGCGAGAACCATCGGATGGGATTGTTCGATATGGTCATGATTAAAGATAATCACGTGGCGGCGGCGAGAGGGATTAAGAACGCGTTGGCGTCGAGCACGACGTTTTTGATTGAAGGTGGAGAGAAGTACGAAGGTGTGATGATTGAGTTGGAGACGAGGACGATGGAGGAGGTTAGGGAAGTGTGCGGTTTGTTGGAGGACGCCGGGACGGACACGAGTCGCGTGCAGAGAGTGATGTTGGATAACATGTCGATGGAGGATATGCGAGATGCGGCGGGGATGCTGAATAAGTTTGGAGTAGAAACAGAGGCGAGTGGGAACGTAACTTTAGAGACAATAGGTGGGATTGGCGCGACCGGGGTGACGTTTATTTCGAGCGGACAGTTGACGCATTCAGTGGTCGCGTTGGACATTTCTTTGAACATCGAGAATAACCAATAGTTCTTTTTGTTGTTGTTGTTGTTGTTACAAATATGAATAAATACGTACTATATATTGTAGAAAAGGAAAGAGAGAGAGAAGGAGAGACGAGAGAGGTTATAAGTGCACCTCGTACTCCAGAAATTCCAGAATTTCGCCTCGCTGTAACGATTCAGTCAACCAATCGTGTCGGACGACTATTTTCCTAGATTCGCTCAGCGCGCTTTTAATTTCGCGACTCAATTTTTCGCTCGATTGAATAACGACGGCGTGTATCTCGTTTTGCTCCTCTTGCGCTCGTTTTAACGCTTGGTTCAACGCTTTCTTGGTCATTTTCCCGCACGTCATCACCGTGTTTGCGCCGGCGTGGAGCATCAAGTTTGAAAACTCGTCTTGGAAAAACGTGTTCCCGAGTAAAAGAAACGACGTGCCTTGAAAGTTCAACTTTGTCGGTTGCGTCGCGTTTTGACCGTCGTTTTCCATAATTCTGTTCTTTTGCAAGGATTCGCGGACCCATCGGACCGAACGTAATCTCGCACCAATTGCTCGCGCGTATAAGCACTTCGCGGTTTCTTTCCTTTTTTCGCTGTTGTTGTTCATCGTCGGGAGGACGACAATTTGCTTGCGCGCCGGAACGCGTTTGCTCGAGCTGAACTTCGGAATGCTATCGAATAAGCGGCCACCATTTTCGGTAATAGAAGCGCGCATTTCGTTCATCACGCGCGAGCTTGGCATGCTCGTAATCATGAAGGATAATCCGGAAAAAAGAGCGGTGGTCTTTCCACCACCACCACCACCGGTGATTGATTTCCTCTTCTCCGCCGAGTCTTCGACGGAATTTCGTCGCCGACTTTGTTGTACGCTTTGGGTCGATTTCCGTCGTTTATCCGTCGCTGATTTCCTCGATTTTGTCGCGGTAGATGTTTGTTTTATCGGCGTCAAGGACATACTTATGGTCCTAGCGGCGGCGTGGACGGACGAAGTTCGTCGCATTCGGACGTTTGATGCCTTTGCTTTTTGACCTAACGACCTCGAGGCGCTCGCTACTTTTTCCTCGCGTCTTTCGTTCCATTTAATCACGCGTTGTTGCGCGCTTTCGTCTCCGTCGATGGCTCGAACGTGCATTGGCCTACACGCGTTGCACGAACTGTAGCGGCACTTCGGACATCCAGAGAGGTAGTTCGACCACGTTTGCCCTTTTGACGCGGACGAGAACGTCGCCGTCGACGTCGGCGTTTTGCTCGCCGGCGGCGGCGGCGCTGCTTTCTTCTTTTTGGTGAGAGAAGTAGAAGCTGGAGGCGATGTCTTTTGCGTCGTCGTCGTTGCTGCTCTCGCGCTTCTTCTTATTTGAGTTGTACCTCGCGGCACAAACGGTGGTGGCTGAGGCGCTTCTTCTTCTTCTTCTTCTTCTTCTTCTTCCTCGATATCGACGTCTTCTTCTTGTCTTTGCGTGTCGTCAAAGAACTTTTTCGGTTTCCTTTTCCTCTTTGACGCGCGCATAGCGTGTGAAGAAATCTCACTCGTCCTCTTTCTTCCGCGCGGTTCTTCGTCCTCCTTGTCTTCCTCTCCAAATTCTTCATCGTCGTCGTCCTCCAAATCGTCAAAGTCTTCTCCTTCGTCCTCTTTCCCATCTCTCGCATTTCTGCAATCATCATCGTCCTCTTCCTCTTCCTCCTCCTCGGACGAAGACATTTCACCATCGCCGAGTATGACAGGCATGGAGAACTTTACGTTCTTTGGTCGATGCAGCACACCACCTTCGTCGTCTTGTTGCGTCAGTTGCGATCGATACACGATTTCGTCCTCCTCCTCCTCGTCGTCGTCGTCCTCTTCGATTTCGTCCTCTTGGTCTGTCTCGTTGACGCGTTGCGAGTAATATTCAGCGAGATCCGGCGACTGGTTATGTTTTTGTTCGTTGTCGTCGTCGTCGTCGTCGTTCTTATAATCGTCACCATCACCTTCTTCTTGTTCTTCTTTTCTATCTCCTTTACTTCGTTCTGTTTGCATTTCCACGTCGCTGGAGTTTGGATTTAAAGACTGCGGCGCTACGCTTTCAATCCCAAACGCTTGTTTCTTTCTCGTTTCCATTTGTTTCCTCAGCGCGTTTTCAGCGGCTGAGGCGACGACTTTAACCGTCGCCACGTGCGCGTTTCCGGACGGAGCCGTGGCGGAAACGTTCTGCGTTCCCACGGAAAGTTCCGTGGCGGGAATAACGGAGCCTGCGTTTCCACGTCTCGGCGGAAGCGGCGGCGGTTGTTTATTTTTCGCCGGTGGCGCATCCGCCGGCGTGGCCAGAATTGGTGCACCAGCACCTTCTTCGTCGTCTTCTAATGCTACATCTAGCGCGGCTTCCGCGGCGGTATCTTCTATGACGTCATGTGCCGCATCGCGTGCGCGTTGCTGCGTGTCTTCTTCCTTGTCTTTTTCTTCTTCTTTTTCTTCTTCGTCCTCGGACGCGATGACTTGCGTGCCTACAATTTCTATCTCTTCGTCATCCTCAGATTCCTCCTCTTCTTCTTTTTCTTCTTCTTCTACTACTACTACTACTTCTTCTTTTTCTTCTTCTTCTTCTTCTAAATCGTCCTGCGTCGCCGCAATCGTCGTCACGGGCACCGGTTCCGTCGCTCTTTCTTCTCCACCTTCCTCTTCCTCTTCCGCAAAACTCGGCTCTACGCGTTGCGTTCCTTGCGGATCAACCGTCTCGCCTCCGGCGATCCCGCTCGCTCGAAACAAATCGTTCCTCGACTGTCCGACGCTGTTATTGTTGTACTCATTATTATTCGTTTGCGTTTGCGTCGGCGTCCCGCCGTACTTCTGCGTCCTATCTTCTTCCTCGTCTTCTGCGCCTCTTATTTCTTCTTCTCCTCCGTCTTCTTTTTCCTCGAACACTGTTCGTCGCTCTTCCATCTCTTCCTCTTCTCGCGCTTTTCCCGCGCCGTCGCCCTCGCCTTCCTCCTCCTCCGCGACCACCGTCTCTTCCGTCTCCCATCCTCTCGATTCGAGTTCAAACGTCCTCTTCGCGCTCTCCGTGTTCATCTCCGTCAACTTCTCCGTCCTCTCTTCTCTCTTTTCAATTTCGTTTTCTTCGTTTTCTTCTTCTTCTTCTTCTCTCCTCGTCGTCGTCGTCGTCCTCGAAAACGTAAACTGGTCCATGTTTTCTTTTTGCCTCGCCATCTTCAAAACCATCCGACCTTCCCTGGCTAAAAACGACTCCTCGTCGTCCTCCTCGTTTCCTTTTCCTCCTCTTCCATCGTCATCGTCTCCGTCGTCTCGACGTGCTCGACCTTCGGCGGCGGTCGTCCTCCCGACGACATCACCAAAACCACCAACGAGGGACAACGCGGACCGAATCGCCTCTCTCTCGCCACCAGCCACGACGGCTCGTATCGCGTTTATTTCGTTCCCTCGTTTCGTCTCTTCGCACTGCAGGAGTAACTCTCGCTCGGTCGTTTCTAGATCTGTTTTCGTGAATCGAAAGTACGAATTCTTTGAAGCGTTTGGTGTTGTTGTCGTCGTTGGATGATGATGATGATGATGAGGAGGTTGTTGTTGTTGTTGTTTCTTCGAGGAGGAAATCATGTATATCGTCGTCTCTCGCGCTCGCTCTCGGAATGCGTTCACACGCTCTTCTGTCTGTCTCTCAAAACTCCCAAACGCTAAAATGTGTTCTTCTGAACGACGACACCGAGAGAGACCGAGAGAGACCGAGAGAGAGAGACTTTCAGAGAGAGAAAGGTGTGACGTGCTAAAAACAAGCGTCGTCGTGCGAAAAGAATGGCTTTTGTTTGAATGTTTTTGACGAGCGGAGAAGACTCTCATTTTCGCGAGAGAAAAAAAAATCGAAAGAAACACGAGAGCAAAGAGAAGAGAGAGAAAACACACAAAGAGAGAGAGAGAGAAGCGAACGAAAAAAGAAAAAAAAGCTCTCCTCTCTCTCTTTGTTTTTGCTCTTCTGTTTCTCTCTCTCTCTCTCTCTTGTTTTTTTTTTGGCTCTGCTTTTTTCCCTTTAACCGCGCCTTTTTGAGTAACCTTTTTTTTACCTGTACCACGACTACCATATTTATTATCAGTCGTTGCCTGTTTGTCTTTAGGTGTCTTTTTGTCTTTAGATACGTTTTTGTCTTGTGACATGTTTTTTACTCAGTTACGTCAGTAGCAGCTCCTTAAAAAGCTAACTTCTGTCTCATTTATTGGTTGCTTTACTGGAACGGTGAAGGATCGCCT
>ENA-OWPI01002375-OWPI01002375.1-marine-metagenome-genome-assembly--contig:-NODE-2375-length-17742-cov-3.511577_pt1 | contig 17742 bp, 8 predicted proteins | sample MGYA00238138_ERZ651775 | MGnify/ENA primary metagenome ERZ651775 (study PRJEB26906, sample SAMN06265043) | marine metagenome | isolation source: Helgoland LTER site | place: Germany:Helgoland, sampling...
CCGGCAAAAGTACTATCACTACCAGCTGTGCCTGCGTCAACCACACCGCCTGTGACGGTCAGCGGAGCAGAACCATCTGCGGTATTGATACGGACACCACCATTATTAATCGTGATCTGACCACTCACAGTGTTAGCTCCATCGCTGAGGAGAGCACCTGCTGAATTAGACGGGCCAGTTCCATTCAGGATAAGCGGATCTGCAACCGTAATGCCACCAGAGATCGAAAGCTGCCCAGGACTTTCGACAGTCGTGCCGGCTGCGGCAGTACCGAGCGATGCGACGTCACTGATAGCTAAAGTACCAGCATAGACGTTGGTGGCACCTGTGTAGGTGTTGGCACCGGTCAGCGTCAGTGTGCCGGTGCCGTTCTTATCGAGCCCGCGAGCCGAACCGTCCTCAGAAATGACGCCACTGACCGCCAGGTTGTGGTCGGCGCCGGTGTTGATAGCGCGGTCGCCACCAGTCAACTGCAGATCGAGCGTTATGCTATCATCAATCGTGCCAGCAGCATCGGCCGAAGTAATATCGCCGGTCAAGTTGATGGCATTGCCTGCTAGCGAGAAGCTCTCGCCGGCAACTGTATTATTAAACTGGATGCCGTTGGCAACATAACCAACTAGATCATTGGTTGTGGTGGCCTGTGCGGTTCCAGTAAAAATGACTGCGTTTACACCTGAGGGTGGCAGTTCGTCGCCATCCCAATTCGCCACAGTGCCCCAATTGCCATCAGCACCTCCACCATCCCAGTTCGAAGTCGGGGCGGAGAGTTTTAATACGAGACTAGTTGCATTAGCGCCTGACCCAAAGCCAATGCTCGCAGTCAAGGGACTGAAATCACCAGTGACTGTCATGGTCTCAGGCAACTTTGCGCCTGCATCGGTAGAACGCATCAGGACTATTTCAGTTGCTACTGTGCCAGCATAAGTACCCTTATCGACAGTAACAGTCAACGGATTCGTACCTCCAGTGTTAGTTTCTAAGCTGAGTCTCGTGCCACAGTCGAATACTCTCACTCCTGACTCATCTAAAATAAAGTTAATCGTACTTGGACTCCCCGACCAGGCGTTAACGTAGCCACCAACAGTACTGTCAACGCCAGAACCAGTGAAGGTGGCCGAAGCATCTTGGAAAGCAAATTTATCTGCATTGTGATTAAATGAACCATTTGGGCCGCTTACGTTTAGGTCGCGATCGTATCTGGATCGGTTGTTGGTGCCTGCGGTAGTAGTATAGGTCAGGCTGCCAGTGAGATTAACCGTGCCTTCGTTGAGTATATGCTTTTGCCCATTTGGATCGTAAGCGGTCGTCACGTTCACGGCACCCGATATAGTTAGCGTGCTAGTTGCTGAAAGAAAAATTCTGTCCCAATCAGTGCTGCCGCCGTCAATATTGAGTGTGCCAGCCACAGTCAAATCGCTACCAGCAGCCAGAGTGAGGTTATTCGTTAGGTTAAAGGTGCCGCTCGAGCCCACAGTCACGTTGCCGGCTGTTACTTCGAGTGGGAGTCCATCCGAGTGGGTAAAGGTCGTGTCGACCGTCAGGTTACCTGTACCTTGCTTCGTAAAAGGTGCAGTGACACTACCAAGGCCCGTAAAGGTGTAGTCATTGCTGGAATTGACTAATACGCTGAGGGGCGTGAGCGCAGTTGAAACGGTCACAGTGCCTGCGCCGGCATCAGTGAAGCTCACTGCCTCGCCATTATTATACGAGACATCCCAGTTAGTTGTATCGCCCTCGACCCACACAGCATCGCCAGCGCCAGTCCAGATTGGTGTTTCCTCGGCAATATTTACCACTGACAAAACGATTCCACCACCGGTGGCGGTGATTGTCGCCGTATACACCTCAGGGTCGAAACCAGTGACAACTGTATCTAAAGTGTCTAAAACTGTAATACTACCTTGGACGAGAGTAAAATCCGCTGTCCCGCCTGCGTAGTTGGTGCCGTCCGCAGAGATAGTACATCTTTGATCATCAGATGTCCTACCACATTGAAAGGTCCCTGCAGTCATCACAACTGGACTCACGCCAGTTGCGTCGGCAATGAAGTTGATACTACCTTGGTTGGCGGCTCCAGCATAATTCCAACCATCTCCTTGGACCGTGTTGCCAGATCCAATGATGTTCAGAGTAACTCGCGGCCAGGTCGCATCCGTGTTGGTGGTGGTAAATGTACCCCCATTACTAATATTGATGGTACCAGCTTGAGTAATTGTTTGGCTTTGCGAAGCAATCAGACTCAAACTGCCGCCGTTGACATTGTATGTCCCAACTCCAAGCAGTTTACCAGTGACTGCGACGTCTCCAGTAATCTCTAATACATTATTTACGTCGACTTGAACATTCCCAGTAAAAGCGCTGCCTGTGCCAGCCAGCTGCCAACGTCCGTCTGATATGGGTGCACCAGGTATATTCGGCTGAACAGAGGTAACTGATAGATTTAGTGGGTCGCCTCCAGCGCCACTGATGGTACCATCCACCACGTTGAAATTAGGGGCGCCGCCGGCACTACCGGTAAGCTCTAAAGGTGAGACGGTGGCGCCATTGCCATCGTTGGCTGTAATGTTGCCGATAGTGAGTGGTGCCAATGGGGAGGATAATACGGAGTTACCTTGTTGTAATACCAAATTACGCCCCATGTTGTATGCGACACTACCTGAATACCACACATGATTTATTTGCCCGCCACTGCCAGCCAGAGTCAGGTTAGTGCCAGAGCCTAGATCTTGATCAAATTTTAAACTACCTGTAACTTGGGCAATATCACCAGTAAAACCAGAATTATTCCCATTTAGAGCGATATAAGAGGTGCCGTTTTGTACCCTCATATTCAAATTGAAGGTACCAGATATATCACCATTGATGATGTAAATCTCGGACCCCGTGTTCTGCCGACCAATATTAACGTTGCTATTACTGTTTAAATTAGCATTAATGGTGTGAGGTGAGCTGGCGGTACCAGCTGCTGAAGCAGCCCAAATTTGAGGAGCACCCCCTCTTAAATTGATGGTAGCATCTGTGTCAACGGCACCTAAAGTAATCGCGCCACTCACCTTACCAAACAAGAGTTGTGTTGCAGTCACCGTGCCAGTGACCGCGATAGTCCCCGAACCAAGGGCAACAGTGTCCGTACCGAAATACAAACTATCGCCATTGACTGTGGTGTAGCTCGCCTCTGCGGTGGACAAGCCAGTCGCATCTAAGCTCCATTTGTCGACCGTTGGGGCCGCCCACGCGCCTGCTGCGATGCCGAAGCCGGCGGTCGCCTGATCTTCGTCCCAGTAGTATGTCGCTGCCTGTGCGCTAGTCGCACTGAGTAACAATGCGGCAATGCTGAGTAAGGCGGTAGCGCCCGATTTTAATACACTAGCTTTCGAGCTAGAACACGCAATTCGCGATGTTGTGGACGCGCCAGTGCTGGCTATTGGGGTCATTCGAGGTAGCATAATATCTGTCAATGGGGTTGGGGTTGAACTATTTCTTAAAATAAATTACGACTGCTGGTATAATGTTAATACCAACAGCATAAATAAATATAATCCCACCTTACCACATATCACTAACTTGAACATCGGGTATTTACCCGATGCCACGCGGTTGCAGCTGCAATTTAGAGCCCCTCGCCACTCAGCCAGTCGCCGCTTTGCTCGCCAATGCCTGCGTTCGATCGACTCGTAAGTCACTGATTGCTATGATTTAGCAATCTTTTTACAGACTTCAATTCGAGGCACTACGACCAGTCACGACCGGCGCGCGGACCACCGCAGCACTCACAAAAAAAACTGCATTTTTTAAAAAAAAACCGCATTGCTGGGCGACACGACCACCATCGACGGTGGCTGGCAACTCACCCGGCGCGCAGCTTGCGTTGGCGCCTGCGCCAGCTGCTAGCGCTGGCCGAGTCGCCCGGCGGCGCAACTACCTGCGAGGTGCGATTGCAGCCTCGGCAGCAGCAGCTAAACGCCATTATTCAACCGGCAGTGCGATCGTTGAGTATAAGTGAGCAACATCATTCGTCATCGTCGGATAACTCACTAGAAAGTTATTCTCGTCGATCAGGTTGATCAGATAGTGGCTGGTGCCCTGCGGCAGTTGCGCCGAGACTTTGCCACCGGGCAATAGTGTGGCCGGCTGGCGGAACCACTCTTCAAAATGATCACCGCCGTTGCAGGTATACAGCAAATTAGCGCGCACGACTTTGGCGCCGTGCTCTTGGTAAGCAAATAGCACGGTATCCCCTGCCCGACTATTGGAGCGCACCGTAGGCACCTGCGTTCGCAACGGCTGCCGTTGACAGTGCGGATTGTTATACGGATAGCTGGCTTTCATTTCCGTAAGGATTTCGGTCAAGCTGGCATTCATTGCCGCGGTTTTTTCTGGCAGCTTAGTGGCCAGATTATGTGCTTCTTCGATATCCGCACGGTTCTGCTGACCCCTCTCTGTGTCATACAAGCGGTAGAGCTCCAACTCGGGCTGGGCATTATAGTTGCGGACTAATTTATAGTCGCCGATACGCAGAGCGCTCTCCTGCGCCGCACTGTTTGGGAAGTGCCAGAGCATCGTATCGCGCACTGCGCCGTCTGCCGTGCGGATCAATGAAGCATCGGTCGGGTCTTGCAACAGCAGCGTAGAGATATCCAGCCCGTCGAACTGTTTGCCGACCGGCTTGTCCGTGCCGGTCAACGCCAGGATGGTCGGATAGAAATCGAGTCCGTTGACCATGACATCCGACTGCACCCCTTGCGGGACATCAGCTCCGGCAATGATCAACGGCACCCGCGTGCCGCCTTCCATCGCCGAGATCTTACCTCGGTCGAGTGGGTAGTTGTCGGTGATAATTTCGCCGGGATGGCCTTCCATACCGCCATTGTCTGAGCTAAAGATAATATAGGTATTTTCGATCAACTTGTGGCCTGGCCAGCGCGGGTCATCGGTATTTTCAAGATAGTCAAATAGTCTGCCCACATAATAATCGAGCTGCTCCACCATCGCGCAGTAAAAAGGATTGGTCTGCCCTGCCTTGGTCCAACCCTTTTGGTGTGCTGCAGTAATAGTCACTCCCAGCTTGCGCTCATATTTGCGCAACAACTGCTCGCTGTGCATCATGATCGGCGTGTGCACCAGCCAACTGGCGAAATAAAGGAAGAACGGTTGCTCCTTATTTTCCCGCACAAACGTCATGGCATCCTCGGACGTCTGATCGAACGGAAAGCCATTTGCATCCAGCCGATACGGATCGTTGGTGTCGCGGGTGGCAAACCCGGTCAGACGGTTTTTCATACCGCTTTGTACGCCGCGACTGTTGCGCGTGTAGTCGAAGCCCTGATCCTCTGGCTGCGGATAGCCGTGATGACGCATGGCAACGTGCCACTTGCCACTGTGCCCAGTAGCATAGCCATTCGCCTTGAGCGCTTCGGCGATCGTCACCGTCGCCGCCGGCATGCGCACGCTATACCAGGGCGACATGATCGCCCACCCGTCATTATGCGCATGCGGCGGCTTGCCTCCGGAAACGTGCGTCATTTGTGCACGGGCTGGATGATCGCCGCTGAGGATTGCGGCACGCGACGGCGCACAGGTCGGTGCTGGCGAGTAGGCCTGCCAAAAAAGTACCCCACGCTTCGCCAGTGCATCGAGATTCGGCGTCTCCATCGGCGAGGGCTCATCGATGTCATAGCACTTCACATCCTGCCAGCCGAGGTCATCGGTGAGCAGCAGGATAATATTCGGCTTTGCGGGTCGCTCGGTGGCAGCCGCGGTACTTAGGGTCGCGGACAGAATACAGAGCAGTGCGAGCCAAGCGCCGAGCGAGGTAAATTTTAGATGATTCATCTTTTGATTCGATAGCATAAGTGGAGCGATCGCAGCAAACAGTTGGCAAGCTGCAGACGCGGCATACAAGGGATTAATACGACTGCAAACAAGGACGATTTCGCGATTCGGTCAAGCTAGGTCACTTAGCGCATTCTACCTCGGGCTACAGGCTGTCGCTCGACTCAGTGGATATGAGCACTGTCGTGCTGAATCGGTAGCGAGCGGCTCTTTTCCCGCCCATAACCGACAATATCAATTGTATCATCGGACACCTTGATCACCGCGTACGAGTTCGTTTCGGTTTCGACCATGCCCTTGAGCGTGACATAGTGAATGCCGCCTTTTTTGCCATAATTACCACGGTGATTGTGGCCGTTAATGTAAGCTTTCACACAGGGGTAGGATTCGAGCAGGGTCATGACTTCATCCGCATTCCATAGATTGTGACCATTTTGAGGATACACCGGAAAGTGGCAGAAAAGTATGACGGCTTGCTGATTTTCCTGCGCCTGCTCCAGCACCGTTTTTAACCAGGCAAGCTGCGGTGCACCAATCGCACCATTCCATTTCGGCGAGCTAATCTTATTTTCAATATAGTATTCGGACGCGTGCTTCGCTTCGGTACTGCCCTCTGGGTAGGCATGAAAACTGACATCGTTGCCATCCAGCACCACATAGCGCCAGCCCTTGACTTCGTAATCATAATACTTGGCAGGCATGCCCAACTTAGCTGGCACGTCTTTTTTCAGGTGATCCGCCACCGAAAAGTCGTGATTCCCCAACACGTGAACCTTCGGCATCGTGAGCTGGTCGAAAATTGGATTCAGCACATCGAAGTTCTTAAAATCACGCTCAATAAAATCACCCAAGTGCGTGACAAAATCGAGCGGCATGGTGTTGAACTCAGCCACACAGTCCGCGAGTTTTTGTTTGGATAATGCATACATTCGATCTCCTCTGCTGTTGCCATCACAATACTGACAGTCGGCAATCGCACCAAAGGTATGCTCGGCCGGCAAAGCATCCCCCGCAACAGACTGCGGGACCGCACAGGCTACCCAAAGCGCAATCAACACATAGCAAACTTTATTTCTCATAGATTTTAATTGCATCTATATTGCTAGTATTAACTAACCATGATTTGAGCAACGATCCATTTCAAATTATTTAAGCAGCACAGCGGCACCGTATCGTAGACCTTCACATCCTGCCAGCCGAGATCGTCGGCAAGCATCAACAGGAAATTCGGCTGGGCCGGACGTGTCGCCTCAGTGGCCGCCAAAGGAGATACGCAGGCCAACAAAGCCGAGGCCAGTGAGATGAATTTAAAAATGGAGGAGGTTTCATCAGGGGCCAGTTAAAATACCGTATCATAAAAGCTTTGATCTTATTGTAAAGGGAAGCGCTGCACCGATATTATGCCCGTGGGTGCTCCGTCCGCATTGCGTCCTGCTGGCTGAGTCATTCGAAGCTTCGTGCGGCACGGGACGCACCAGCGATACCAGATCCATGTTTTTTTAAATTTGTGTCAGCGGTAGCGAAAACTAAAAAAACGCCCGGATTGATTCGGACGCTTTGCAAAATTAAATCACTCTGCGCCGACAGTGCAGCGACTAAGCGCGGCGGCGCAGCATCACGTAGCTCAAGCTGAGCAGACCGCCGAGTAGCGCGTAAGTGCCGGGCTCGGGAATGACACCGAAGTCATCCACGGTGGCGCTCCATAGCCACCATTACTGGCATAAAACATGATGCCGCTAGTCAAAGTAAACAAGCCGCCTTTTTTAAGGAACTCGCGCCGATTCATTTCTATCTGTTCTGCCATAATTTTAATAAACTGGGGGGTAGTGATAATGAAAAAGATACTACTGTAATCATGCCTAATTATCTACTGTGCTGCGTTCATTGATACCGACTCGGAACTCAACAGGCACACTGGGCCCTGCGAGCAGCAGCCAAACCGAACGAATGGATAGAGAACGCGGGAGAACTTAAACCGGTTCAATCACACTACAACTCGCCAATACTTAAGCGGATAAATTCGTGCGCTTTACCTGAGGCATCCAGTCGATGTGTCACTGTTTCAAACTCAGCATCAACGATATCGATGCCGCCCTCCTCTAGACTGACAATCTCCCAGGAACCTGGCAGCGTCAGGCTTTCCGTCGTTTCAATGTCATAGCGGATGCCATGAGTCGCCGCATCGCGCCGACGCTGATACACGAAATCAATGCCATCGACTGCCGTGTTCATATTAGGCAGTGTGCCGACATCGTTGCCGAGGTTTGGATTTCCACCCAGCGCATATTCGAACAGGTTGCTGTAACCGTCGCCATCCGGATCCGCGGCGACGTGTGTTGGAAGCATACTTAGCGTTGGAAACTCGTGCAGCACATCCCCGCCATCTATCGACAGACGAATATTGGTAATGGTGACCGCTGGATTGGTCGTGCCACCCACTTCGCGGGCAAAACCGAGCACCAGATAATCATAGTCCGAAATGACATCCGGCGCCGTCGTAAAGGTCGATAGATCAAAGGTGGCACTGTAGGTCTGCGCGCCGGTCGAACCAGTCAAGATCGCAGCCGCATCGGCAGCGGTGCCGCTTGCCCCCGTGAAGACTCCATCCGGTTTGGCCAAATTATACACCTCCATGATTTCAGGAGCCACGCTCACCCACGCATTACCGCTCTGTGCGCCTAGGTTCATAATGCCGCTATTCTGACTAGGGTCCAAGTCGACACAGCCCCACAGGTGCACATACAACTTCTCGCTGGCATCGGCGGTACTGTAATCAAAGCTCAAGGTCAGCTGCGCGGCAGCCGAGGCCTCTAGGTCAGTCAGGTCGATACACTTAGCAATGGCCCCCTCGCCGACAGTATTATTGGTAGAGCTGGCGTTACTCAGGCCACTTTGGGTCACTGTCCAAGCACTGCTCCCTCCTTTACTATAAGATTGATTATCCTTGGTCACCGCCGAACCCAAGCCATCCAGAAATAGAGCCTCGGGAATGCGATCCAAAGCATTTGCCGCCGCCCATCCGCCGAAGTAGTCAACGCTGCCATGTAAAGCAAACACCAGATCAGACCCAAGGCTTTCACTCTGCACAAAAGGCAAGTCGGGCGAACTGGCCGCAGATGTGATGACATGCAGCAGGTCACCACTCGCATATTCGCCAGCACCATTTGCCCGCGCCCATAATGAATCATTATCCGTGCCCGACTCCTTCCATTTCAACTGGAACGCATACGTCCCCGGCAGTAGCACACTGTCTTCAAAATCGATCGTATAATAGTGATCCGCAGTCAATGCGACGTCCCGCATGTCGATCTTCTCATAGACCTGGGTGCGGAACAACTCGTTGACCGGCGCGCCACTTGCATAGCGTCCGACCCAGAGGTACAATTCGGCGGCATCGGTACTCCCCACAGTCGTGCTCTGGGATGCCTGCAAACTTACGGCTGATAGACTGGTTGGTTCCGCCACGGTAAACGTCTGCCCGACGAGAGACGTATTGGGCTCAGGAGTCACACTCACAGCCACATCAAACAGCGCGAATTTATTATCACCCGCCACCGGGTTGCGGCTAAAACCAATCACCAAGTAATCATAGCCTGCCAACGTATTCACTGCATACGCGCTCAAATCAAAGGTGCGTCTAACATGGATCGCATTTGCCAACAAACTGTTGCCTGTGTCCTGATCCAGCAATTGAATCGCAGCACCACTGGCGACGCCATCTCCACCAGCAGTCATCAGACTACCATCGCCCAGATTGGTGACGCTGAATCCATTCGTGACGGCATTGGCCCACATATTACCATTTTGCGCCCCTAAGTTGGCAATCGATGCCGTGCCGGAAGCGCTATTATCCACCAGCCCCCACACGTGCACGTAAATATCATCGGAGGCATTGGCTCCATCCCAAGAAACAAAATCGAACTCCAAGTGCAGCTGACTCTCATTCGTCAAGCCCTTGCCAGCGAGGTCGACGATTTGAGCCAACGCGCCATCACTGGTCGAGCCAGCATTTACATTTGTGTTATAAAGCCATCCGTTTCCAGTTCCGAGCCCCCAACCACTACCTGCATGCCAACCAGTGGAATTCTGATTCAGAACACCGTCTTTCGTCAGCGTATTGATTGAAAAAGAGTCTTCCAAAATGACCTGAGCATTTTCAATTGCGTCGCGAATCGCGACCTCTGCCCCATTCACCGTATTGCCCCAAAGCACATCCCCCGTCGGATAAGTCGTGCCGATATCGGTCAAGCTCGCGCTGTTTGTCGGCAACCAGGAATACAACGGCACCACTTCCGAGTCATAGCCGCTATGCCCCGTCAGGTCGACCGAACTAACGAAGAAATTATTCTCATCCACCAGCGTAAAGAAAAAGCTCTGCGCCCCATCGGGAATCGCCACTTCGGCCCAGCCCTGAGAATGCGTGAACGGCACCGTCAGCTTGAACCACTCTTCGTTGCCGTCGGCGGTGGCAGACTTGGTATAGAGTAGATCGAGATACTTCAGCTGCGCCCGATCGGTATTCCAACTCACCCACGCCACCGTATCGTCATGGTCAGACCCCAGAATCGTCAGGCTCTGATCGCTCAGCGGCAGTGTGCCCTTCTGGGGATTCAAATACATCGGCCGCGCATCCACCGCTTCGATCCAAGTTTCAATTTCTGCTGTTAGTTCAGCCGCCACCGCCGTCTGCGCATTGATCAAATCAGTCATCTCTCCCTCATCCACCGGAGCACCGTTCGAGTCATATAGCTGATAGAGCGAATACGGTTGGGCTGCCGCATCATTCCACAAATAGTCGTAGTTCTTGTACAGCTTCCAGCCGTCCTTCACCAGCGTGGTCGCCACCCGCCCGGAGTGCGGGAAATGCCAAAACATCGAGTCGCGAACCGCGCTGGTTTGATGGTGTAGGACCTGCCCCGCATCTTGGGGAGCCTGCAACCACAGGTCACTCAGGTCGCAACCTTCCAAATCCTGCGACAGCGTCGCCTCACCGGTCAAGGCCATGAAAGTCGGATACAGATCCAGCCCATTGACCACCACATCACTGACCGCATTGGCCGCAATACCGGGCCCTCTGACGATAAAGGGCACCCGCGTGCCGCCTTCCTTGATCGAGATCTTGCCTTGATCCAGTGGATAGTTGTCCGTCACTAAGCCCTGAGGATCACCATTCTCCATACCGCCATTGTCCGAGGTCAGGACCACGTAGGTATTTTCGATCAGCTTGTGCCCCGGCCAACGCGGATCGTCGGTATCTTCCAAGTAGGTAATCAGCTGGTTGATGTAGTAATCCAGACTCTCCACCATCGCGGCGTAGTAGGGATTGTTCTGCCCCTCGGCAAAGATCTCAGAGCCGTCCAGCGGGTACGTGTAGCCCATGCGTCCAGCATACTTCTGCAACAGACTTTCGGTGCGCATCTGCCAAGGCCCGTGCACCAGCCAGGTCGAATAGTAGCAAAAAAACGGGTCCATGCCAGCTGCGGCCTCCGCCAAAAAGTCCAGCGCCTCGACAGTGACCGGATCCTTGGCAATTCCGTTGTCATCGAGCTGGTAAGGATCAGAGGGGGCGTTCGTCGCAAAGCCCGTCAGACGATCCATGCCGCTCTGTACGCCCCGCCCGTTGTAAGCACGGTCAAAGCCCTGATCCGTCGGCAAGGGAAAGGTGGAATTGTGCCCGTCCGGCGACATATGCCACTTGCCGAACACTCCGGTAAAATAGCCCTTATCCCGCAAAGCTTCTGCGAGGGAATACTCCTCGTCCTTCAAGCTACTGCGGTAGTGCGGCGTAATAGACTGCGAATTGACACTGCCCGCTTTCGGGCACTTGCCGCCAGACACGGAAGTTACATCCGTACGGCCGGGGTGTTTGCCCGACATGATCGCCACCCGGCTGGGCGCACAAACCGGGCTCGGAGAGTAGGCGTTGGTGAAGCGCAGGCCATCGACAGCCAACTGATCCATGTAAGGCGTCTCATAGACTGAATACGGCTCCACCGTGTCATAGACCTTCACGTCCTGCCAGCCGAGATCGTCGGCAAGCATCAACAGGAAATTCGGCTGGGCCGGACGCGTCGCCTCAGTGGCCGCCAAAGGAGATACGCAGGCCAACAAAGCCGAGGCCAGTGAGATGAATTTAAAAATGGAGGGGACTTTCATTTCCGTTCGATTCGGTTGTTTCGGGGGCAAAAAACTCAGGGGATTCTGTTAGGGTTCGCTAGTATACCTCAATTGGATGATCTGCGCATCGTGTTTCACCCGATGGTTGAGCAGACGTTTCGCAGACAAAAAAAAGCGCCTGGATTGATCCGGACGCTTTACAAAATTAAATCACTCTGCACTGGAAGTGCAGCGACTAAGTGCGGCGGCGTAGCATCACGCAGCACAAGCTGAGCAGACCGCCGAGTAGCGCGTAAGTGCCGGGCTCGGGGATGATCGTGATTGTAATTAAATCAGTTGCCAAATCCTGTGTAATAAAACTGCCGGCATAAGCACCTTCAGTCAGATTCACTGTAGAGAAAATACTGTTAAATTCCTGCCCCGTGTTATCCCGATTTGCATCAACGAGCGTAATGGTGCCCAAGGCACCCTCATAATCGGTCAAATCAACAGCGAGCGTTGCCGTATCCGCAGTCAAAAACGTCAAATCCAGCTGGCTTACGCCGGTGGAATCAAAATCAAAACTTAACGTCCCGTTAGCGCCGAACGTCCAACCATTGCCCTGCATCTGAGTGGCAGCATCACCGATAATATTAAAAGCGGCCGTTCCGGCCCCGCTTCCAATAGTGGCGGAAGTAAGCGTTAATGCTCCGGCCTGGACATTAAAATCGGTGTGACCTGTGCCACCTCCACCGATTGCCGTGAGATTATTGGCCGTCCAAGCTCCGCCTTGCAACGTAACAGAACTAGTTCCACTCGTGTGCTGCCCGATACTGTTCTGGGTGGCGGTGGTATTCCCCATTGTGAGCGAGCCGCCGGCTGAGCCGACAAACAGGTTCACCACCTGATCTTCGAGGCCGATTCCAAGCCGCGCCACTTCCCGAGTCTGAGCATTCTGGAACGGATTGGCAGTCACCCGGATAAATGCGGTATCATTTAAGCCCGGAATTGTGCCGCCCCAGTTCTCATTAAAGTTCCAGTTATCGCTCGATCCAGCACCGTTCCAATTTATTATTGCCGCTGACGCACTACTCGCCAACGCAGCGAGGCTAAAAATTCCAATTAATTGTTTTTTCATAAATAAATATAGATTAGAGGTAGTTGTTTAGATGAATAAAAATACTCGTTACGACTATACACTAAATTCTCGAATCGCGCAACAATATTCGTAAATACGTAGTGAAAATAACATACTGCAGAAATCACTCTAAAATGCTGCATAACTATTTTCACCAACTGATATTTACACCAGAGCAGATTCACCGCTTCGCCTGCAGGGTTGCAACGACTTAAAAACTGAGTTGGACTGGTCACCGAATCCTACTTTAGATACGTCATGCGTTACCTACTTCAAATCCTGTTTATCGCTCTCCTAGCTGGCACCAGCCAGGCAGAGCCGCTTGAGGATATGTCACAGTCGGAACTGAAACAGCGGCTGTCTGAGATTGATAACCGCTTAGCCCAACTAGCCCGCAGCACCCTGCGCAGCGGCGTGGGTCCGATCGGTTACCGCTCGGTTCCTACCAGCGATGCCACTCAGCCAAATTGGATCGAAATTGACCTGCCAGCGTCCGTGCCGGTGGATCAAATCATCTTAGTGCCCACCATCTGGCGCAACTCGCAGACGAACTTTCACTCGGATGCCTTTCCGCCCGCGTTTCGTATCTTGAATGAACAGGGAGAATTGCTGGCCGAGGTGCGCACCACCGAAAAAGACTTGCCGCGTATTGCCCCGCTAATTGTGCCAACCTTTGGCCAAACCGCTGCGAAGATTCGCATCGAAACCGATAGCCTCTCCCGCCGAGCCTTTGATGGTAATTTCATCTTGCAGTTCGCAGAAGTGCTGGTGTTTAGCGGCACCCGTAATGTGGCGTTGCGCCAGCCAGTCAGGGCGTCCCGATCGATGCCATACGACATCGATGGCTGGCACACCCGCTTCCTTACTGACGGCTCACTGCCTTACCAAATGCATGCAGCTGCAGGGGCACCGAGCACCGCCTATTTGAGCCCGCCGAGCTTTCCGCGCAACAAAATGGCCACGCTCAGCATTGATCTCCAACGCAGCTTCCCAGTGTCCGCCATCCATCTTCACCTGATCGAGCTGGGCGACACTGTGCCGCAAGCGCAGACCATCGGCATGGGTATGCCCCACAAACTGCTGATCGAAGGCGCGAATCAAGCCAACTTCTCAGATGCCCGCCAACTGCTAGAAGTTGAGCGCAGCAGCGTATTTGATATCAGTCCAGTGATGCGGTGGAATCTACCCGAGACCAGCTGCCGCTACATTCGCCTGACTGCGATTAAGCCCTACCTGTATAACCACCGCGGCCAAGATAAGCAGCGCATTGGCTTTGCCGAAATCGAGATTTACGCCAACGGCAGCAACATCGCCTTAGGTAAGCCGATTAAAATCGATGCGCGATTGCGCGATAGAAACCGACCAGTGGCTGCCTTAACCGACGGACGCAACACTCATGGCAACATTCTTCCGCAGCTGGAATGGCTTGAGCAACTGGCGGAGCGCTATGAACTCGAAACGCAACGCCCACTGATCACTGCTGAACTCGAGCGCCGCTACGCCAGCCAGAAGAGCACTGTCCGCATCATGAGCTGGCTGTTTGCACTGAGCCTAGCAGTCGTCATCATTGTGGTGCTGGTCGAGCGCAACATTCGGCAACGCGCGATTTTCCGCACCCGCGAACAGATCGCCGCCGACCTGCACGACGAGCTTGGAGCCAACCTACATGCCATCGGCATGCTCGGCGATCTGGTGCAAAAAGCCCAGCACTCTCCAGAACGACTCACAAAACTGCTGCAACGCATGTGGGAGATTACCGACCGAACAGGCCGTGCCGCCCGCTACTGCGTCAATATGCTCGAAGACAAACAACGCTTCGTCGATCTAGCCGAAAACATGCGTCGCACCGCCGCACGCATGGCCGCCGACCTCGATCATGAACTAACTTTTGAAGGCGAGTCACTGCTCACGCAACTCTCTGCCCGTAAACGCATCGACTTGTTCCTATTTTACAAAGAATGCCTAACCAACATCATCCGCCACTCTAGCGCAACCCATGTCACCACCCACTTAACCATCCACTCTAAGCATCTAGAGTTGATCATCACCGACAATGGCAGCGGCCTGAACGGCGATATTCCCTCTTCCCTCAAACGCCGCGCCCGCATACTCGGAGGGCATGTGTCCACCAGCACACATCAGCCCAGTGGCACACATATTCAACTGCGCCTGCGCTTTAGACGTCGCTTGCGTTCTGCACCAAACACCCAAGGTTAATAGCCCATAGCAAGCCACTCCCCAAACAGCTCATCCCCTCTGAAAAAATCCTATGCAACAAAACATCCACCTCATGTTAGTTGAAGATAATCGTGATTACCGTTCAGTGATCGAACACGCGCTCGAAATCGAACCGAACTTCGAATTAGTCAGCCAATTCAGCACCGCCGAAATTGCCCTGCGCAGCATAGAACAAGAGGCGAGCCATGCAGTCCCCGATGTGATCCTGCTCGACCTGCGTTTACCTGGCATGGACGGCCTCGAAGCATTACCGTGGTTTCAAAAAGCACTGCCCAATGTAAAAGTCATCATCCTCACCCAGTCCGATGCCGAGGCTGATGTGCTGGAGGCGATTCATCTGGGTGCCTCTGGCTACCTACTGAAGTCTTCACGTGCCAATGAATTAATCGATGGTATCCGCGGCGTCATCGCGGGCGGAGCGACGCTGGATCCAAGTATCGCCCGCTTTATTCTAAATACCCTGCAAGCGAAACTGCCTATTATAGATTCAGCCAACGAGCTACTGAGTGAACGAGAACTTGAAATCCTCACCCTACTAGCTGAAGGACTCGCGAAGAAAGAAATCTGCATCCGGCTCAAGATCAGCTACAGTACAGTCGATACCCATGTGAGTCATATTTACGAAAAACTCAAAACGCCCAACGCACCAGCGGCGGTTGCTAAGGCCTATCGCACAGGCATTCTTGGGGCCGATTGAACGCAGCGACACCAGTGATTGCACGCCGATCCAATGCACCGCAACTGAATTGCCGCCAATCATGATTCACGCGCGAGCTTAAAGTTGTTTCAGCGCAGCAGCACTCGATCCTCGGACCACGATGGAGCAGGCATGACGGTCGATGCCTTGATTTCCCTCAGCCTGCTTCGAGTCAATGGATTTGATTAGCGCCAACATTGCGGCGCGTCCAATCTCCTCCTCTGGGATACTGACCGTGGTTATTTGAGGAACTGTCAGGCGACTGACCCGTTCATTAGTCATCCCCACAATCGAGAGCGCCTCTGGCACCTTCAACTTGAGTTCGTGGGCAACCTGAAGCATACAGGCAGCAAGTGCATCATTGGCGCAAACAATTGCGGTGGGAGGATTAGCCTGATTGAGTAATTCTCGAGCGAGAGCACGCGCTTGCTCAGACTGCCAATTACTGAACTGCACCGGGCACTCAACAGGATTCAATTTAAAGAATTCAACCGACTGTAAAAAAGCCTCACTACGCTCGCGGCTGGCCTCTGATATCTGATCCCCGCCAATGTGGGCAATTCGGCGGTGGCCAAGCTCGAAGAGGTGCTCCACTAATGCTCTGACGGCTGCGGAATTGTCGGTCTCCACGCGAACATGTGGGAACGAAAATGAGCAGTTGGTACTCGCCACCGCCACCTCGTAGCGTCCCGTGGCCAGTTTAAAGAACTCATCGGTCTCAGGGTCAGGATTGATATTACAACAAAAAAGACCCTCAATTCTGGATCCAAGCAGACGCTCAAGCGCGACTCGCTCCTCCGCGGCACCGTGCACGGCTTCGATTCGCAGCGAATACGGACAGTTCTGGATCGCAGATAATGCCCCGACGAGAATTTTTGCCCCCCACTCTTCCCCGAGTGAACTACTGAGCATGCCAATCGTCATGCTGCGCCCGGATTTCATACTTAATGCATTCTGATTGGGCAGGTAGCCGAGTTCCTGAGCGCAGTCTCGCACCCGTGCAGCGGTCTTCTCGGAGATCCCTAGCTTGCGGTAGCGATCGTTCAGTATTGCCGACACCGTCACTCGAGATAATTTAAGCTTTTCAGCAATATCACTCACTCTTATCATAATAAAAATTATCTCTTACTAGAGATACCATTTAAGCAAGAAAGAACTAGACTCCGCCAATTTAAATTGTGCAGAGTTCTTGACATATTGTAAACCTTAACATTACTCGTATAAAGTAACTATCACATGACCACAAAACCATCCTTAAATGACCCGAATTATTTCAATTCGAGTCATTCAGCACAGCAAGACATTGCGACTTCAAAATTTGAACAACGGCTCAATCCGCTGGGTCGCATCCTCGAGATCGATGGCTACCACGTGTGGTGTTGCTCGCCCATTTACGGCCCAGACGGGCGTGTCCACGTGTTTTATTCACGCTGGCGCAATGAGTATAAATTTTCCGGTTGGGTTTCGGCCTGCGAGGTAGCCCATGCGGTGGCCGATAGTCCCGAGGGCCCCTACCAAGATTTGGGTGTGGTTTTAAAAGGTCGAGGTGGCGATGCCTGGGACTCGTGGGCGATCCACAATCCCACCATTCAAAAAGTGGGTGATCGCTATGCATTATTCTACATGGGTGCAGACGGCTCAACCCTAGATATTGAACAGAGTGATCTACCACACTTATCTGACGAGGCCTACGAAAAATATTATACGGATCTAGTGTACACCAAACGTATCGGCCTTG
>ENA-OWPI01002381-OWPI01002381.1-marine-metagenome-genome-assembly--contig:-NODE-2381-length-17716-cov-10.991723_pt1 | contig 17716 bp, 9 predicted proteins | sample MGYA00238138_ERZ651775 | MGnify/ENA primary metagenome ERZ651775 (study PRJEB26906, sample SAMN06265043) | marine metagenome | isolation source: Helgoland LTER site | place: Germany:Helgoland, sampling...
ATCATCATCATCATCCTGATCATGCTCATCATCATCATCATCATGGTCACGATCATGATCATGATCATGACCACGACGATGATGATGGCGGAAATTGCAATGACGACACGAGAGGTTATATTACGGATATTGTTTACAATATAGTGAACACTGCTGTGTCGCGTGTAGAGCTTACAAACACGACGCAATCTGCCTTGGCGGCGATTGCGCGTCATGGTGGTTCGGGGGGGGGCGAATCCTTCTGGAGGGAGATGGTCTACGGCTGTGGAATTCACGTTTTTGGTTCGGTAAGGAATAATAATCGGGCGAATGAACTCCGAGTCCAGAGTTTTGCTCTCCTCGCGCAGATCATCAAGATGGGGTGCGGGGACGTCAGAAAACTAACCAGTGACGGGCGGCCTGTCATGAGGGACTTGTATAACAAGCTCTTGAGCCTCGAATTACTGCTGCACTATCTGAAGACTGCTGGCAGCCAATTCAAGTCGTCTTCGCTGTTTGGGTATCTCATCCGAAGGTTGGTTGTCAATTTAGTGCTGAACAATTATAGCCACGGACTCAATGACTATCGAGTGTTCCGCCGACTGTTGAAGATCATCACTGCGCTCTGGAGTAACTTCAGGTCCCACATGAAGATCGAAATCGCCGTCTTATGCGAACACTTTATGCTGAGGGTTTTGAGGTTGGGGCCTCAAGTCGGGCGCAATGTCTCGAAGCTTCTTCTCCAACAGCAAATCGATGTATTAGCTGAGGTTGTGCGGTGGTTTGACATGCCGCACAATGTAGTAGAACTCTTTTTGAATTACGATATTGACAACACTAGTGACGTGAAACAGTGGAAGATATGCGAACAGATTTGCAGCGCTCTGTGTACTCTCGCAGAGCAGTGCGGGGCGGTCATAGGGGGGTCGAGCACCACCTCCCCAACTACCAATCCATCCCTCACCGGGCAGACAAGAGCACGAAATTTCAGCTTTTCAAAGCGCAAAAATTCAAGCCCATCCGATGCCCCCGCCGATGCTGCGGCTGAAGTAGCGGCACGAATCTTGCAGGACAAATCCCTCCACGCAGTGGGTCATATTGTCCGATCATTAATGGATGCATCTGGTCATGTATACATGATGATTAGTGACGAGAGCCTTCGTGAAAAAAGTAGCAGAACTGGCGGATGGGATAAGACGGAAAATGATACAAGTGAGAATAGCAAAAAAATGTCCGGAAAGTCGGCGATCAAGCGCTCACAAAGCGTGGTTTACAAACAAGCGGAACAGAAGAAAACTGAGGAAACTCTCAACAAGGCATTCAAAATTAATCAGACCAAGGGCCTCAAGAAGGCGCTCAACTACCTTACTGCGTGCAATTTTTTGGCCCCAAACCCACGAGAAATAAGCAATTTTCTGCGTGTATACCAATCTCGGCTCGATCCTGTGAATCTTGGGGATTATTTAAGCGAGGGGGGTTTGAACGACGAGGAGTACTGGAATCTGATCCGGTACCAATACGTCAGGGCCATTTCTTTTGAAAATTTGAATGTCGAGTCCTCGGATTTTTCTACAATTACAAAATCTGTTGAAAAAAAGCAGAATCGAATGGATCGCAGCTTCTTCTACGCGCGATAAATTGGCGCGCAAAATGTCACGCGCGGTTCCAATTGGTGTAATGAATGAACAGTACGCATTGTATACCTTTTAATAGAGCATTGGTCACTCGAGGCGAAGAATACTGGATTTGTCCGAATTTGGCTTCAGAAAGATGCATTTCGAGTGGACACTTTTTCAGTTCCCCCTAAAAAACACAAAAAACTCCACCAACTTCCTCATTAAAACAAACAAACACATAACACAATGTCTGGACGTGGTAAAGGTAAATCCTCCAAAAAAGCTGTCTCGCGATCCGCGAAGGCTGGCCTCCAATTCCCGGTTGGCCGTATCGCTAGGTACGTTTTGTTACATCGTTTACATTTTTTACAGTCGATGATGACGAGAGCGATTTGGATGCGTTGGAAATGCGTCCGTTCCTCGAATACTACGATTTTGAAATTACAAGCGCTGACTTTAAACTCTCTTTCTATCCATAAACAGATACCTCAAGGTTGGCAAATTCGCCACCCGTGTTGGTGCCGGCGCCCCGGTCTACTTGGCCGCGGTCTTGGAATACTTAGCGGCTGAAGTTCTCGAACTCGCCGGGAACGCTTCCAGAGACAACAAAAAGTCCAGAATCGTACCGAGACACATCCAATTGGCCATCAGAAACGACGAGGAATTGTCCAAGTTGTTGGGCACGGTCACGATCGCGTCTGGCGGTGTCTTGCCGAACATCCACTCGGTCTTGTTGCCGAAGAAGTCCAAGAAGTAAACGATTAAAGTTTCTTCTTGAGATGTTGTATAGTAGTACACACGAACAAAAACAAAGGAAATTCTTATTTCCTCCAACAACTGAAAACGAATAAGATTCCAAAACAACACACACGCGCACACACGCACTTGTACCTATTACCATTCCTACCGCACGGGATGCTCAAATAGTAGTTACGTTATACTTCGCGTTACGATTTTTTTTATAATCAAACAACAAAAACAAAAAGAATGCTCTACTACTGTACGTGAATGAGGTGGTGGTCTTTCTCTCTCAATCTCAACTACTCGTTTTTTTTTCGGCGGATGATGAAGTTTTCTTCGCGTTCAACACCCCGGAACTGTCGATTTCTCTCATCACGTTTTGTCCGACGAAAAACGCCAAGATCAAATCCAAACAACCGGATTCAGATATGGTACCACCGAACAAACTCGCGCCGCAGTTCACGTACATCGGCCCGGGACACACGCCGGCGAGCCCCCAACCGGCGCCGAAGAGCGCTCCCCCGACTAAGAGTTTCGGAGTGATGCCTTTAAACGGTTCCGCGAACGCGCTTTTTTCCGGGTGAAATGTCGGTCGTTCTACACCGTTTTTAATGACATAAAACCCTGGGATCAACACGGCCAATGCCGAAGCCATCAACACCATCAACGACGGATCGAAGCTTCGTTTGGTGAATTCCAAAAACGCCGCCACTTTTGCCGGGTTGACCATCCCGCCGACGCACAAACCGACGCCGAAGAACGCGCCGGTGGCGTATTCGTGCACCGCTCGAATCGCCGCACCGACTTGCCCGCTTCTCGGTATCAATCCTTTCCTTCCAGCCAACGCGATTGTCCCAGAGATGATAGCTCCGGTGACCAAAAACGTCCCGAACAAAGAAAACTCCTCGCTCGTCAACCATCGCACGGAATCCAACGTCCTCGCTCTTTGCGACACGCCCAACGCCCCAGTCGTATCAAACATCAACGCCGTGATCGCCCCAGACGCCATAAAAACGCACGTGTTAATCAAACTCCTCACGGACAATCTCCCAATCCCGGACAACCCGTGTCCACTCGTGCATCCGTTTCCGGCGACGCTTCCCACGCCGACCAACAAACCAGCCGCGGCTCGCCTCGTCGAGCTCGCGACTAAACCAAACCCTCCAACCGGGATTAACTGTTGCGAAAACCCGAGCAAAGGAATCCACTTCGCGCTGGTGAACAACCCCGCTAAAAACGGTAAGTGATTCAAGCGTTCTTCGAACGGGATTTTTTTATGCGTAAACGCGCGAAAGAGTCCACTCGCCCCGACCGCTTTCCCACAATTTAAGTAATGCGCCAAAGAGGAAACGCCGAGGATTAAGCCTCCGGCGATGGCGGCGCCTGGAGTGAACGCAACTGTTTCATGTGTTAAAGTTTGTGTTGTTTGTGCGCACCCGTAGTGCGAGAGCACACGTAAAGAGAGTAAAAGGTGAGCGCACATATCATCTTTGCAATATTCCATTATATCCATCACGTAATGGAAAAATATCTCATCACGTCATGGAACACAACGACACCGAGTAAGAGAGCGAGAGAAACAAAGAAAGAGAGAGAGAGAGAGAGACGTTTCAAAAAGACTTTAGACGACACTTTTTCGTCGCGTTCGAGTGCAAAGTCAGAGCAGTGGCAGAGAGAGAGTACTCACGGTTTAAAGACATGTGTGATGTGGTTCTTGATGCAACTCTTTTATGAGCAAAAGGAGAGACACTTTTTCTCCACATCACAAGCGAGAGAGAACGAAAAAGACTTCTCTCCTTTTCGAAAAGCGGAGAAAGGCGGAAAGATGGCGAGAGGAGGTATATGTATACACACATCTCGAATATATATAGATTCGTCGGCGTTACAGGTATTATTATTATTATTATTATTATTTATCGTAGGAGTAGGAGTAGTACTGGTAGTATTAAAACAGTCCGTAGCGCAATATGCGTATATGTGTATAGTATTGCGTTCGATCTCGCGTGGTGCGTTTATATTATTTCTTCTTAAGCGGAGCCCTCTAACACGTCTCGGGTGATTCTCGCCAAAGTCTGGCCGACCCAAAATGAAAGCAAGGCCAATCCGCAACCACCGGTGGCGGAAAGAGATTGATTCGTCAACGCGGCGCCGACGTTGACGAATAACGGGCCCGGGCACATGCCGGCTAATCCCCAACCGGTACCGAAGATGGCGCCCCCGACGATGAGTTTGGCGTCGATGTCAGCGGTGATTGGATCCGGGAGCTTGAACGCGTCGCCGAACGTGGAGGTATTGAGTTGATTTTTGATGATGAGGATACCAGGGATTATTGCAGCTAACGCGGCACCCATGACGACACCTAACGACGGGTCCCACGTGCTTTGCGTGAACTGTAAGAAGGTGGACACTTTCGCCGGGTTGACCATTTGGGAGACGACTAAACCGACGCCGAAGAGGACACCGGTGGCACCGTGGACCGCGGATTTGATGATCTGTGCACTTTTCGAGCCAGGCTTGATGAGAATGTTGTTTTTAGCGAGATAACCGATGGTGGCGTACCCGGCAAATGCCGAGGCCAGAATTTTACCGTACAACGCTTTATCCGCTTGCGTCGCCGCGACCGTATTTGCGATGGCGTTCACCGCGGTGGCCGCTTTGCCTTTCCCCGTTGTCGTGACCACGTGTAATAACGCGTTCGTGTTGAACATCGTCGCGGCGAGCGCGCCAAACACCATGAAGGTGCACACGTTCGCCACGGATCGAACCGACAAGCGCCCGATGCCGGACAACCCGTGTCCGCTCGTGCATCCGCCGCCTAACTTTGAGCCAAAACCGACCAATATCATCGCCAAAACTAACCGCGAAGTTCCTTCGATGACTTCATATCCACCCGTCGGGAGTAAATGTGCCAAACCTAAATAGGGTAAAACCAACGGCGTGGCTACGATACCCAGGAATAAGGGCAATTTCGTTTCCCAAGCGTCTATGGAGACTTCTGAAAATGAAAAAGGCGAGACCAGGTGCGAACATCCAATCGCTTCCCCGGTGGATAAATATCTCCCCAACACCGCGGCGGCTAAGATTACACCTCCAGCGGCGGCGTTTTCTGGTTCAAAAGTCGCCACGTAATCCGCTCCGTGGTGCGCGATCGAAATCTTTCTTCGCATTTGCTTTCTTCTTCTTCCTTTTACACTCGATTTTAATGCTGAGCTGGCAGACGATTGCATTGGATTCGAAATCCCAATTCTCCCATTCAACTTTGACGTGAGGTTTTTATCACGACTGGATCTTCTTGCACAAGCAGCAGCATTAGATGCTGAAATTTGTTGGGCGAATAACGATTGCATTTCGAGTTTTGTGTGTCTCTCTCTCTTATAAATATATAAATATACCTTCTTTGCGTATGTTCCGCGCAATAATAATTGAGGAGTTCTTCTGAAGCAAAAATCATCAGATCGAATTTTTTGTTTAGGGTTTTCAAAATTTTGTCAAACGTTTTTTTTTTCTTCCTTCCAAAACAAACAAACACATGTCACATTTGAAAGTGATCAACGCGGGTTTGACGACGCGATAATGCCAAACTTTGGAAGCAAGAAGAAGCGCGCGAAGAAGACGAAGAAGACGAAGGATTTGGAGGACAAACTTTTGGATTTGAATTTAGAAACGACCACCACGGACGAAGAAGAGGAAGAATTGGAGGCGAAGAAGGCGAGGCGAAAGCAGAAAAAGCTTTCCGAGAAGAAGAAGAGAAAGACCCCGAAAGAAGCGGAGGAGAAGACGTCGTACCGGCCGCCGTACGAGTGGTTGGACGACAACGAGGAGGATGGGGACGACGATGCTTCGTTCCTGCCGCGCGTGTGCACGGAAAAAAGCGACTTCGCCTCGTCACAAGGCGAAGAACGCAACGTCGCCTTTGAAGGGTTCGATATCACAACCTTTTACGGATCAGAGAGATGGCAGTTTGAAAGCGACGTATTTGGAGAAGATCGAATACACAGAGGTTCGGAGAAATTCTCCTGCGCCTTAACATGCGGACCGAGGAATGAGACGGTGTATTTTCATTTCAAAAGTAGAGTGAACTTGTTAAAGTTTCAGAAACGACCGCGACGGTTTCTTCCGATGTGCGGCGGCTTCTGTTGCGTCGGCGTGATTTTTTCAAGCGATCCGGATTCGTGTTGTTTCAATCGCTTATTTCGAGGGGATCCATCGAAATTTGCGAGAAAAGATCAGAAAGTGTACATGTTTGCGGACGAAGCGAGCAAACAGTATTTTTTATCGTACGCGCAGGAGTTGTCGAAGGTGTGCGAGGAAGCTTTCGAAAGGAGAGGGTTTCAAGAAAACGCAGAGGTATGCGACGGAGGGTATCACGATGGTCACTATGCTCCGTTTGGAAAGTTCGATGGGTATCCAGAACACTTTAACTAATCAAATTTTGTGCATGCTTTTACTACTACTTTACTACCTACTGCTTTTGCTCATATCGCTATTTGTTAATTTATTGAAACGCCTTCAAGGAAATCTTGCCCGGCTTTCTCTCGTCTACATCATCACCATCATCGCAATCATCGACGACGCCGCTCGAATAGTCCAACAAAGCCTTAAACTGAACTCTCGTAGAAGAAATCATACCAGACACCGCGCCTCGAGCGGCGAGCGGTTGTTCGCGCACCGCGGCGTTCGAGAGTCTAGAGGCATCCAGCGCCATTTTTTTACTGGTAACGTTACTAGTACCCAAAGTCTCAATCGCAATCGCAAACATCGCCGCCAAGATATTCGCGGATAAGTTCTTCGCATCCTTTTCTGCCGCATTTTTAAGGAACTTGAGCGTACTTGACACGAATAAAACATTCAAATCGGCATCAACTCGGTTCATGGATTCCGAATTCTCCCCTTTTGCCGTTTGTCTCGAAAATACAGCAATCGAAGGCGCAAGTTTTCGCAAGACGACGACGTCGTCCTCCGACGCAGAAGATTTGGAGTCAAGATAGACATCCAAAGCCATCAGCGCCACCAAAGCGCTGTTTAAATTTGTCGAAATAGATTCTTCACTCTCCAAGCGCTCCACGAGTATCTCTTCGAACTTTTTTCGATTAACTTTTTCCATTTGCGCGAGTAAGTTTGCCAAGGCGATGAATTTCTTTTCCTTCTTCTCGTACGAAATCGAAGCTTCGACGACGTCGTCTTCGATCAAATCCATGAGCAAGTTTTCATCCGTAAAACCACTGGTCGTCGTTATCGACACTTTATTCGGGGATGCTTTACCGTTGAATGGAACAGCAGCCGATGATGACGAATTCAAAAACTCAATCGCGGCATCTCGAATCTTACGATACGCCTCAGAGGATTTCGTGCAATCGAACGCAGCTTTTCCAAGCTTGTCGTTTAATAAACTTTGCGCCGCAGATTCGGCGAAAGAATGAGCGTTCTCAAACGTTTTCAACCCGCGCAAAGCGGTTTCAACTTGCTCGACATCATTGGTACGGGCGTTGAACATGAAACTCAAAGGTATGCGCGCGGCGTCTACTTCTTTGGCATCCGGAGTCGGATTGAAACGCTCGATCGCGTCGGAACTTTCGTCAGATAAAGTTCTCGTACACGCAGCGAATGGTTCGTCCAAAGAAGCGAGTAAAATAGGTTTCAAATAGTGCTCGCGAAGAGTCGACCATTGCTGTGTATCACTGACTCTCACGGAAGCTTTCACACACGGTAGAAACGCCTCGGCGACATCTTGTACTAAACTTGGACACGCCGTGACGAGCTCTCCGGGTAAAAGTTCAAACTTGTCCATAATCATATTGTCCAGCATTTGTTTCTCGGAGCCTTCACGAAGCTCTACGCTTCGTTTAATGAGTTCGACGTCGTGGGGTAGATACGTCCACGCAGGCACGAACGCCTCGACGACGTCGGAAGGAATGGATGTAGAATCTTCTTCATTGCATATGTATGCCGTCGCTAAACACATGCACGCGGCGATTCGCGCACGCACCATCACAGCTTCGCAACACGCGTTCATTAAGGTTAAATTGTTCAAGGATGATGCTGATGATGACGACGACGACGACGAAGCTTTTGGGTACACCGGCAGCCATTCTTTCGCAAAATCAACGATGCATGCGTGCAATCGTTTCGACACGGAATCGTCCGAGCCGTGCACTTTTGCAGAGAGTGCGTGTGCCGCTAATCTCGCGCCCGCGACACGCACATCGAGCGGTGTATCGGAACTTCGAGAAGCACGAACGGCGGAGAGGATTTGTGCTTGAAATTGTTCGAGCGTTTTGATGGACCTTTTCCTATTTCGCGCACTCGGGATGTTGCGCTGATGGAAGCCATCTCCTCCGTCCTCGTCTGAGTCGTCGTCGTCGATGTGATAAAACGCGTCCGGATCCTCGTCATTTCCCCATAATTTGACAAGAAAAGACATCATTTGTAATCCTCTCGCGCGCAATTTCGAAGCACTTGCCGTGGATAATGAATACGCAATTTGGAAACACCTTTGCCCGTGCGTCGGTAAATATGCGTTTGGAGAATCCGATGCGCGACTTAATTTAACGCTTCTATGCTCCGGAATATTACTTTCTTGAATCCAGAAAGGGATTCTCGAAAGTAGCGAAGCTGCAAATATGCGCGCCGGGAGACGCGGGTGATTATTCGCACGATTTGCATCGATATCGGATTCGTCGATTTCTTCCTCGTCCATCTCTCCCTCCTCGTTTTCTTCGTCTTCATCTTCGTCGTCGTTAAACGCATCTTCGTCGTCTTCCGATTCCTCGTCTTCGGATTCTTCCACGAGTCGTTGGTCGTCGAAGGAAAGCGCCGATAAAGCTTTGAGCGCCCGTTTGGGGTCTCTGATGGATAACTCTCTGGCCAAGACTCGCGCGCAGTTCTTTGCGTCTCGGATGACTCTTCTCGAAGCGCCTTTCGTCACACATTTTACAATGTCTCTCAACAACATCGATCCAAATTTTGACGATGATTTCGTTGACTTGGAGGCGTACTCGAAAGATATCCCTGAATTGTTTTCGTCATCGTCTGGGTATAATAATTTATGAGCGTCTTTCATGGCGAGAAACGAGAGCGTTTCCAGGGCTACTGGCTTCGTCGCGTAATGCCGCAAGGCGTCTCTAAGCGTTACGGCGACAGTCGTCATATCGATAGCGTTCGGGGCAAACATAGCCATGTGTTGAATAAAAACAACTTCAGCGTAAACAACGTCGTCGCTTTCGTTGAAGTTATCTTCAACATCATCGTTTTTCGACGTTGCCGACAGCGTCGGATATTGCTGCCGCAACTCCTGCTGAGAATTCGGATTTCTTTTTCCTCCACCTACTCCTTTACCGTTTCGGTTATCCAACGCTAAGCGGAAATTTTGAAAACGTGAATGGCTTTGCACGTCGCGTATAATTGCAGCAACATTCATCGCTTTTATGAACACTTTATGTTCCGCCGATAAGTCCGGGCCAATGGCAATAGCAGCCGCATTCGCCAGGTGCCCACATTCCGGGACGAAAGAGACGACGTTTTTTAACAGCGCTTCTTGCGCGGGTAACGAATCTAACATATGCATAGACAGATCAACCGCACGATCCGAATCTCTCGCAAATCTACTACCACAAACTTCTGCGATGTTTGCTAATGCCCGAATTGCAAACGCGTGCGTAGATCCGTGCGTAGGATCTATGTTGAGAGAAATTTTTGAGAGCGCCTCGATGAGCCTGCGCAGCGTCGTTTCACCGATGGACATCGCGCCAATGTGCTCGATGGATTTTGAGAGGGATAAACATTCAATGGCGCTGTTCCAAGTGCGCCTGTTATGACCAGTATCTTGCATGTCCATATCGCGTGAATACGTTTCGAACAAATTATATGCGCGCTCTCTGACTTCCTCGCTCGATGCGGTTTGCTCGATGCACTTGGCGCAAAGTAGCGCAGACTCGAGAGGCGCGTGTGATGAGAGAGCGTTCTGAAGTGCTCTAGAGTACCTCGAAAACATCTTTAGATGTAACTGAGAACTTTCGTTCGCATCTTCGCGCAGCATATGAGAAACGCTCAGTATATCCGCGAATCGCCTCGATACAGCCGCATCGCATCTCAAAAAATCAGTCAACACAGGCTTTTTCGGGTGGTTGAACAGCGAAACATGTTTTTTCCGATACTCAGACGAGTTCAAATTTACGAGCATTTTACTGTGCTCGATAACCTGAATGCACCGTTCCTCCCATGCATAGAGAAGTTGTGCTAGCGCTGCTTGTAACTTTGCATCTTTACCCCCGTCAGCGATAGCAACCTCTACAGCGCGAGAGAAGCAGGCGCGACTCGCCTCGTCTATCTGGTCGACTACGGTTGCCGCAAAAGGGAAGACATCTTTCCTCACTATGTTATCGCTCTCTTTACTGTCATCAAACACGTGCGATGGCGAATTTGGAGGTGCGTTTGAGTTTCCCCTGTACGCTCTCAGATCTGCAAACGCTTGCGAAACCGTCTCGTCTCCGTTTTCTAACGTCACGACGTGCGTGTTCACGAGCAATTCGCGTTCCGCTTCGTCCAAGAAAGAAGAAAGCGACGTCAAGCGTCCAAAATCGAGTCTATCCGTATCATCGTCGTCGTAAACGAGATCTTCTTCATCTTGATTGAACAATACATTCTTGTCATCTTCCCTCACTTCTTTTGCAAACGCTTCAAAGTTAGAAATCAAGTTTGCAATCTGTGGCGTGAAATCTTGAAATCGGCACGCCTTCTCGACATCTTTCGAACACGAGGCGTACGCAGACATTGCTCGTAGATGCAAAAGCAACTTTCGACGAACGATTTCGATATTTTCGATGCTAATTTGCGCGTCTCTCAGTTGAATTCTTTCGCAGGCGCACAAAAGAGATCCGAGCATAAGTTTTGTCGCTCGACCGTTTTCTTCCTCCGCGCTGGCGAATCTGGCGTACGCCTCGACAGCCTCTGCAGCTGCGCACGCCGCCGCCAAATCATCCCTACTCGTCGTTTCTTCTCCTTCAGAGCTTGTTTGCATCGCGGATGCTACTTCGTCAAACGTGGAAGAGATGACAAATGCGATGTTTTCAAACTTTTTCCTCTTCTCCTCGTCGCGTCTTTGCGAATAGATGAAAATCGAGGAGCGCGCTAACGAGGATGCCGAGAGACAAATAAAGCCAGCTTCTCTCGCTTTTGCCGAGGCGTTCAACATGCAAAGCCTCGCGCCAACTTCTTCGACGCGATCGATGGCGTCTATGGGCACACCAAGCGGCCAACTCGCCGTTTTTTCACCGATGAGCGCGCAAATAAAGCGCGCATCGGCAATGAGCTCGTCGTCGAATCTATACGAGGGAGCGTTGCTGTCTGCGCCATGCGCATTTCCATCTTCTTTTTCTCCTTTTTCTTCTCCTCCTTTTTTTCTATCACTATTATGCATCGTTAGCGGAAACTTGACGAACATTTCCAACTTTGAGAGCGTTCTCGCGAGTTCTCGCGTCGCCATTTCATGTCCAGCAGATAACGCCGCTTTCGCCAAAGCTCCTGCGCGTTCGTTCACTCGCCATTTCGTTCGAAAGAGCGCGTCGCCGTGCTTACTCGAAAACACGTTTTTTATGTATAAAAACGATTCGGCGTCGACGTACCCGATCGCATCTATCCCGTCTCTCACCGCGCGAAGTATAGAAACAATTCGTAAATCGTTCGTATTGTCGATTAATTTTCCTCTCCTCTTCTGCTTTGCGTTTTTCAATTTCTCGTCGGCGGTGGACACGATTTGGCAACGTAAAATATCGAGAATTTGTTTCAACGTCGCTTTTCTCGTCGACTCGTCCACGCGCTTCTCGAACGCGGCGACTCGTAACACGGCCAACCCACATGCTGCGGCAAAACAGTCGTTCTTTCTTAATTTCGACGCGAAACCTACTTTGACGATATCTCTCGTGCACTCCTCCACCGAGTACGACTTGCCGCTGAATTGTGGGTTGGTCGCGTAGCGCATCCACGCGCGCGCGACGGCATCTTGTATCGCTCTCGAATCTTTAAAAGTCGTTACTTCACTCGTTTCGAACAAAGGTTTGATAAAGCACGTTTTTACGGTGTACAAAGAAGACGACGAGGATGACGTCGAGAGGGCGCGATCTTCATCGGCGAACTCGCCCCCCATCGTATCGTCGTCGTCTCCGATATCGTCCACTACACCTTCCTCCTCGGTAGATTGGGTCAATTGACTGCTACTTCCTCTGATACCAACGCTAGCAGTAGTACCTATTTTTCGCTCCACTTGACTCGCCACGGTTGCGAATGCCGATATGACTTCCACCCCAGAATTACCTAAATTTTTCGTCTCGGCGATTAGATTCAGAACGTTTTTACCTTTTCCGTACTGCTCGATTTCGCCCAAAGCGTGATACCCAGCCGAGTATACGTTATTCGAATCGCCGCGTCCGTTGAACGCTTCTATTTCTAGTTTTATGCTATTTGCATCGCTTTTCTTCATCGCCATCAACATTGCCGCTCGTAACTCCAACGCTCTTCGCTTCGCCTCTTGCGTCGCTCTCGAGATTTCCGTGGAGGCTCTTCTCCCGCCTTCTAAAGCGACAACTCGTTTAATCATTCTCCGCATATGATCGATAGTCTTTGCGGTTAACTTTAATCCGCCATCACTGACCGCGTCTGGATTCCCAACACATCTCGCCGCAACCTTTAACGCCACGGTGGCAACTTTAATCCCCGATATGTCGTCCTTGTACGCCCGATTATCAACCGCCTTCATCGCGCTCGCGCACGCCGAATCGCAAAATTGCCCAGTGCCCAGCTCTTTCCCGAACGACCAAATCAAAGCTTCCAAGCAATCGCACGCGCCGTAAAACCGTTCCATTTTCTCCCACACATTTTCACCCACGACACCTTGAAACGCGCTCTTACGTTTCGGGAAATCGTCGATATCGTTTAACCGTTCGTTCGCGAATCGGAAGACGCTTTGTCTGTCGTATTATTAAAGAGAAGATAGATACGGTAAGAAAACACGTGAAATGCTGATATTAATACTTAGTAGTAATGACTCACCTGTTACCGAACGAAAACGTCAGCACTAAACAGTCTCTGGCGATCGCCCTCGCGCTTCGACCAAAAGGTACGCTTTGGTACCCATTTTTTTCATCCTCCCTCTTCAACACCCCTACGACGGCAATCTGAAACAACACCTTCTCCAATCGATCGTGCAAACGCTTGATTTCGTTTTCTTTGCCGCTGTTTTTTGCTGCGATAAAACGTGTCCGCGAATCCACCAAAGCCGAGCGCAAACTCGCGAGTTTTGCGAACAACAACGTCGACGACGCGCTTTGTTGTTTCGATGATGATGCTGATTTTGTCACTGATTTTGTTGCGTCGCTTTTTTCACCAAAACGTAAAATTGTGTCCTCCACGTCCTTCACTCTTTGCTCTAATTCGGATACAACATCCTCCTCCACCTTCTCCTCTGAAGCTTTACCATCATTGTTCGCGCTCGTCGTCGGAGGAGGAGGAGGAAAAGTCGAAGCAGAAGAAGAAGAAGGAGAGGAGACAACGCTCATCGTGTGTGTTCTCTCTCTCTCTCTCTGAAGTTTTCTTCTACGCGTTAACAGAATTTTTGTCCTTTTTTCCTTTCGCCTGATAAACCCTAAACTCCCTTCTTAGGGGATTCTTTTTTTCTCTGAGGTACGAAGGTACTTACTACAGAAACCGACCGCTTGCTCTCTCTTCTTTGAGGAGCTTTGAGGAGCGCGAGAAAGACTACCGCGCATATACCTGCTATCAGAGGATATTTTTTGTGCAGGTGCTTTTGCTGCTTTAAAGAGCGAGAGTTTAAAGAGAGAAAAAGTCACATCATGGCATCGGAAACCACGTTGGATAAAATCACATCCAGCGAAAATCATCATCCGAATCACCAGATGAAAACCTTCGTCCTCGTCCTCCTTTACTTAGGTTTGAACAGTTCGTTAAACCTTTTAAACCGGTACACGCTCGGGCACGCTGGGTTTTCGTTTCCGATTTTACTCACCGTCGCGCACTTATCGTTCTCGGTGATATGTTTATCTCCAATCATGTTATCTCCAAAGTTGAGCTATGCGAGTTCGCACCAGGAGATATTACCGAGGGTGAAAAACGCGGTGGTGAAGATTGGTTTGTTCATGAGTTTGAACATCGCGATGAATAACGCGAGTTTAGTGTCTATGCCGTTATCGTTAAATCAAGTGATTCGAGCGTCCATTCCTGTGGTGTGCGCGGTGTGCGCGATGTTCGTGGAAGGACGAGTACCGGGCGGGATCGAAAGTATCGGGTTACTCTTCGTCGCCGGTGGAGTTATGTTTTGTATTAGTGGGAGTTACGCGGCAGCGAGTAGTGGTGGTGGTGGTGGTGTTTCATCGAAGGAGAAGGAGCGGACGTTGAGCGGATTATTGTATTGCGTAACCGCGACGATTTCAAACGCGTTGATGATGACGTTTAGCGGGAAGATCATGGGCGGAGAAAAATTGGACGCGTTGCGACTGACGTTTTATACCGCCCCGGTGACGTTGTGCGCGTTACTTCCCGTCGCTTTACTCTTAGAAGGCGATCGGTTCGTCAACAAATATTTCGGCTCGAACTCGTTCGACGTGCAATCGAGGGAAGCTTTGATGTACGGCGACGAATACGTGTCGCCGATTAAAGTCTTGACGTTAGTCTTACTCGGGTGTTTGAACGCGGTGTCGTATAATTTCGTTCACTTCGCGTTAGTCGGGGCGACGTCGGCGGTGACCACGACAGTTCTCGGAAACATTAAAGTCGCTCTGTTAATCTTATGCTCGCGCGTGTTATTCGGCGAGACGAAAGATTGGAGCGTATCCATGGTTTTCGGAGCGTTCGTCGCTTTGGCTGGGTTCGGTTTGTACTCTTTCGCGCGAGTCAAGGTGTCGCATCAGCAAATGAATACGCACAGCGCTAAGAAATAATACTAATAGAGAGAGAGAGATTGTTTTATGTAGCAGTAAAGTTTGGCCATTCGCGAAACGCAAAACTTCGCCTCGAACTTTTTTTTCCTCATTGTAAATGCACAGTTTGCACACGACAAAACCGCAGCTCATCCTCGCGCAAGAGCGACAGAAACAGACCTCTCGTCGTTCCAAAACCATCGTCGTTCCCGTCATGAGCAACGACACCGTTGAACTCTCCTCGTTAGCGACCGCATTCTCGCGACAACAATCCGGTCCGGGCGCCTTGTGGGCCGAAATCACCGCGCTCTCTCGACAAGAAGGGGTGATTGATATCGGGCAAGGGTACCCTGATTTCGGTTCGAACGCGATCGCGAAACAAAGCGCGAAGCGAGCGATATCGATGGACGAAAAGACAATTTCGGGAGACGTTCCAGACGCTCGAGCGAATCAATACGCACCGATTCCAGGAACGGCGGATATGCTGGATGCGGTGAAACGGTATTACAGAGACACGGCGAGAAATGTATCCTCGGTGGACGAATCGAGAGACAGTTCGTTGGTGACGACGTCGGCGACGGAAGGGTTGTACGTGGTGTTTCGAGCGTTGTTGAACAAAGGCGACGAGGTGATGACGTTAAGTCCGTTCTTCCCGTGGTATTTAGCGCACGCGACGGTAACGGAGTGTACGCTACTTGGAGTCCCGTTAAATCCGGAGGATGGATTTGCGGTGACCGAAGAGATGTTAGAACGAGCGTACGCCAAGAGCAACAAGAGAGTAAAGATTTTCGTGCACTGTTCGCCGCATAATCCAACCGGTCATTGCGCGAGCGAAGAAGAACTGGAAATTATCGCCAGGTTTTGTAGGAATCATAAGATCGTGGCGATCGCGGACGAAGTGTACGAACGGTCTACGTTTCTAGAAAGCAAGCCGCATTTGCGTTTGCGAGAGTATTTACCGGAAAGAACGGTAACGGTTGGCACGTCGAGTAAGCTGATGAATTTATCGGGCTGGAGAGTGGGATGGATATACGGCCCAAAAGTCATCGTCGACGCGTGCAATATATTCCACTCCTACGCCTCTTTTTCCACGCCAACGCCGTTACAAGCCGGCGTCGCGGACGCGTTAAACGACATCTGCGACCGAGCGAAACCGGGCGAAGGCGTCACCCCGGACGAAAACGCCTCAATCCTCGCCTCGAACGCCCAAATCCTCGCATCCGCGCTCACCGCCTCCGGCTTGAAAGTCTACCCACCCGAAGGCGGCTTCTTCCTCGTCGCCTCCGTCAAAAACATCAAATCTGTCGACGGCGACGCCATCCAATACTGCAAAAATCTCGCTCGCCGAGGCGCCAAAGTTAGCGCGGTTCCGATGACGCCCTTCTACGACCCATCCTCCCCCGAAAACCCGACCGATTTAGTCCGGTTCGCGATATGTAAAAAACGCGAAACCATCGCGGAAGCCGCGAGGAGAATACGCGAGAACCCTTTGTAGAGAGAAGGAGTTTCCATAGCCAGATATTATTTATGTATCCATCGCACCGCTTTTTTATAGTAAAATTAGAGATGTCAAACCCCTAAAAAGTAGGACAAAATTTGAAAAACGAGCTCTTTTGTTCTCGTTTGGCCCGGATACGTGCGCACACTCCTCGACGCGCGAAAATGAAAAAAATCTTAACACGCATCCTCAAACGCGCGTGCAAACGCTTTAATATCGAGCGTGAGGACCTCTTTGATGCTCCTGACTCGTCCGCGCGGTCGAAATCATCACCGCGCGAACCCGTCGCTGAAGGTGACGAAAATGTGGATTGTCTTGCCTTGGACGCGACAAAAAGATGTACCGAAAAAAAGCGGACGATGATGTCTGGAGAAGGAGTCGCGACGAGATCGCGGAAGAGGAAGATTGCGCAGAGAGATTCTTTGTGGGATTTGATCGTGAATAACGACGATATTTGTTTCACACACATTCTTCCGAGATTGGATTTGAATGATGTGAAATTCTTGTATGGAGTGAATAGTGAAACGAGAAAGTTGGTGAAGAGATCACCTCGCGCGGGTGATTTGAAGAAGATTTTTAAGGTCGAAGAGATGTCGTCGATATCGACTTTGGAAGTTGCGTGGGAGCATTTTCCGTGGGGCACGTATAATAGCGTTAAAGGAAAGATGGATGAAACATATTTCTGCCGTGAAGTTGCTTACACGAATAAACTCGAGTTGCTCAAGTGGGCGCGAGAGGAGAAAAAGTGTGAGTGGAATGATCGGACGATTTGGGCGGCCGCACGTCAAGGTAATCTGGAAATGGTAAAGTATTGCGTTGCAAATGAGTGTCCTATTGATGAGATGGCGTGTGCAGAAGCTGCCGATGGCGGTCATCTCGAGGTACTCAAATACTTACACGAAGAAGTCAAAGCGCCTTGGGATGATTGCACTGCCTCTTCGGCGGCTTTTAATGAT
>ENA-OWPI01002382-OWPI01002382.1-marine-metagenome-genome-assembly--contig:-NODE-2382-length-17711-cov-2.156856_pt1 | contig 17711 bp, 13 predicted proteins | sample MGYA00238138_ERZ651775 | MGnify/ENA primary metagenome ERZ651775 (study PRJEB26906, sample SAMN06265043) | marine metagenome | isolation source: Helgoland LTER site | place: Germany:Helgoland, sampling...
CTCGAATAAAGTCCCTAATTTTGACGAATACTGACTCTGCGCCTGGCCTCCATCGCAAACAAGTTAGTCGTTGCGTTTCCTAGTCGAACCACTTACTACGGAATCGCCGCCCATGTATTTTCAGTCCGAGGACTACTTACCTGTGATCTTGCGCAGTGGAGCCGTGAGTTTCCAGGACTTGCTACTCAGGACTTGGGCGAGGGCTGCGGACTCTGCCGTTGAGGTTGAACCAAGGATTGCGGTGGGAACTGTTGGGAGTTCTGCGATCTTGGCAAAGAAGTTGGTCAGTTGGTCGGCGAAGTGTTGCCAGGTTAGTTCGTTAATGATTGTGGTGAGTTGGTTTACTCGCTGCTGGGCAGATTCTTGGTTGCTGATTAATTCGCCAAGGTCTTGGGCGAATTGGTTTTTGTCCCAGTCAGTGGGTAGATCGGTGAGTTGCGAGATTTCTTTGAGGGGGCCGAACGCTGCGAATGTGGTTGGGGTTCCCAGGGCTGCTGCTTCGTAGGGGACGAAGCCGAAACCCTCGGCGCTGCTGGGGTAGAGGGCAGCTTTCGCGTTGGATAGGAGCCAGGCGCGTTCTTCACTGGTGACGTGACCGAGGGTGTGGATGTGGCCGCGCAGGTTCACGTGCTTTTTGATCAGTGCTTTTTCTTCTTCTTTGGAACTGCTGCTCTTCACGTGCAGGCCGGCAAGGACCAGGTCGATTGTGTGACCTTGGTTGAGCAGTTCTTCCCAGACTTCGATTGCAAACTCTCGGTTCTTGTGATTGAAGTCGTTTCCTAGAACAAGGATGAAGTCGCGGGTGGGGTTGAGGTCCGCAGGTTTTATTGCTGCCGTTTGGGAACTAATGTGGTCAAGGCCAAGTGGGATCGCTTGGATTCGCTTGTGGTCAAGGCGTGGGGTTTCTTGGTAGAGGCGCTTGGCCACGTCCTTGCTGATTGTTGTGATGCCATCGACACTGAGTGCAATCTTGCGTTGCATTGCCCGGTATGCAGCGTGGGCCTCGGGCGATGCGTGATAGCGGGGAATGTCGTAAGCAATTAAGTCAAGGTAGGTGGTGACAACACGCTTGCCCAGATCGCGGGCTTGCTCAATGTTGACCCTCTGGTCGATCTGGTTGGGGTACCAGAGAATGTCGCTTTTAATGTTCTCTCTTGCGAGGGTGACTTTGGGGTGGTCGGTGAGGTGTTGGGCGTAGGCGGGAAGTTCGTCTTTACCGGTGAGGGTGATTGCGGTGATTCGCTCTTGGTTGGCAAGGGCAGCAATCGCCGCAGTGGTGAGGACTTGGGCGCCGGTTTCGTGTTCGCCGAGCCAGGTGACGTCGACAGTGAGCGTCAAGGCGTCTGGGTTAATGGGTGTGTTGGTTGAGGCGTGGTGGTGGGAGCTGCTGGGGTCCGAGGATTCTTGTTGGTCCAGGGCGCTGGGTTCGCGGATTACCTCGGCTGCGGCAATATCGCGGCTGGTGGAGAGATACCAGTCGTGCCAGAGGCCTTTGTTGCTCGCTTGGGTTGCCCAGTCTTCCGCGTTAGCGTCAAAGAGTTCACTGTTTGCCACCGCGATAAGACAGCCTGCGGGGGCCGTAGCTCGCAGAAACGTGCCGTTTGCTTGAGTGTTCGTTGTTGCCTTAATGCTGACACTGGCGATTCGTGGATCGGTGTCAAAGCGTTCCCCGATGGTTTGCATGCGGTCCAAGGTGAGCAGGGTTAATAATTGTGGGTCACCAATCACGGTGATTGCCTTTCCACCGCGCGTGGTGAAAGTCGTGTCAGACATTAGAGCGCCTCGTAAATTCTCTGGAGTTGCTGGTTCAGTGCTGGGGAATAGTGGGGGTCAAGTTGGTACTTAGTGTGCCAGCGGTCGTTAAATAATTGCTGCTCCTGCGGGTCTGACTTCTTGCGGGTCAAGCTTGCGCCTTCGTGGTGGGTGAAGTGGGCGTAGGGGGTCCAAGCGATTCGCTGGCCGTGTTCTCTGATTCTTAGACAGAAGTCCACGTCGTTGAAGTCTTTGGCGAATGCTGTGTCAAAACCTTGGAGTTCGGTGAATAGTTGCTTGTTGACCAGCATTGCGGCGGCAGTTACGGCGCTGTAGTTGCGTGGGGTGAGGGTTGCGCCGAAGTAGCCGTAGTCCTTGCCTGATTTGGAAATATACGGGTGGGTGGGGCCGCTGGGGAGCAAGATGATTCCTGCGTGCTGCAGGTTGCCGTTGGGGTAGGTGAGTTTGGCGCCGACTGCGCCAACTCCTTCGATTTGATTGAGTTCCAGCATCCGGGTGATCGGGTTAACTGACTCTGCGGTGGTGTCGTCGTTGAGTAGGAGTAGATATTCGCTGTCGTGACTTGCATGTTGGGCACCGAGGTTGATTGCTGCACTGAAGTTAAAGGTTGGGTTGGGGGTGTAGACCACTTGTTTGTCTACATTTGGGATTGGTGGTAGTTCCCCGGTGGTGACCGCGATTACTTCAAAGTTTGTTTGGGTTTCTTTTTCTCTAAGTGACCTGATTGCGTCTGCGACGAATGTGTTGGTGTGGTTCGAGTTCATTGTGCCGATGGTTGGGATGATCACTGAAACTTTTGTTGGTTGCGTTTGTGGGTGAATCTCGTTGAGGCCTTTGACACTGCTCGGCTTGGCTTCACCGCCACCGAATGTGGTGTTGAGGTAATCCTGTTGGGCGCGCTGGGCGGCTTGTTGGGCCCAAGGTTTGGCGTCAATGCTTTGCGCGGTGCTTTCACTCCAGGTTCGCCAGTGGTAGAGGGGTAGCGGAATGTGGATCACTTTGGCGGTTGGCTCGGTGAGGGTGGGGAGTAGGCGCAGGGCGAGGTCAAAGTCCTGGGCGCCGTCCATGTCGCTTCGAAGTCCGCCTATGGCGTTGAGTTGCTCGCGCTTGAAGGTGGTGAAGTGGCAGAGGTACATCTGGGTCAGGAGAAGCTCGGGGGAAAAATCCGGTTTGCAGTAGAGCTCTGAGTGGACGCCGTTGCTGTTGATTTTGTCCTCGTCCGAGTAGACGGCATCAGGGTTTTTGCTCTCAAGGATCACTTGGGTGAACGTGCTAATACAACGTGGGTCCAAGGTGTCGTCGTGATCGAGCATGCCTATGTAGTGCCCGGTGGCGTGCTGCAGTGAGTGGTTGATCGCACTGGAGATTCCACCATTGGGTTTGGTCAAGACCTTGATGCGTGGATCGTTTTCGTTTTGTTTTTTGAATTGGTCGAGGTAGGTGTTGACTTCTTGGTTGGTGGAGCCGTCATTGGTGATTACTAGTTCCCAGTTACATGACTCTTGATTGAGTACTGATTTCAGGCACTCCTGCAGGAAGGGCAGCGGGGGGTTGTAGACCGGGACGAGAATAGAAATCGTGATTGCGTAATCCAGACTGCCTGGTGTGGTGTTGCTGGCTTGCTCGAGCCAGGCTTTGTATTGCTTGCCAATATTGCGCTCGTAGAGCTTGCGTTTGATTGCGCGTTTGAGTTTGCCTAGTGGCCTGCGGAGTTTCTTAATCATGTGATTGTGAAGGTTGCCGGGATAGTGACGAACCCTTGACCGATCTCGCCGCTGGCGCTGCGCACGGGGAACTCCAAGACTTCATTCCAGGTGTCCAGCGTGCGGGTTCCGGTGTAGTCGAATACGTCAATGTGAACGCGGTACCGGCCGGGAAGGAGTGGGTTGTCGATTATGTTGGTGGTGACCTGATACTCCTTGGGCTGCAGCACTCCGAAGTCGGCGTGCACGCGGTGATTACTCACCATGGTGACAAGTGGCCCGGTTTCGTGTTGGAAAGCAATACGCAGGTTCGGTCCAAGGAGTTCCTGATTGGTGGTGAAATTCACCGTAATAGCAAATGTTTTACCGGTCTCGGTGTGGTTGAGCGGTTCACCCTCGGGGCTGAGAATCTGGGCTTGGGTGAGCACTAGCTCGTTCTTGTCTTGTTCCTCGGACGCTGTTCTGGTAGCGGCAACCTGACGGCTGCGCGCACTTTCCTCGGTGTTGACCCGCTCGAGGTAGGCGTTAATAATCTCGGTGGTGGGGCCGGTTTTTTGTACTTCACCGTGGTCGAGCCAGGTGACTTCGTCACATAAACCTTCGAGTTGGCCCAGCCCATGGCTGACCACAACAATTGTTTTGCCGGCCTTGCGCAGCTTGGACAGGTGATCAAAACACTTGCGCTGGAACTCCTCGTCACCTACCGCGAGCACCTCGTCCACCAACAATATTTCGGGGTTCATGTGGACCGCGACAGCGAAACCCAAGCGGACATACATTCCCGAGGAGTAGTGCTTTACCGGGTCGTCTATAAAATCTTTCAGGCCGCTGAAGTCGATTATTTCGTCGGTGGCATCGGTAATTTCTTTTTTAGTCAAACCCAAAATTGAACCGTTGAGTTTGATGTTTTCCCGCCCGGTCATGTCAGGGTGGAAACCAGCGCCGAGTTCAATGAGTGCGGCAAGGCGACCGTGGGTGGTGATTGTGCCGCTGGTTGGTCGGTAAATGCCCGACATGATTTTCAGCATGGTGGATTTGCCCGAGCCGTTGTGACCGATCAACCCGTAGACACTGCCTTGAGGAATTTCAATGGAAACGTTCTTGAGCGCCCAGAAATCCTCGCTTTTTTTCGCGCGTCCTCGAACGAGTCGTTCCTTGAGTGTGTTGCGTTGATCGGTGAAGCGCACGAAGCGTTTACTAATGTCGTCGGCGTGAATTGCTAGCTGCGTCACAGGATCTCCCCAATGTCTTCACTCCAGCGTTCAAAGATTTTGAATCCGGCAGCAAATGTTGCAGCGCCGAATACGAGTAGCGCGGGGACGACCCACCACTCGGGGTATTGCAGGGAATACATCACGTCATGCATCGCGGTGACGAACCAGGTCATGGGGTTGAGTTTGACAATCCAGGCGAGCCAACTTGCGGTGTCTTCAACCAGTGACATGGGGTAGAGCACCGGTGTCAGGAAGTACAGGGCTCCCAGGGACACGGTGACCATGTATTGGACGTCGCCGAATCGCGCGTTCGCAATCGAAAGAATGAATCCGACTCCTTGGGCGAACAGCGCGGTCGCGATCAAGATCGGGATTGCCACCAGCCAACTGATTCCGATATTGCGTTGGAAGGCGAACATACCTATTAATACGAGGACTTCCAGCGCGACCTGAATAAGTTGAACTATCGATGTCCCAAGAACCGGGGTCCACGCCGGGAAGTGAACCTTGCGCAGGAGTTCACCGTTGGATTTCAGGCTGCCCATGGACTGCAGCAGGAGCCCGGAGAACAGGTTCCACGTGACCATGCCGGTGAACAGGAACGCGGCGAAGCTGGTGCGTTCGGGGTCGGCTCCCAAGGGTGGGGCTTGGATTTTGAACACCAGGCTGAAGACAGCCGCGTAGACCAACAAGGCGACTAGTGGTTGGACCAGAGACCAAGCCCAGCCCAGGGAACTGGTGCGGTAGCGGGTGGAAATGTCTCTAGCGGCGAAAGCCCGCACAAGGGCGCGTTGCTGGTAAATGGTGGCAAACACGCTGGGTGGGATCCTTTCGCTGGGTGGGATCGGGCAGCTGGTCGTTGTTCGGTCTGGTTCGGGTCAATTGTGGCGCCGTGACCATGGTAGCGACCCAAAGGAGGTAACCTCTAAGAACCACGAGTTGGAGGTAGAACATGTTTTCATTTGGTATTCGGCCTAATCGGGCCGCTCGGATTGTCCTCACCGGTGCTTTGGCACTGGGTCTTGGCCTAGGTGGGGCTGCGGTTACCGCTAGTTCGGCCACAGCGGCTAAGCAGAACACCTATATTGCAACTCCCAACGGGGTTGCCGGGATCGCTCAAGACGTAGTGATCTCAGCGCCGGCGTTTAAAGGGCAAAGCGTGCTGATCGGTTTCCAGAACGGCTCGATTTCAGGAACTCTGTCCACCACGATCGCGGCAAATGGGTACGGGTCGTTGACCTGGAACCCTTCCTCGGCCGGAGTCTGGACGATTTCTGGGCTGGGATCCGCCGTGAGTATCGGCAGCACGAATATCAACGTTGCGGCCTTGGGCACGAGCACCACGCTGCTGGCACCTAACTTTGCTCAAATCGGTCAAAACAGTTCACTGCTGGCGGTGGTGTCCGCGGCGAGTGGCACGGTATCCCCCCAGGGAACCGTTGTGGTCACCAATCAAAACCAGAACGTGATCGCAACGGGGGCATTGGTTCCTAATGCGGGAACAACAACTTCGAGTGTTTCGCTTGCATGGGTCCCCAGCGGTTCTGGCAACCTTGGTTTGACCGCCACCTACACGCCTTCTAACGGTGACACGACGGGTTCGGCTTCACCTCAGGCGATTGTCACGCTGTCAACCGATGTTGTTCCTGTTGCAATGCGAATCAGCCAGAGTATCCACGTCGGGCAACCGGTTTTACTCAGTGCTGTTTTGGGTTACAACATGCCCGATGGCTCGGCAGCGTTTATTAGTAACCTGGGTGGAATTTCACCGTCAATCCCCACTGTCAACGGCGTATCGAACTGGTTGTGGACACCCAACGTTGTCGGTGTGCAGTACCTACGCGTGAACTACTCCTCTACGGTTCGAAATTCGAGTGGAACCTCCGAGCAGTCGGTGAACGTGCTGCCACCACTCCCCCAGGACACGGTCACCATGACCGTCAGCGGAATGGGAGCGGTGACCGGTGGCACCGCAATCACAATGGTTGCTGGTCAAAGCAAGACCCTCTCCTTCCAGACCACGAGCGGTGCGCCCGTGATTGTCAGCGAAGCTGGTCCCTGCGTTCTTGCCGGTAACACCATCATCGCGCTTTCCGCTGGACAGTGCGTAATCACCGCGACTTCACCGGGAACCTCGTCGTACACGACGGACACGAATACCTACGTGGTGGGAGTGACGAAGGCGCCGAAGAAGAAGCGCTAAATCCCAGGCTGGTTAATCCCAAGCTGGTTAATCGTTGTTAATGCAACCTGTAAAGGGCGCGGCTCGCAGTCACTGCGGATCGCGCCCTTTTTAACGCCCTGAATAACGCCGTGAATAAGGAAAGGTTGGATTCACGTGTGCGAATCGCTCAACTAGAGCCGCGGCCTTTCCATTTACGCAATGGCTCGGTGACCTTCCAGCTTCGGGTGTTGGTCATGAAATCAAGCTCGGCCCGCAGCGCCTGGGCGGCCGCTTTGTGAATTATTACTTCGGCTGTGGTGTCATTTGATTCAAGAATTAATAAGGACCTCAATCCAACAAAACCTTCAACAGAGTCCGTTGCATCGGTGACGTGGAATGTGACGGCCGCTTGTTCGCCGGCCTTGCCCGCACCCAGTGGGAGTGAAAGGACCGACCCTAAATACAGCTCCTCGTGCACGGGTCCGCCCGGGCCGGCCGCACTAACACTGGCAACACCCGGCATGGATCGAGTTGCAAAATGCGCGGTAATCGCGGCGTTTGTTGGCCTGGTGATTCGCAGTGTCACCACCTTGCCCGGTCGCAGTTCATAACCCCAGGTTTGCGGGGAGCCAAACTCACCCACCAGTGCTGAGTCGACAACGTGCATGTCTTGGGCGTGGGGTTGTTGGTGGAGTAGCGGGGACAATCCCTCGCGGGTGAAGTGGTCGAGAAACTGGTCGGCGTGCTCTCTGTGTTCCGTGAGCGCTGAATTTGGGGGGATTAATTGATTGCCCAGTGCGTATTCGTGTCCAAGTTCGACTTCTGGTGGCATAACACTCCTTGGTTCGGCCGCATTTGCTTGGGTGATCTCAGATTCGATTATTGCTGCCACCTGCTCCCAGGTGACATTTTCATGTGCTCTGCTTCTGATTGTGGTCTCCCAGCGCGTGCGGGCATTGAGGTTGAGTGCGTGCTCCTTCAGGGCAGTTATGAAAGATTCAAGCTTCTCTGACTCAAAGTAGACAGCGAGGTCGTCGCCGGCTTCTGGTAGAGACGAGTTGTTCGCAACAACAGCCAACGTGCCAAAAGCAATTGACTCGGAAACGGGAAGCCCCCAGCCTTCATACTTACTGGGATACACGGTGAACTCCGCATGTTCATAGAAACGCCCCAGTTCAGCATCGCTCAGACCACTGTCCAACACACTGACTTTTCCGTGCAGCCCGCTACTCGTCACGTACTCGGTCAGGAACTCATTTGCATTCCAACCAAGGCGCCCAATACAGACCAAGTCGGGCAGTGATTCGGAGTAGTTGGGGTCTTGCGCTAGTTCACGCCAAGCGTTTAATGCAAGCAGGTGATTCTTGCGTCCTTCAATTGTGCCAACAAATAATGCGTAGGGCCGGGGCCACGGTGACTCCGCGCTCGGTTCACCTTGAGGGGTCACCCCCGGAGGCAGTTTGGTCACTTGTCCTGGTGGCACTTCCCAGTTGAATTGCTCGCAGTATTGCGTAAAGTCGTTGCGACTTGATTGCGAAATTGCGGGAACGCGCGTTGCGAGTTGTCCGGCAATGCTGAGATAACGCTCGAAAAGCCGGTTCACCGCGGCCGTGTGATTCGCATCAAGTACCGGGGTGAGGTCATAGAGGTAGACCACCAGCCGAGCCCCATGTGCGTGCGCGTTGCGTGCGGCCAACATCAGGGCATCGGAAATCCAAAGCGCCCCAAGGAATACCAGCACGGTTTCGGTATTGATTACCTGCGGGGTGGCGGTCCGGGCGCGCTCCAGGATCTGTTGCGCCTGGGTTGCTGTGCTGGCGCGGTCGAATCCCTGTTGGCTCAGCAGTGCGACCTCGGGCGGGTTCAGTGCCACAAACACTCCGCGGCCACGGTCAAGGACAACCGGGTGAGATTGGGAAAGTCGCGGAGTGAGTTCGGCGACTACCCGCTGAACACCTGAGACGGACTCTTCACGCGTGAGAAACTCGACGAAGTCGGTAACGTCCAGTAAACAAGCGGCGTCTAAATGCACGGCGTCAGCCTATCGGGGAGGGTGGGCGCGGTTAGGATCTTGAACTATGAGCCACCCGGAGCAAACCGCATTCATTGAACTTGTTGCCCGGACTAATGCCGAGAAGGTTCGTGGCGCGAAAATTCTCGAAGTGGGTAGCTACGACGTCTACGGGACGTTTCGCAGCTTCTTCTCCCAGGCTGGTGAATACGTGGGCATTGACCTCAGCGCTGGTCCTGGGGTGGACATGGTGCTTTCCTCGCACGACCTGGTGGGTCAACTTTCTGGCTTTGACGTTGTTGTCTCAGGTGAAGCACTCGAACACGACACCGATTGGCGCCTGAGTGTTCGTAACATGGTCGAGGTGCTCAAGCCCGGCGGGATCGTGATAATCACCTGCGCGGGGACCGGGCGGCCCGAGCACGGAACAACGCGAACGAATCCCGATGAAAGTCCAGGAACCCAAAGCCTTGGCTGGGATCACTACGAAAATGTGTCTGCCGGTGATTTCCGCGCGGTCGTTGACGCGATTTCCGGCATTGACTATTTGGTCTGGGAGAACCCGCGGGTATTTGACCTGTACGCCGTGATCGTGAAGAGCGAACAGGCCAGTGGTTGGGAACTACCCACCGACGGGGAGGTTGCGCAGATCATTAGCTCCACCCCGTTGGTGTATCAGGCGGCGCGTTGGCCGATTCGGATCGCAATGTCAGTCGGCGGGGTTACCCGCGGTGAAACATTTGGCCGGCATTGGTGGAAATTCCTGAGCTCAAAGTTTTCTAGCGGCGTGCGCGGATCACAAGTTTCATAATTTCCGAACCCCTCGCGGCGCTCACACCAGCATTACGTGCGTGTCCTGACAACCATGCCAGCCGGCCGGCGTTTTGATTCGCGGAGTCCAAACCGACCTGCTGCTCGGGGGTGATCCGGTAGTCGATCACGATTTCAGTGTCCAGTGCCATGCGGCCCTGAGCGGTTGCCGCAAGTGACCACCACCGGTCATGTAACCACCCGCGCGGTACCTCAATGTCGGTCAAGTTCACCGGACGGATCGCACTTGCCCCTCCGGTTGCAATCGAGTGACGCAGCGCATAGGTGAACTGCTTGGCTTTAGACATGTCAGACCAGTCCGCGGGGATCGGGAAAGTTGTTCGCAGGGTTTCCTGTTCATTTACCTCACCATCACTTGCCAACATGGCGAGCAGCGGTGCTTGCTCAAATGCATGCATCTGGTGAGCAACTCGGCCCGGTCGCCAAACGTCGTCGTGGTCTCCCAGGATCACGACCGCCCCAGCCGGCGTCTTACGCACACCCTGGGCGAAATTCTCGGCGATCCGAGTTGAAAGGTCTGTTGCCGCCGAACTAGCACGCGTGGGCATGATTCCGTGTTCACTCAAGATCGAGGTTGTTGCGTCCGTTGACCTGTCGTCAATCACGATCAACTGATCAAGGGGGCGGGTTTGATTCGCGATACTTGCCAGAAGTGCAGGAAGGAACCTTTCGGAGTTGTGGGTGACAATCACCCCGGCGCTTACGAGGCCTTGTGCGTTGGTAGTGCTCATTTTTTCACCATTCGCTGGGCGAGTTCCTCGTACTTGTCGGTGACAAGATCCCACTGGTAGACGGTGGCAATTCGTTCACGCAGTGCCGAACCCATTGCGCTCAGATCCTGACTTTCTAGATTGGTCAACAACTCGGCGTACTGGTCAGCATCCCTCCAGTAGTAGGCCAGGTTCGCGGTGACCTCGCGATTGAATTCGCAGTCGAATGCCAGTGTTGGCGCACCAGCACCCATTGCCCGCAACAAACTCGGGTTGGTACCGCCGACCGAGTGACCGTGCGTGTAGGTCAAAGCGTTTGCATACAGGTCATTAAGTTTCACTTGGTCGTACACGCCACCGAGGAATTCCACTTCGCTATTGGCCACTTCCTTAAGTTTTTCGATATACCAATCCGAATACGGTGCACTGCCCACGATTTTCAGTGGCACACTTGTGCCACTCTGCACGTAACCGTGAATAGCTTCCAGAACGTGATTCTCCGGCTCAAGGCGCGCAACAATCAAGTGAAAGTCGTTCCGGCGTTCATGTTCGGGTAACACTTCCGCGCCGTAGGCGATCACTTCACTTTCCCGCCCGTACGTCAACCGGACGTAGTCTGCGATTGCTTGGGCATCGGAAATTAAATATTTACCGTTCTGCACCGCGGACTTCTCCGCCCAGCGGTAGTACTTCGCGCCAGCCCCACGCCACTTTTCCCGCTTTGATTCCAAACCGTCAAGGTGAATTGCAGTGGGGATTTTCGCTGTGTTGAGAAGTGAGAGGAACGGGGCGTTGCCGGCGTTCATGAGGAAACACGCGTCCGGTCGCGCCTTGATAACCGCGTGCGCCGCACTCAGGCCGGTGTGACTCAGGGTCTCGGCCATGCGTTGATGTATCGCAGGGAGGTTCACAAGCTGCATGCCGCGATACTCGGTCAACTTTTGCCCAGGGTTGCGGCAATACACGGTTACCTCATGACCTCGCTGCACCAGCCGCGCACCGATTTCCTCGACCGCCGTCTCAAATCCGCCATACAGCGCGGGCGCTCCGCGGGTTCCCATAAATGCGATGCGAAGGAAGTCACCGCGCATTGGTGTTTGGCTCATTTGGTATCAATCGTGCCACTGATAGCCTCTGAGCCGTGCAGGTGTCTCCCCTTAGATTCGACGGTGTGTACCAGTTTGATCCAGTTCTCCGCCCCGACGACCGCGGGGTTTTTCTCGAGTCTTTCAAGGCCAACACGTTCGCTGACGCAGTAGGACATGCTTTCGATCTTGCCCAAATGAACATCTCGGTTTCCAAAGGGGGAACAATCCGCGGCGTGCATTTTGCCGATGTCCCCCCGGGGCAGGCCAAATACGTGCAATGTTTCGCCGGTTCAATTCTGGACATTGTCGTCGACATTCGCGTGGGCTCACCCACATTCGGTGATTACGACGCCGTGGAACTTTCAGCCGAATCACGCACCGGGCTCTATATTCCCGAAGGTTTCGGTCACGCTTTTTGTGCTTTAAGTGACTCAGCAACCGTGGGCTACCTGTGCTCCGAGGGCTACTCACCACAGCGCGAGCACGGAATCCACCCGCTCGACCCTGACCTGGCGTTGCCGTGGCCCGCGACCGCTTCACCTGTCCTCTCGGCAAAAGATGCTGCAGCACCAACATTTTCACAGGCTCGCGAGTCCGGGCTACTTCCTAACTTTGACACATGCCAGCAATTCATAGCCAGCTTGCGAGAGTCGAAGTAGTGCACAAGGTTCTTGTTTTCACCGCGACCTACAACGAAGCGGCCAATATCGGTCCATGGATTGAGGGCGTTGCACAAGCAATTCCCAGCGCCGATATTTTAATTATCGATGACTCTTCGCCCGACCACACCGCAAATGTGATCACCGAATCAGCACGCACCTATCCGCAGGTTCGCCTACATTCCCGCGCGGGCAAACAGGGGTTAAGTAGCGCCCACATTTACGCAATGCAGTACGCCCTCGACAACGGCTACGACGCGCTGGTCACCATGGATGCTGACGGATCCCACCAACCCGCTCAAATCCCAGCAGTGTTGGGCGCTCTCACCGACGGCTTGTCCACTGCGAATTTTTGTATTGGCACCCGAACCCGTGGCGGCTCCCACCAAGCAGCACTCCCCCGACGGGTTCTTAGTCACGGGGCAAACATCACTGCGCGAGTTTTACTGCCCATGGGGATCAGCGAGTACACAACGTCATTTCGCGCCTTCGATCCAATCGCCCTGCGTGCTGTTCTCGCCCACGACTTCTCCGCATCGGGTTACGCATTCTTTATTGAGTGCCTTGAAGTCATGCACCGCGCAGGGGTGATCATGACCGAAGTCCCGATCGACTTCCTCGACCGGTTCTCCGGGCAGTCCAAAATCCCCAAGAACCAGATTTACCTCAGCATGCTGGCGTTAACGCGACTTTCATTTAATCGACTTAAACAGCGCGGTTAGTAGCCCCGATCTAAGCGAACATTCGGGTAAGGCGAGTAGTCGACCTGCATCTTGGGACCAAACTTCCAGGAGCCGGCCCACCAGGCGAGTGCGAGTTGCTGCATTGCGTACTCCTCTTTGCCAAGTTTGTAGGAGTCTTCGGTGTTGCCATCGGCGTAGATCCGCCCGTCCTTCCAGCGCAGTTGCAGGGCGCGGGTGTCACGGGCGTGAGCGGCTAGGAACTCACCAGCGTTCGTGTCCGGCGCGGAATACACGTTGGCAAAACCATCCACTCCGACAAATGTGGCTGGCCGGCGAACCCCCCAACTGATCCCCATAGGGTAATAAATCTGACCTAGGGGCTGGTACACGGTTCCACCGGGAGCGGCGTACGGCGGGCTTTCGAATTGAACAACACTCAGACCGCGGTAGACAATGTCGGCGTTATAAAAGAAGGCTTCAGGTACCGGTATTTTCGCTGCCCGCAACAGCGTTGCCGCCCACCACAGGTGCTGCACGTTTTGGGTGTAGTCCGGATTCACGATCCCGTGGTTGGTGACGGTGCCGTCTTCATTGGCATTAGTTCCTGGCAACCGAAGCGCGATATTTATTCCGTTGACAGACTGGGTTTTTGTCAGATCCCCCGGGCGACTAAACGCCGCAATCGCCAACGCAATGGCACTTTTTTTCCATTCCTTGAGATCCGGATTCGTGGTAAACATTGCTTGAGCCATGGCTGGAGCCAGCAGATCCCACGAGACTTCGTCTGACTGTGAATTCCCAGGCGTGAGTTCAACCCCGGCCCGATCACGGAAATAGCGAGGACCACGTTTAGCTACTGCATTTGCTTCAGACTCAACCATGTTGGCAACGATTGCTTTTTCATCGGAATTCAGGTCGCCCCACAGAAGCCACGCTGCTTGAGCCGTTGTGGTGGACCACAAGGCGCTCTGCCAGGTTTCGCCCCAACCACCGGGAGTATTTGACACGTGCTGGCACGCGATCGAACGAATCAACCATAGGGAGTAGTCAACAACCTTTGCTCTTTTAATCCCGTCAAAATTCTTCAGTTTCGTCGTGCTCACGAGAGTTGCCGAACTCAGCGCAGTATTGGCCGACCGGCGAATCGACTCTTCCATTGTTTTATTCGTGCTGATTGGGTCGTAGTAGGTCGTGTTGAGTCTGCTGGTAAGCCGGTCTCGGGTGTCATTACGAATTGCAAATGCAACACCGTCCTCCAAACTCAGCGCGATTTCGCGGTTGCCTTCAATCGAACGTGTTCCACTAGGAATCACCGGTTTGCGAACCGTTTTTCGGAGCGCATTACCCGCATTGGTTGCGGAAACTGTTTGGGTCGGGCAGGCGGTGATCCCACCGACACGGGTGCCCACCAAAGGTATTGCGCCGTTGGTAAGTGAAATATCTCGGTAGGTGGTTTTCTTTGGTTTCTTAAGGTTCTTGACAAAAAACCAGCGAGCTCCCCGCACCAACCCCGGGGTCGCGCGCCCGGTTGCATTCCAGTCACCCGCAACGGGTACGTCTGTGGGCAATCCCAGAGTTATCGAAGCTACCGAGAAGTCACCCGCAGGTTCGGGTGTAAAAACAACTTTCTTTCCCACAAATTTTGGTTTCTTGGTGCCCGGGAAACGCAACTGCCACAGGCCAGCCCGGTAGACGCCAAGGTTGTCGGCATTCTTGCCGTCCCAGTCACCCACCACCGGAATGTCACCTGCCTGACCGAAAACCGCGGATTTCGTTCCGCCACCGCGCAGAACCCACTGCCAGGATCCCGAATTGAAAATTCCTAGATCGTCCCTGCCGTCACCGTCAACATCGCCCGTGATTGGGATGTCTCCCGCAGCTCCACCCAGGGTGATCATCTCTTCCCACCGTGGTGAGTCAACGGCACTGTCTGTGATCCAAAAGGCCCCGTCGGAATAACGCCCGGGTGTAGACACTCCGTCGCCGTTCCAGTCACCCAATAACGCTGTGCCAGAGGCTTCCGGGAGTTCGATTTTGGTCCTGGAAGTTCCGTTGTTGCCAGGCGCATAGGTAGTAAAAACCCCGCTGGTGGCGTTACCGCCCGCTGGAATCGAAGAAATTTTCATCTTCTTTTTTGGCGCAGCAACAGACGTCTCGCTTGCCGGCAGACCCGGTATTGACAGGCCCAATGCGGCAACGACGCCAGGACCGAGCATCTTTTTGGCCACTAGCCCTCTGTTCACAAAGAACATTCTTCACACAGCGGGCTTGAAGGTACGAGCACGCGGGAGGTCATTACCCGCATAGGGTTACGCGGATTGGCCCACGCATTAACAAGTTGGCCCGACACGTCGCGGAACCATAAGAGGTTTACATTCAACTGTGGATCAATCTGCTGCGCGAAGTCCACGTACTCCAATGTGGAAGTTTCATAGGGGAACGGTGGCAGTTTCGCGTAAAACTTTTGCTGATCCACCGACATGTTGTTGGTCAAGGTCATGACCCATAAATTGGGCAGCGTGCCAGCGCCGTCCCACAGGAATGGTGTCCACTCCGGATTTTCTTGTGCTACTTCCGCGGACCGGATAATCGCCTCGCCCACTAGGGGCTTGTCAATCCCTTCCTTGCGTTCCTTTGCCGCTTGAATACCTGGCGCGAAAGTGAAGTTGGGTGCAAGTTGGGTTGAAGTCGTTCCCACGTAACCGTAGGCAACTGTTCCCGCGAGTGTGACTCCACCGGCCGCGAGGAGTTGCTGTTTCAGCGTGAGTTCCCGGGTCGCATAGTTCACAGCAACGGCAACCAGGGCAAGGATCACCGGCATAAACGCCATAAGTGATCCGCTGAACGCTTTGAGAACGTAATAGGACGAGACCCGGCTGACCTCCGCTGAGTCGGCGCCCAGGGAAAACACACCCGCGATCACCGTGAACATGACCGGTGGCCCGGCAACTCCGATTGCCAGGGTGCGCCGTATTCCACTGAAGAACCAGATCAAAATCAGTCCGAGCACCGGCGTTGCCAGGGCCAAGGAAATGTTGAACCCGGGCATACCCACTCCGACCGCACCGATCTCGCTGTTGAGTTCACTCGCGCTACTTCCGGGACGAATAATTGCCTGGGCCTGGGTGATCGCGAGGTAGCCGGCAATAACGGCGGTAAACACCAACCAGATACTCGCCGTGACCCGGTTGCTACGGAACAAGGCGATCAATACAACAACACCCGCGGGGACGATTCCAAGAACCAGCGGTGTCCATAGATTGATGGACACGATCGCGCCAACCGGCACCAGGAACCAACCAAGGGTGAGTGCACTTTGGGTTGATCGCACCGAAAAATAGCTGCACAAGGTCACCGCGGTAACTCCCATAACAAAGTTCACAAACCCCGCGTTAAACATCAGAGCCGGGCTCCCCAATGTGAAGAACAGTGCGGTCAGCACAAATGCCAGCGCCCCGAGCGCGGTCCTTCGTTTCTGCGTGACACCCGGCAGCACCCGTTGGGCCAGGTCACCTGCCATCCATGCAAGAGCCGCACTACATGATGCAAAGGAAATCGCCTGCCACGTGATGTAAGGAAAGAGCAATGAAATGCGAGATATCCCGCTGCCACTCCAGGCGTACTGGCCGAGTGACCACACCGTCGTGTGAAGGGAGGGGTACCACTGGTTCCACGCCTCGCTGCCGTCAACGGTTGGCCACGTCGTACTTCCTACTTCATAGGTGTTAGCAAATGTGACGAAGTGTCCGTGGTTGTCCCACCCGGTGAAAAACATGCCACTAAGAGTCTCGTAATCATTGGTACCTATATATGCACTGAGCAGCCACACCACACTCGCGAGGAGGAATCCAACGAAAAGAAAGTCTCCTGTTTTTGTTCTTGGCAAGCGAACATTCGCCAACTGCGGGATAAACCGCAGCAACGCCGCGGCAAGCACTACTCCGGCCAACAACACGTGCGCACTCAGCGCGCTCACCGGAGTTGTTCCATTGCGCGGGAACACGATCGCGACAATGGCCAGTAAGACAAGTGCGCTAATAATCAGTCGCTCGGTGTGAGTCCTACCCCACGGCGGAATCACCGCCAGAGCAATAACGGCTGCAATTACTCCAACCGGTGGAATCACAAAGACCAAAATTGCAACGAGAAGCGCCGCCGCAAGGTAGCGGATGACGGGCCGGCTCATTGGTTAAACCGTATCGTCGCTTCAACGGGTCCACTTTGAACAGCGGACAAGGTTGCGGTCGCGTCGGTGATCTTCATTCCAGCTTGTTTGACTGGCGTGAATCCCTGCGGACCGGTCACCTGCAGAGTCAATGTTGAAGGGATGAACAGTGACTGTGGTTCAGAAAGAATTTTGTACTCCAGTCGACCGGCGCGATCGGTTGAAAAAGTGCCTGCCGGGAGGGTATACGAAATTGACACCGCACTCTGCCCACCGGGTGGAGTCCACCCCACAAGTCGAATCATTCGGTGACCGAAACCGTCGTCGACCCAGCCGTTACCCAATTGACTATGACCCTTAAATGGTCGAACCGTGAAACCGGAAGGGTATGACGTGCTGTAGTCACGTGCAGCGTCCGGAACATAAAGGATGTAAGCACTCTTTAGCCACATGGTTTCGTAGCCAACCCGCTCGGGCGGTCCGTCGGGACGGTCTGCAGGGGTCGCGTTGTTCACGGTGAGTTGTTGTGTGACCCTGGCGCTGCCATCAGCTTCTAGATTCGCGGTTACCAGAACATTGCGCTGCTGGAAAACGTCAACCTTGGATTGATTACCGTTTTGGGTATACATGGCAGACCAGTCACCGGTTCCCGGATCACTGACGACTCCAGCCACTCCCGCCTGAAGCGCCAAATTTTCTAGTCTGCTCTC
>ENA-OWPI01002386-OWPI01002386.1-marine-metagenome-genome-assembly--contig:-NODE-2386-length-17697-cov-10.618104_pt1 | contig 17697 bp, 18 predicted proteins | sample MGYA00238138_ERZ651775 | MGnify/ENA primary metagenome ERZ651775 (study PRJEB26906, sample SAMN06265043) | marine metagenome | isolation source: Helgoland LTER site | place: Germany:Helgoland, sampling...
AGCTCTTTGAACAAGACCATCTGAATTATAAGACTCTTCAGCATCTTCAGTTTTTTTCTCAGAGGAAATAACGGGGAAAAGGGCTATGGCTTGAATTTTTAAATCAACAATCTCCTTAGCCTCAATCAAAAGCTGGTCGATGCTTAGTCTTTCAATACCAGGCATCGAGTCAATTTTTTCCTTAATGTTTTCTCCCTCAATAACAAATAGAGGGTAGATTAAATCGTTAGCAGTTAGAGTGTGTTCACGAACTAAAGAACGATTAAATTCTTGTTTTCTCAATCTTCTTGGTCGATGAGTTAAAATGGACATTTTCATTCCTAAAGTAACATTAACCAAATTATACAATAATGAAGCAATCATCCGAAACACTTACAAGTTTATCAAGCGTTAACAAGGCTTTTATTGAGCCTTTTCCCAATTCTAAAAAAGTCTATGCTAAAGGCTCAAGGGACGATATCAATGTCCCCATGAGGCAAATTAAGCTGACAGATACCATAGGAGATTTAGCTGAAAAAAACGATCCAATCCACGTCTATGATACCTCTGGACCCTATACAGACCCTACTAAATCGATTAGTTACAGAGATGGGATTGATTCAGTTCGCTCGAATTGGATCGAGGAAAGAGGAGACACAGAAGTATTGGATGGTGTGAGCTCAAATTTTTCTAATGAAAGACTAAATAATAAAGAGCTTGATGAGTTAAGGTTTGAACACTTAAGAGCCCCTAGAAAGGCAAAGAAGGGAAAAAATGTTACTCAGATGCATTATGCAAAAAAAGGCATTATAACCCCTGAAATGGAGTACATTGCAATCAGAGAAAATTGCCTTTGGCAAGAATACCAAGACCAAATTGGACAACATCAGGGTGAAAGCTTTGGCGCTGCAACGCCAAAGATTATTACGCCAGAATTTGTAAGAGACGAAGTAGCTAGAGGCCGCGCAATTATTCCTAATAATATTAACCATCCTGAAACAGAGCCAATGATTGTTGGTAGAAACTTCTTAGTTAAAATTAATGGAAATATTGGTAACTCAGCGCTTGGATCTTCAATTGATGAAGAGGTTGGAAAAATGGTTTGGGGTGTTCGTTGGGGCGCTGATACCATTATGGACCTATCAACAGGTAAAAATATCCATGAAACGCGTGAATGGATTATTCGTAATTCACCAGTCCCTGTTGGAACTGTACCTATTTATCAAGCGCTTGAAAAAGTGAAAGGTGTTGCAGAGGACCTGACCTGGGAGATCTTTAGAGACACGTTGATTGAACAAGCTGAGCAGGGCGTCGACTACTTTACGATTCACGCTGGTGTTCGCCTTAAATACGTCCCGTTGACGATGAACAGGGTTACTGGAATCGTATCTAGAGGCGGCTCTATCATGGCGAAATGGTGTCTTGCGCATCATACAGAGAGTTTTCTTTACACTCACTTTGAAGATATTTGTGAAATTATGAAGGCTTATGACGTAACCTTCTCACTTGGTGACGGTTTGAGGCCAGGCTCAATTGCTGATGCAAATGATGCCGCTCAGTATGGCGAGCTGGAAACTTTAGGTGAGCTTACTAAGATAGCATGGAAGCATGACGTGCAAACTTTCATTGAAGGTCCAGGTCATGTGCCAATGCACATGATTAAAGATAACATGGAAAAGCAGCTTGAAGAGTGTGGTGAAGCGCCTTTCTATACCCTTGGCCCATTGACCACAGATATTGCGCCTGGATATGATCATATTACCTCAGCAATTGGAGCAGCACAAATTGGCTGGTATGGCTGTGCGATGCTTTGCTATGTCACTCCTAAGGAGCATCTTGGGCTACCTAACCAGGATGATGTTAAGACAGGAATTATTACTTATAAAATTGCTGCGCATGCAGCTGATCTTGCTAAAGGACATCCAGGAGCTCAAATCAGAGATAATGCGCTTTCCAAAGCCCGATTTGAATTTAGATGGGAAGACCAGTTTAATCTGGCACTTGATCCAGATACAGCGAGAAGCTTTCATGATGAAACGCTTCCAAAGCAAGCCGCTAAAACTGCACATTTTTGCTCTATGTGTGGACCTAAGTTCTGCTCTATGAAAATCTCACAAGATATTAAGGGGCTTGACAGCGCTACGGTTGAAAAAATTCAAGAAATTCAGATTGAGATGGATAAAAAATCTGAAGAATTCTTAGATAATGATAGTGAAATCTATTTAAAAGAAGGGGCTTAAAGCTAGTTAGAGTTAAATCTTGATCAGCGGCGTAATGACTTCAAGAATCTCATTAACTGCGCCGCGATTTTGATCGAAAGTTTTTTTGGCATTAACCCCAAGCTGCTCTCTTCTATGATCACTTTTAAGTAGTTCAGAAATTGTGCTCATCAATTCATCCGCATTGGTGACTTGGATTGCCGCATCACTCCTTAATAGTTTCTTTGAGATTTCTTCGAAGTTAAATACACTAGGGCCAAAAATAATTGGTTTTGATAAGGATGCAGCTTCCAGCATATTTTGACAGCCATTATCAGAAAGACTTCCTCCAATAAACGCAAGGTCGCAGACTGAATAATAGGACGTCATCTCACCCATAGTATCACCAATTAAAATATCAGTATCTTCAGAACATTCTAATGCTGCAGATCTTCTTTCAACCCTAAGCCCACTTGCTTTTGCAAGCTTAAAAACCTCATTGAACCTCTCAGGATGTCTTGGAATAATAATTAAAAGAGAGTTGATATTATCTGCAGAATTGATATAACTTTTAATGATTTGTTTTTCTTCACCTTCACGAGTACTGGCAAAAACAGTTATTTTTCTCTCTCCAATTATTTTTTTTAAAGTTTTGATAGACTTGTCATCAATTGTATTGTCACTATCAAACTTTAAACTGCCTGTTGTAATCATCTTTTCTTGACTCACTCCAAGTGATATGAATCGATCAGATGAAAATGAATTTTGGGCGCAAATCAAACTTAGGTTGTTTAAAGACGCCTTGACTAATTTTGCTGAATACTTGTCATATCTTTGAAATGACTTATCCGATAAACGCGCATTGATGAGTGCTGTTGGAATATTTTTCTTTTTAAGTATATGTATTAAGTTTGGCCAAATTTCAGTCTCAAGAAGGATGCAGATCTCCGGGTTTATTTTTCGAATAAATGAATCTAATATAAAGGGAATATCAAAAGGAAAAAAACAGTGTTTAACGTTATTTTTATAGTAATTATTGACTGCATTAAAGCCTGTAATCGTTGTAGTTGAAATAATAATCTGATGATTGGGGTATTGAATCATAAGCTTTTCAATTAGAGGCTTGGAGGCATTAAACTCTCCAACAGAAACGCAGTGAGTCCAAATCACTCTTCCAGGTATTTTCTCAACAATGCCGAATTGGTTTTTTAGTTTTCTTGTCCAAGATGGATCGTGAGTATCTTTTATGAGAAGCCTAAAGATAGCAAAAGGAATGCCAAAATAAAGTACCAATGAATATAGAAATCTATTCATAGACAGGGTCAATTAAATGTTTAAGGGAAAAAATGATCATATAGTTTTATAGGCACTCAAGATTCAATGTTTTGATAAAGTCATAATCAAGTTCGATTCTCTTCTAGAGGGCTTATGATAGGAAAAAAGGTATAATAGTTGCCAGATATTATAGCTTTATCATTTAACTTTCATTACATCTATTTCATTTAGACTGATTCTTAATTATGATCTTAGCTGTTAATTTATTATTTATTTAAAAGAATTATGAAATTTGTAGACTCTGCAAGCGTTGTCGTTGAGGCTGGAAAAGGTGGGGCAGGCTGCCTAAGCTTTCGTCGCGAGAAATATATTCCAGATGGTGGACCCGATGGCGGAGACGGTGGTGATGGAGGAAGTGTCTACTTTCAAGGCCAAGAGGGTTTAAATACGTTAAGTGAATTCCGATACAACCGACTTTATAGAGCAAAGAATGGAATGCCAGGAATGGGCAGTGATCGAAGAGGAAAGTCTGCTGATGACTTGTATGTCGAGGTTCCACTAGGCACCAAAATAATCGACCTTTCTACAGATGAGGTCATTGGTGAAATAACACTCCACAAGCAAAATTTACTTGTTGCAAAGGGAGGGTTTCATGGATTAGGTAACGCAAGATTCAAGTCATCAATCAATCGAGCTCCCAGACAAACTTCTCCAGGGACTCCAGGAGAATCCAGGGAGGTTGCATTAGAGTTAAATATAATGGCTGATGTCGGACTTTTAGGAATGCCAAATGCAGGCAAGTCATCTCTGATTAGACAAATCTCGGGTGCTCGTCCAAAAGTTGCTGACTACCCTTTCACTACGCTTCATCCTAGTCTTGGTGTTGTCAAAGCAGGAAGTAATCACTTTGTCATGGCAGATATTCCCGGCCTTCTTGAAAAAGCGAGTGAGGGTGTTGGACTTGGATTTGAGTTTCTTAAGCATCTGTCAAGAGCCAGAGCGCTTCTGCATGTTGTTGATATATTGCCATTTGATGGCTCTGATCCAGTTAAAAATTATTTAACGATAGAATCTGAATTAAAAAAGTTTGATGATGAACTCTTCAAAAAATCTAGGATTGTTGCAATTAATAAAATCGACTTAATTGAAGAAAGTGAAAGAGACAAGGTCATTAAGGATTTTCTGAAAAAAATCAAATACAAAGGAATTGCGTTTAACATATCAGCACTAAATGGTTTAGGCTGTAAATCCTTAATTTTTGGTTTGTATGATTTAATAGAGCAAAAAAATGAAGAAGAATAAGTGTTGGGTCGTTAAGATTGGGTCTGCCCTTCTTACTAACAATGGAGAAGGAATTGACAAACAATTAATCTCTCAATGGGTAGAGCAGATTGTGAGTCTTCAAGCTCATAACATTGATGTTGTGTTGGTTTCGAGTGGATCTATTGTTGAAGGAATGAAACGATTGGGATGGAAAGAGAAGCCAAGTGATATCCACAAACTTCAGGCTGCTGCTGCAGTTGGTCAAATGGGATTGGTGCAAGCTTACGAGTCATTATTTGCAAAATACAATGTCCAAACTGCTCAAGTCCTTCTAACGCGTGATAATCTTATCAATTCTAAGCATTTCGAAAATATATCAGCAACACTAGCCAACTTGCTTGATTTTGGAATTGTACCTGTCATCAATGAAAATGATACAGTCGCCACTGAGGAGATTAAGTTTGGAGACAACGACACTTTAGCTGCTCTTGTAGCCAATTTTTTAAATGCAGAAAGATTAGTAATATTGACTGATCAGCATGGTGTTTTTGATGCTGATCCTCGAAAAAATGCCAATGCAAATTTGATAGACAAAATTCACTTTAATGATGAAAAATTAGAGCGAGTAGCTGGAAAAACAGGAGGCGCTCTGGGCTCTGGTGGTATGTACTCAAAAGTCATGGCTGCTAAGCAGGCCGCAGAGTCAGATACAATCTCGAATATTGCTTGGGGGCGCGAGAAAGAGGTGCTAACTAGGATTTATCAAGGTGAATATATAGGGACCTTAATTCATTGTTAGTATATATCGGTTTAGGCTCAAATTTAGAAAATCCAAAGGTTCAAATTGAAAAAGCACTTTCAGCATTAAATCTTTCTAATGGAGTCGCTGTGAATGAGGTTTCAAGTTTTTATGAATCAAAGCCTCTTTTAGATATGCCTGGACCAAATTATATCAATGCAGTTTGCAGTATTAAAACCTCACTGGATGCAATTGATTTATTGGACGTCTGTCAAGGTATTGAAAATGATCAAAAGAGAGTAAGAGAGGTAAAATGGGGCTCAAGAACAATTGATTTAGATATACTTCTTTATGGGCAGCAAGTTATTTCAAGCGAAAGGTTATCTATTCCTCATCCTGAGATAACTAATAGGGCTTTTGTTTTGGTGCCAATGTACGAAATTGATAAAGAGATTAAGGTTCCTCTTTTAGGATCAATAAAAAAATTAATTGATAGAGTTAATACGCAAGATTTAAAAAAATTATGAAGCACTCAGATTTAAGTCGTTATAAACAGAAAGGTGAAAAAATTACCTGTTTGACAGCTTATGATGCCTCAATGGCTAGTTTGATTGATAGTGCGGGTGTTGACACAATTTTGATTGGTGACTCTCTGGGAATGGTAATTCAAGGCGCAGAAAATACGCGTTCAGTCTCAATGGAAGATATGATTTACCATACCTCTATTGTCTCAGGTGCTTGTAAACAGTCATTGGTCATAGCGGATATGCCTTTTAATAGCTATGAGGATACTCAATCTGCCTTAAGCAATGCAAAAGCTTTAATAGATCATGGCGCTGAAATGATTAAAATTGAGGGCGGTATTGAACATACTGAGGTCATTAAAGCGTTGATATCTAATAATATCAATGTATGTGGTCATCTGGGTCTTCAGCCTCAGCTTGTCATCGATTCAAGTGATTATAAAGTTCAGGGAAGAGATAAGAGCTCTGCGCAATTAATTATTGATAATGCAATGCTATTAGAGTCACTTGGGGTGAGTGTGTTGGTTCTTGAATGTGTTCCTAGCGACTTAGCAAAGGTTATTAGCGAGCAAATTAAAATACCAACAATAGGAATTGGTGCTGGAAGAGATTGTGATGGCCAGGTCCTTGTCAGCTATGATATGCTTGGAATTACTTCAGGGAGACAGCCAAGATTTGTTCGAAATTTTTTAAATTCTCAAGACTCTATTTCAGCTGCTGTAAAGTCGTATATCAAAGAGGTAAAGACGGGAACCTTTCCATCTGATAGTGAGAGCTATTAATGCAAATTTTCAAAACAACGACAGGTCTTAAGGGTTTTTTAGAGGATTGTCGGGACAATAACAAAAAAATTTCTCTAGTGCCTACAATGGGTGGGCTTCATGACGGTCATTTAAAGTTAGTCGATAGAGCAAGAGCAATCTCAGATATTGTTGTTGTTAGTATTTTTGTTAATCCAACGCAGTTTGCTAGAGGAGAGGATTTCGAAGACTACCCCAATACTCTTTCTAGTGATCAAAAAAAACTAGAATCAAAAGGAGTTGACGTTTTATTTCTTCCCTCTAAGGGGGAGATTTATCCTGATGGTTTGCATAATGATTACAAGGTCGGTGAAATCGGTCAAATACTGTGTGGTGCATTTAGACCAAGTCACTTTGACGGTGTTGCACAAGTTGTTCAGCGTTTTTTTGATATTGTTAAGCCTGATTATTCAGTCTTTGGAGAAAAGGACTATCAACAACTTTTGATTATTAAATCATTGGTTGATAAACTTAAATTAGATATTCTCATTGAGTCTGTAGAAACTCAGAGAGAGATCGATGGTTTGGCAATGAGTACAAGAAATCAATACCTAAGTCATGAGGATCGTAAAAAAGCTCCCAACTTTTATTTAAAACTTAATGCGCTAAAAAAGTCTATACTGGATGGGAATTCTATTGAAACATCAAGATTGAGAGCGATTGATGATTTAGATGAGGAATTTGAGACAGAGTATTTAGAGGTTCTAGATGCGAATAACCTTACACAAATCGAGACTAAAACCTCAGAAATTATTATAATATCTGCAATTAGATTCGGCGGAACGCGTCTAATAGACAATATTGTTTTTAGGAGAACGAATGTTTAGTATTACAGAAGAAGCAGAAGTCTATGTTGCAGATCTTTTTGAGCAGCAAGACGAAAAGGATTTGGGCTTAAAGGTAGATGTTGAAAAAGCTGGGACACCAGTGGCAACAGTCACATTTAATTTTTGTATTAAAAGTGACCTCCCTGATAGTTATCAAGAGTTTCCATTTATTGGGTTTAGTGCCTTTATTGATGAATCTAATAATCAATACTTGAGTGACTCCCATGTTGCTTTAAAGATTGATGGTACTAACAAAAAACTGACGATTACTGCTCCAAATGCTAAAGGAGAGGCGCCTAAAGATGATGCACCTCTAGAAGAGAAAGTTCTGTTTACCATTGTCACCGAGGTCAATCCTAGCCTTTCTTCTCATGGTGGGTTTGTAGATTTAGTTGAAATCACTAAAAAAAATGAAGTTGTCCTGAATTTTGGAGGCGGTTGCCAAGGCTGTAGCTCAGTCAATATGACGCTTAAAGATGGCGTCGAAAAACAGCTGAAAACATTGTACCCAGAAATATCTGCAGTCCTTGATGCGACAGACCACTCTTACAAAGAAAACGCTTATATGTAGTTTTTCAGTTTTCTTTTGCTGGACTTTAAATTAAGGGAATGAATGGAAAATATAAGGGTCTACTCCCATTCAGCATGCCTCTCTAAAGAGAACGGCGAAGGTCATCCTGAGAGAAAAGAGCGACTTCAGTCGATAATGGACTCTATTCAAAGTCTTGATACAATCAATATTGACTTTAAAGAGGCGCCCCTAGCTGAGTATAAAGATGTCAATCGAGTCCATCCTCAGTCTTATCTTGATGAGATCTTTGAAATGATTCCAGATGAAGGTCTTGTGGGCGTTGAGAAAGAGCCCTATGCCGATACGCTCTTGTGTCAGAATAGTAAAGAGGCAATATTAAGAGCCTGCGGTGCTGGCATTGGCGCTTCAATAGATCTCATGAGTGGAAATTTTAAAAGGCTTTTTTGCGCCATTCGTCCACCAGGACACCATGCAGAAACCACAAGAGTCAATGGCTTTTGCTTTATTAATAATGCAGCAGTTGCAGCTCGCTATTTGCAGTCTCAATTCGATATCAATAGGGTTGCTATCATTGACTTTGATGTTCATCATGGTAATGGTACTCAAGAGATTTTCTATAATGATGAGTCTGTACTCTATGGTTCAATTCATCAGCATCCTCTCTTCCCGGGGACAGGTATGGAATCTGAAAAAGGGGTTGGGAATATCTTTAATGCACCCATTGATTCTGGAACTACAAGTGAAGATTTTCTTAAAATTTTTAATGAAAAAATTTTAAAAAATGTGGATAAATTCAAGCCTGAAGTGATTCTAATCTCAGCAGGTTTTGATGCGCATAAGAGAGACCCTTTGGCAGCGATTAATTTAGATTCTGAAGATTATTTTCTGTTGACTCAGGCAATTGTTGAGATAGCCGATCGACATAGCAATGGAAGAGTCATTTCTTTTTTAGAGGGCGGCTATGATCTTTTAGCCCTCTCAGAATCAATTGAAGCCCATTTTAAGGGGTTAAGTCTTTAAAGATGATGAACGAGTTCGAGTTAATTAATCATTACTTTAATTGGCCATTAAGTGATCCTAGTATTGAGCTAGGGGTTGGTGATGACGCAGCACTTTTTGAAATTGATGCTGATTGCCAGCTTGTAACCTCTACCGACACTCTCTCAGAAGGTGTTCACTTCTTTAAGGACGCACTTCCTGGCGATATTGCCTATAAATCATTAGCAGTTAATCTCAGTGATATTGCAGCAATGGGAGCCAAGGCTAAATGCTTTACACTCTCCCTTACGCTTCCTAAGCTGGATGAAATCTGGTTAAAAGAGTTTTCAGAATCACTCAAAGAGGCATCCGAATTTTTTAAGGTTAGTTTGATTGGTGGAGATACGACGAAAGGCCCCTTAAATATTACGATTACGATTATGGGAGTCGTTAAAAAATCTAAGGCGATTAAAAGATCTGGCGCTAAAAATGGGGATGATATTTATGTCTCTGGTAATCTTGGTGATGCTGCCCTTTGTCTAAAAAAAATGAACGAGGGCATTAAGCCAAACTCATCCGAACTCAATAAACTTAATCAACCAGCTCCAAGAGTTAAACTCGGCCCATCCTTAATAAATATAGCAAGCTCATGTATTGATGTTTCAGATGGACTTGAGCAAGACTTAACTCATATCCTAAGGGCTTCAAAGGTCGGTGCAATCATAGACTCTCAGAGCTTACCATTAAGCGATTCAGTTAAGGATTATCTAAAAACTAGCCAAGACTTAGGTTTGCCATTATGCGGGGGCGATGATTATGAATTATGCTTTACATCTGATCAATCACATCAAATGGAAATAAAAAAATTATCAGAGAGCCTTAACATTAGAATCACAAAGATAGGAGTCATTAATAACTCACAGACTCTAGAAATTAGAGGTTATGAAGGCTCAAGCAAGTCTTATCAACACTTCTAAGGGGTAAAAACTAGAATTTAGATTTCTTTTCTTTCTTCTACAGTCTTACAGTCTATACACTGATCGGCAGTAGGGCGAGCCTCTAGACGATTGAGGGCGATTTCAATGCCACAAGTCTTGCAGTAACCATAGTCACCCATGTCGATTAAATGAAGTGTCTTATCAATCTTATTGATTAGTTTTCTTTCACGATCTCTTGTTCTAAGCTCTAAAGCAAATTCTTCTTCAATTGTAGCCCTGTCATTAATATCTGCAACAGGCGCTGAATCTTCTTGAATGTGATTAATCGTTGATTCTGCCTCAAAAACTAACTGCTCTCTCCAGACATTAAGCTTATGGATGAAATGCTTAAGTTGCCCAGCAGACATGAACTCTTCACCCTTTTTTGGAATGTAGGCAGGAATTTCGTCAAAGTTAGGTTCTGCAGTCATTATTGTTAGTTTTGTAAAAAAAAGTAGTTTTTACCAAAAATTGCCTAAAATAGCAATGATTTTTTTATTTTTGACCCAATTAAATTTACGACTATGGCCTTGAAAGCAATTATATTTGATGTAGATGGAACTCTTGCTAATACAGAGCATGATGGTCATCTTAAAGCATTCAATGAGGCGTTCGATTTTTTTGAGTTAGACTGGTATTGGGATAGTGAGCTTTATGGTGAGCTTTTGAGTGTTAGTGGGGGGAAAGAAAGGCTTAGTCATTTCATACAAAAATATAATCCAAAACTAACAAGCCCATTAACTAAAGATGATATAGCCAAGATACATAAAAAAAAGACCGACATTTTTATCAATAAAATAACTGATGGATATATTTCTTTAAGGGTTGGGGTTGAAAGGCTCATTAATGATGCACTTGATAATCATTTAAGGCTAGCAATTGCCACTACAACGTCTTATGAAAATGTTAAAGCAATTTTGGTTTCTGCTTTAGGCGAGGAAGCACTCAATAACTTTGAAATTATTGCTGCTGGGGATATAGTGGATAACAAAAAACCATCCCCAGAGATTTATAATTATGTTCTAGAAAAGATGAATTTAAATGCGAATGAATGTATAGCCATTGAAGACTCTGAAATTGGTTTTAATTCATCATCTGCAGCAGGACTTAGGACTCTAATAACTGTGAGCGAGTATACTATGACAAAAAACTTTGAAGGCGCACTAGTTGTTCTCGATCACTTAGGTGAAGAGAGCCAGCCTTTTCAGATAATTAATGGCCCACTTTCCAGTCATACGATGGTAAGTGTAGATTATATTAAGGAGCTCTATGAGTGCACTCGTTAACCTGGCAGACAATAGTAACGTTTATGAGGTAGCAAAAGAATCGGCTTTATCGATTGCCCCTCAGCTAAGCAAAAGGTTTAATAATAATATCTATTTAAAGCGCGAAGATGATCAAGTGATCCACTCTTTTAAGCTGCGTGGTGCCTATCAAAAAATGAGCTCAATGAGTGAAGAGCAAAAAAGCAAAGGCGTTATAGCCTCTTCAGCTGGCAACCATGCTCAAGGTGTTGCCCTTGGCGCCAGTAAATTAAATATAAAGGCTATTATCGTTATGCCTACCAGCACGCCTAAAATTAAGGTTCAGGCGGTCGAGCAATTGGGCGCTGAAGTCATACTCCATGGCGATGTTTATGATGACGCATTTCATCATGCACAGAAGCTAGTAGAAGAGCATGATCTTTGCTTTATCAGTCCTTATGATGACTTTGAGGTAATAGCCGGTCAAGCCACTGTAGCCAAAGAAATACTATCTCAGCTTGAGAAAATAGACTATGTGTTTTCCCCAGTTGGAGGCGGAGGGCTTATATCTGGAATGGCAAGCTACATAAAGCATTACGCTCCGCATATTAAAGTTATTGGAGTGGAGCCAACAGACTCTCCTACCCTTTTTAAAGCATTAGAGGCGAATGAAAGAGTCATACTTGATGATGTAGGGCGGTTTGCTGACGGCGTGGCAGTGAAACAAATTGGTGAACTTCCTTTCGAAATTGCTAAAGAGTCAGTTGACGACGTCATTCTGGTGAGTAATGACGAAATGTGCGCAGCAATAAAAGATATTTATGAAGATTTGCGTTCTGTTTCAGAGCCTGCGGGAGCCCTTTCAACAGCAGGTGTCAAAAAATATATCTTAGAAAATAATTTAAAAAATAAAAATATTGTATCTGTCGTCTCAGGCTCCAATGTCAACTTTGACAGATTAAGGTATATTGCAGAGCGAGCTGATCTGGGCGAGCTTAATGAGGCTATTGTTGCTGTTACAATTCCTGAAGAGCCAGGAAGCTTCCTTAAATTCTGCGAGCTGCTTGATAACTCCTCTATCACAGAGTTTAATTACCGGTACTCAACTAAAAAAGATGCACACATTTTTGTTGGCATTAAGCTGAGTAAAGGGGAGGGTGAAAAACAGGCTTTAATTTCAAGATTGTCTAAATCCTTTGAGGTTATTGATATGAGTGATAATTCAATGGCAAAAACGCATATCAGATACATGGTTGGTGGTCATGCAAATGCTGAGAATGAAGTCATCTACAGATTTGAGTTCCCTGAGAGGCCAGGAGCGCTTTTGAATTTTCTTAAAAAAGTGAAAACAAAATGGAACATATCGCTCTTTCATTACCGTAACCATGGCGCAGATTTTGGTCGAGTATTAATTGGCCTTCAGGTTGATGATGTTGCTGACCTTGAGGCTAGGTTTGATGAAATTGGATACTATTACCAAAACGAAACTGACAACAAAGCTTATCAGTACTTCCTTTAATCAGCTACTTGAGACAGATATTGAATCTGTCCTCTTGATTGAGAGGCAGAGTTCAAACAATCCGTGGACTCAAACACAGTTACTTGAAAGTATTAAAAATCCAGTCAATCTAGGTTATTCATTAATTTATAAGTCAGAAATTATTGGGTACTTGATAGCAATGCCAGTCATTGAAAGTGCCGATATTCTAAATATAGCAATTAATTCAAGTTATCAAAGAAAGGGTTTTGGGAAAGCATTAATAGAGCACTTGGTTCAAGCTCTTAACAAGAGGGGAGTGAGTGAAGTTTTATTGGAGGTAAGGCAGAGTAATGTTTCTGCAATACAATTTTATCTAGCTTTGGGTTTTAAAGAGATATCAGTTCGAAAAAATTACTATACGAAAAACTCAAATGACCCTTCAGTGAAAGAAGACGGTATAATAATGCGTCTAGAAATCTCAACAACTAACAAGACATAATGACCTATAAAAATATTACAGTGCCAACTACTGGTGAGTCAATCTCAATTAAAAATAATGCTCTAAATGTACCTCATAAACCGATCATTACTTATATAGAGGGCGATGGTATTGGTGCTGATATTACACCAGTGATGCTAGATGTGGTCAATACCGCAGTTCAAAAAGCATATGGCGGTGAGAGAGAGATACAATGGATGGAAATTTTTGCAGGTGAAAAGGCAGATAGTATTTATGGCGAATATTTACCAGAGGAGACTGTAGAAGCAATCAAGAAGTTTTCGGTCTCAATTAAAGGCCCACTAACGACTCCTGTAGGCGGAGGAATGAGGTCACTTAATGTTGCCATTAGGCAAATTTTAGATCTTTACATATGCCAAAGGCCTGTTCAGTACTTTGAAGGCACTCCCTCTCCAGTTAAACATCCTGAAAAAGTGGATATGGTCATTTTTAGAGAAAACTCTGAGGATATTTATGCTGGCATTGAGTTTCCTAAAGGTTCAGCCGAAGTGAAAAAGGTCATTGATTTTCTTCAACAAGAAATGGGCGCAACCAAGATAAGGTTTCCAGAAACATCAGGCATTGGTATTAAGCCAGTTTCAACTGAAGGCACCTCAAGACTTGTCAGGGCAGCTATTCAATATGCAATAGATAACGATAAGCCATCAGTAACAATTGTTCATAAGGGCAATATTATGAAGTTTACTGAGGGGTTATTTAGAGATACCGCGTATCAACTTGCTAAAGATGAATTTGGCGCAAAAGAGATTGATGGAGGTCCATGGTGCAGCTTTAAAAATCCAAATAATGGAAATGAAATCATTATAAATGACACAATTGCAGACGCCTTTCTTCAGCAGATACTCCTTCGTCCATCAGAGTACTCAGTCATTGCGACTTTAAATCTTAATGGTGACTATATTTCTGATGCCTTGGCAGCGCAAGTAGGCGGCATTGGTATTGCGCCAGGAGCCAATCTTTCAGATACTATTGGAGTATTTGAAGCGACTCATGGGACAGCGCCAGGCTATGCAGGAAAGGATAAGGTAAACCCTTCATCTTTAATTCTTTCTGCTGAGATGATGCTTAGACATATGGGATGGACTGAGGCGGCTGATTTAATCGTTAACTCAATGTCAAATACAATACAAAAAGGTACCGTCACTTATGACCTTGAAAGATTAATTGAGGGCGCTACTTTACTCTCTTGTTCTGAGTTTGGAAAGGCACTAGAGGACTCAATAAAGCAAGCAAACTAAATAATCACCAATAAACGATTATAAAAGCTAAGATTTGATTGACTCAAAATTCATAGCTCGTTATAATCTCTCGCTATTCCCTGATAGCTCAGTTGGTAGAGCAACGGACTGTTAATCCGTTTGTCCCTGGTTCGAGCCCAGGTCAGGGAGCCAATTTTCAATATTAAAGGCATCTTCGGATGTCTTTTTTGTAGATAAATAAGCATAACAATGATTACTTATCAAAAACTTGCCAAGTTAGCCTCAAGATTCATGTCTAAATCGACAGTGATGAAGTATGGATTTAACTTGTCTCCAATGTATCGCAGGACCTCAGCAAAGGTAACTTACATATCAAAAGACTTCCTTACGATTAAAATAAAATTACCATACAGCTATAAGAATGCAAATTATGTCAATACGATCTTTGGCGGAAGTATGTTCTCGGCGGTTGATCCTTTTCCAATGACGCAGCTAATGAATCTGATTGGAGATGATTATGTTGTCTGGGATAAGGCTGCTGAAATATTTTTTAGAAGGCCTGCAAAGGAAGATCTTTATGCAGAATTTACTTATACCCTTGAAGAGCTAAACGAGATAAAACAGAAGGCGAATGATAATAATGAGTTTGAGATAATTAAGTCGACCCAGCTCACAAATAAAGATAAAAGCATTGTTTTTTGTGAAGTTAGAAAAAAAGTCTACATTGCAAATAAGACTTTCTTTAAGAATAAACGTGCAAAGAAAAATAGCTAAAAATTAATCTTTAATTGCCTTTTAAAGATATCACAAAAGGCTGATGATCAGAAGCATCAGTCTCTTCATTAACAACCATACTATCAACATTGTTTTTAAGGTTCGAGCTAACAAAAGCAAAGTCTCTGCAATGAGCTCCATCAGGCCATTGTTTTTTGTCAAAAATTCCACAGGTTGGCGCGTGTTCATCATTTGGATTTAAGTGACTCCAGGAGTCAACAAGAGCCTCCTGGTTATGGCTTTCATTTGTTAGAAGTTCATATTCACTAGAGTTTGATTCAAAGTTAAAGTCTCCGCATAAGATGAGCTTATTGGATCTTTCGAGTTTAGCGTAAGGCCCAGGCTCCTGAACAGTTGCAGGATTTAGAGATAATTGATCAATGTCATCTTTAATATCAAGAATACGTTTAGCTTGAGCAAGGCGTTGAGTTTGCGAGCCATACTCTAGGTGAGTAGTCATAATACATACCGGAAACTGCTGGGTCTTAACAGTCACCTCTGTAACCTGTCTCGGCATATGCCTGAAACTATTATCAGTTGGCTGAGGTAAGATATGATTAAAACTTGATAGAACTGGTAATTTTGAAAGTATGATGTTTCCGAACTGCTCTCTTTGACTCTCGCCAGTCCTAAGAACATCATATGCAGCACCAAAAAATGGCTCATAACCTTTAAAGATGTTTGATAGTTGATTCAATTGATCAGGCTGAGTTCCATCTTTTAATTTGCAATTTCGAGACACCTCTTGAAGGCAAATCACTTCAGGATTAGACATACTAAAAATAGTGTCTGCAATTCTCTCTAGAGAGATTACTCCATCAACACCCTCCCCATTTTGGACGTTCCAGCTTAGAACTTGAATCATTTGATTCCAGCTTGCATAAATGACTGAACAAACTGTTTTTGAAATATTAAGAAAGCAATCAGAAGTGGAGCGACTGACATGAGGGTGGCGGCTGATAAAATCGACCATTCAACTCCAGACTCTGGGGCAGCAAAAATACCAAGGCCTACAGTAAGTGGTCTTGTTTCAACCGAATTTGAAATGATGAGTGGCCACAAGAAGTTGTTCCAGTGATGGCTCACAGACACTAAAGAGAATGCAATATAGGTTGGGGTAGCAAGAGGAACATAAACCTTCCAAAGTATACTCATAGTGCCGCATCCTTCAAGCTCTGCTGCATCCTCTAATTCTTTTGGAATTGATTTAAATGCTTGACGCAATAAAAAGATACAAAACGCACTTGCAATGTAAGGTAGCCCCATGCCAGAAATTGTATCCACTAAGCTTAATTTTGAAAGTGTAACATAGTTTTGAACTATTAATATTTCGGGCGTTATCATTAATTGCACCAGTACTAGAGCAAATGCAACATTGGCTCCCGTAAACTTAAAACGAACAAAGGCATACGCTGCTAATGTTGAAATTAAGAGCTGACCAGGCAATATGAATGAAACCAGCAAAAAAGTGTTTAAGCTGAATCTTGCAAAAGGGGCTTGACTCCATGCCTCACGAAAATTATCAAGCGTTAGTGGCGAGAATATATCGAAATGCATCGCATCACTACTTGAGTGAAACGCAGCCCAAAATGCATACAGCAATGGAAGGATCCAGAATCCAGCTAGGATATATGCGCCTATGAGCTCAACACTTGTTTGTATTCTATTTCTATAAGTCATCGGTAATGAGTGCGTCTATCTAAAAAGAAAAATTGTGCTAATGCAGTTAATGCAAGTAGAGCCAATAAAAATATGGTTAAAGCGGATGCATAAGAGATGTCTAAAAATGAGAAAGCTGTTTCATAAATATAGTAAAGAATCAAATTACTAGCATTATCTGGCCCACCCTTCGTTAAGACAAATAAATGATCGACAAGCTTAAATGAATTAAGAAAGGCATTAATCAAAACGAATAGTGTTGTTGGCAGGAGTAAAGGGAACTGGATGCGCCAAAAATAATTCCAACGAGAAGAGCCTTCTAGCTTTGCTGCTTCCTCGAGCTCAGGAGAAATGGTTTGCAGGCCTGCTAAATAAAAAACCATAAATAAGCCAGCCTCCTTCCAAACAGTCATCACAATGATGGATGGAAGAACAGTTGATGGATTTCCTAACCAGTTATTACCTTCAAAACCAAATATTTCGAGTACTTTATCTATTAATCCAATTTCTGGTGCGTAGAAAAACAGCCAAATATTAGCAACTGCAATCATCGGAAGCATAGTTGGCGTGAAGTAAGCCATTCTAAGAAATCCCCTTCCAGGAATGGCCTTGTTAACAATTAAAGCCATCAGGATTGCAATACCTATAGAGGTTGGAATAGTTCCAAGTGCAAGCCACATATTGTTGACAAAAACTTTCCAAAAAATGGGGTCACTAAACATGCTTTCA
>ENA-OWPI01002387-OWPI01002387.1-marine-metagenome-genome-assembly--contig:-NODE-2387-length-17697-cov-6.438252_pt1 | contig 17697 bp, 13 predicted proteins | sample MGYA00238138_ERZ651775 | MGnify/ENA primary metagenome ERZ651775 (study PRJEB26906, sample SAMN06265043) | marine metagenome | isolation source: Helgoland LTER site | place: Germany:Helgoland, sampling...
GGCTTATGCGCCATAAACGGAACCATATCGCGGATTTGATCAATTTTGATCTGGCCTGATTTATTATCGTCAAGAACTGGCGCAATCGCCAGATAATCAGGATGCGCACCACGAAAGACCAGATTTGCCCCGGGATCATTAGGCGACACGGCAAATTGCGGGGTGGCATCACCAAACAAACCTGTTGCAGCCGCCTGTTCAGACAAAAGCCAAGCCGCCGCCAAACGTGCCATGCTGGCTTTGCCAATGCCGCGCGGGCCGGTTAACAGCCACGCATGATGCATGCGACCACTTGCCAACGCACCGGCGAGCGCATTGGTAAAATCACTGTGACCAACAATCGCTGTTGGATCGGCAGCGTCATCTAATTTGTCATACACATCATTCATACAGAGTTGCGCCAGTTCCTGTTACGCCTTCATTTGGTAATCAGCCTGACAAATCAGCCAGTCATCTCAGCTTGCCGCAATGATGCCTTTTGCCACAAGCAAAGCTCGAACCGCCGCAATGACATCCATTGTTACCTCACCAGCCGGTTTTGCGGCATCAATCTTGGTAATACGGTCAGGGTATTTTTCTGCACGTTCAACAAAACCTTGCCGCACTTTTTGATGAAAGGTAACGCCTTTAGACTCAAACCGGCTTTCGGCAATGCCACGCTGAATTATCCGGGCCAGCCCTGCATTACTGTCAATATCAAGAAGCAAGGTTAAATCAGGAACCAAACCTTGGCATGACAATTGGTCAAGTCCGTCAAGAAGCGCATTATCAACACCTCCAACATAGCCTTGATAAACATGTGTTGAGTCGGTAAAACGATCACATATGACAATATCGCCGCGGCTAAGCGCAGGCTCGATCACATGAATGACATGTTCATGACGCGATGCCGACATCATCATCGCTTCGGTGGCAGGCTGCCATTTGCTAGCAGCGCCATTCAACAACAATGTGCGGATTGACTCAGCCTCGATTGTCCCACCAGGTTCACGCGTCATACAAAGATTCACAGAACCAATACTGGATTCAATCCACTCTTTAAGCTGTTGTATTTGCGTTGTTTTTCCACTTCCTTCGCCACCTTCGAAGGTGATAAACAGGCCCCGCATTTCCGCCATCACTTTGCAATTGATGGCGTAACAGACGCGCCAAAGATCAAATATTTTATCGCGGCACTAACCCGATCAAACATCCCCAAAACCGGAATATCCTGCCCTGCCCGCAAAACTAATTTGCGGCTATCACCGTTAATATCAACGGTTAATGTTCCCAACTGATCCCCTGCCAAAATGGGGGCTGGAACCGGATCAAGCCATTGAACCGATAATTTCAAATCGCGACGTTCTTGATAAGATAACAGCAAGTGAAGCGGCTCGTCCAAAACCAGATCAATCTTCGTTGCATTGCCAAGCCATACATTGGCCTGATCAACCGGCTGTCCCTTATCGAAAAAGCGATAAATTTTAAATTCACGGAACATTAAATCCATCAAGCGACGCGCCTCAGCTGACCGTTGCTTCATGCTAGTCATGCCGTTTAAAACCATGATGACGCGTTGACCATCACGTTCGGCCGACCCTACCAATCCATAGCCTGATTCTTTAGTATAGCCGGTTTTCAGACCATCAGCACCAGCCGATCCATAAATAAGAGGGTTACGATTTGGCTGGCTGATTTTGTTGTAGGTATATTCGCGCTCGGCAAAAATCGGATAAAGATTGGGATATTTATTTGCGGGAAAACGGCGAATAAGTTCGCTTGTCATAATATTGAGATCAGCGGCTGTTGTCGTCTGATCAGGGTCAGGCCAGCCAGTTGAATTCTGAAAATTCGTATTCTTCATACCAATTTTTTTAGCCCAGAAATTCATTTCATCGGCAAAGGCGTTTTCGGTACCAGAAATTCCCTCAGCCAGAACAATGGCAGCATCATTGCCCGACTGAACGATAATGCCATACAGAAGTTCACGAACCGATACCGTCTTACCAACTTCTAGGAATGTTCGTGACCCGCCTTTTTTCCAAGCCTTTTCCGAAACAATGAATTTATCATCCATTCCAAGCTGGCCATCAGCAATACGCTGGAACGCCACAAAAATAGTCATGATCTTTGCCATTGATGCCGGTTTCATTGGCGCGTCAGCATCTTTGCTGAACAAAACTTTGCCAGTTGCAAAGTCGGTGACATGGGCTTGCTTTGCTGGCGATGTAATTTCCGTGGCAAAAACAGACGTTGCCGCGCCAAACAGCGTCAACACCAAAAATGATCTTGCCCAAAATTTTAGTGTCATTGTCAAATCCTCATTACTCGCAAAAGCAAGCCTTACTCACAGACCGGTCTATGAAACGGTCAAGCAAGCTATTTAACACTCTATAAAACGGCATAAAAATGTCATCACCTAATCAACAACAATCTGTGCGCCGCTAAAACCGATATTGAACACTCTTTGCAGCATCGAATCTGCCATTGCCACCTCGTCTAAAGGCCCAAGGCGAACGCGATAAAGCCGTTTGCCAAGACGGTTTACCATAGACACCTCACCCGAGCCAACAGATCCAACCTTTGAAAGCACATTATTAGCTCGATCCTCAGATCCAAAAGCACCAATCTGAACCCAGATTTTGGTGGCAACGGGCACGACAGAAATAACATTGCCAACGCGCGATTGTGACAACAATTCCAAGGCCGATTGCGGTGGTTGATTTACCGCAACCTTACTTTTTATTTTGCTAGATTTGGCAGTCAGGCTTACCGTTGGGTTGTTAGCAGGTGTCATTTCCGGCATGGCGCCTTGATCGTTGGCTGTCAGACTTGGAAACTCTCCTCTTTTTGCAAGATTTTCCAAACGCAAACTTTGCTCTGCCAATATCTGAACGCGGACTTTGGCAATGCCCTGCTCTACAAAACCGAGCAACCGCGCGCCCTCATGCGACAAATCAATGATCCGACCGGGCGCAAAAGGCCCGCGATCATTTAATCTGACAACCAATGATTTGCCATTATCAAGATTGGTAACGCGAACAACCGACGGCAGTGGTAGGGTTTTATGCGCAGCTGTTGCAATATTTGGATCAAACACTTCACCATTCGCGGTAGGCCGACCCAAAACGGCGGTTTCTTCACCATACCAAGACGCAATACCCGTTTCATCATAGGTCAGATCACGTTTTGGATAGTACCAAACGCCAAACTCCTGATAAGGATTACCAATTTTGTAATGCGGTTTCACAACAACTTTGGTTTGTTTGCTGGATTCGTTTTCTTTGCCAGATTCAATTTGGCGTTTGTGTTTTTTGACCAAATCAAAAGCCAGTTCAGCCGAAGCACAACCTTGCATCAAAAAACCCAAGACCAAAAACCCAAACAAGTTTTTTCCGTTAACACGCATTCTTTTATCCCGTTGTTCCACGATCCGGCTTATCGCAGCTTGTCAGACAAATGGCCAATCGCTAGCGCGTAATAGTTTGACCGGTTCCAATCAAGGATTGAGTCAAAATTGCTATAGACGAGAAAAGCAGGGCCATCACTGCCAGCAGGCATCACCAGCCGCGCTGTTAGATTTTTTGTTGGCAAGGCACCACCATCGGCATTAAGAACGCCTAACTTTGCCCAAACAGGCAATTTGGCGCGCGTTTTCCCATCGGCAAGTGCCTTGGCGCTCTTTCCATTCATGGAGAAGCCCTTCGGCAATTTCACTTTCCGTCCCCAGGTAATATCATCGCGCCAGCCAGCCTTCGACAGGTAATAGGCAGTTGACGCAAACACGTCGGCCTTGGTGCCCCATATATCGCGTTTTCCATCGCCATCCCAATCAACAGCATAGGATAAAAAGCTTGATGGCATAAACTGGCTTTGCCCCATGGCGCCAGCCCAAGACCCCTTCATTTTATCTGGTGTGATATGGCCTTCTTCCAAAATTTTTAGTGCATTAAGCAATTCTTTACGGAAATAGGCACTTCGGCGGCCATCAAAGGCCAAAGTTGCCAAAGCATGCGGCACATTGAACGACCCTAGATATTGACCAAAATTGGTTTCAACACCCCAAAAAGTAACGATGTAGCGTTTTTGCACACCATATTTTTTTGAAACTTTGGTAAGAATTTCATCATGTTCGACAAGCATCTTAGCCGCAATCCGCGCCCGTGTTGGCGATGCAATTTTGCCAAGATATTCGTCAAAGGTCATGGTAAATTCTGGTTGGCGGCGATCCAGCTCAACCACTCGCTTGATGGGTACAGCTTTGGCTAATGCTGCATCAAATATTTGATCTGAGATACCCTTAGACCGAGCCTCGGTTCGAAATTCAGCTAACCATTTCTCAAAATTTTGTTCACTAGCATTGGCAAAAGCTGAAAACATGAGCAATGCAATAAAACCCAGCGCCTGAAGCACTTTTAACGCAATATGTCTCACCATCACTCCCAGGTACTATTATAGAGCCTTAAAGGGTTATGATTTAATAACCCCAAATCTCAATTATCTATCGTAGATCGAGATGCCACCTCGGGGCAACAACCAATATGTTGTTTAAAATGGTTATTACTCTTTTAAAACTGTGTGGTTAACGAACTAAGTGGGAACGCGCTCTTGCAATTTGTGAGCAGATTTTGTTGGCCGTGAGAACCGGTTGTTAAAGGTAATCCCAAGCAAAGGCGGTACAATAATTAGAGTGGTTAAAGTAGATAATGCAAGCCCACCAAACACGACCACTCCAATGCCTCGATAAAGTTCTGACCCTGCGCCAGGGAAAACAACAAGCGGCAAGAGGCCAAACAGTGAGGTCAAAGTTGACATAAAAATTGGACGAACACGGTTCTTTGTCGCTTCGATGATTGCATCATTGGGTTCCATATCCTCCTCGCGCATGTGTAGGGTGGTTTGTTCTATCATCAATATTGCATTGTTAACCACAACGCCTGTCAAAATAATGAACCCAAGCATTGTTAGCATATCAAGCGGCTGTCTAACAAATTGGTTTAAAATCGAAAGGCCTCCGATACCACCAGCTGCAGCAACTGGAATAGCTAGAATTATGATTAACGGCAGGACAAAGCTCCGAAGAAGAATAACTAATAAAAGAAAAATAACTACTATTGCTGTTACAACGTTAGACTGCATAGCCGCCCAGGTCTCTGCTAAAGCGCTAGCCGCGCCTTCAAGGTTTATGGAGACACCATTTACGGCAACTTCTTTTCGAATGTCAGGCAAGAGTTCCGTATCAATAACCTTAACCACATCTTCTAATGGAATACTCTCAAGCGGACGCAACTGAATAGAGATTGCCTGTTGACCGCCAAGGCGCCGAATTTGATCAGCTGCACTGATTACCTCAACACGCCCGAGTTGACCCACCCGCATTACCGTACCGGCACGCGTTACGATAGGAATATCTTTCAACGTTTCAGTTGATAGGTTTTCAGCATTTTTGCCTGAGAGAACCATATCTAAAAGTTGGCCGTCTATGGGAACTTGGCGCACGTTGGTACCATCATTAAAAACATCGACCGCTGATGCAAATTCGCGGACTGTAATTCCTGCTCTAGCAAGCGCCACAAGGTCAGGTGTGATACGAATTTGCGGCGACCCAGAATCAAGTCCCGGCAACGTTCTAATTTGGTTACCTTCTCTCGCGGGAAAGCGACGAGATAGCAAATCATTTACCTGAATCGCAGCAGCAAGAACATCCTCACGAACCGGTCCAGTAATATCCACGCTAACGACCCGCGAACCACCGACTGACCTTCCAAAAAGTGATGCTTGCTGCACAAACGCACGGGCTCCAGGCTCAGCAAGAATAGGTTTCATCAAAACCATCCTTAATTCTTTAATTCTTGATGGATCCTTCGTCGAACCGCCCGCGAATGCGCCTCCTGAATAGGCTACAAAAAAGAACCTTGCAATTGCTGGGCCTGCTGTATCCTCACCAGTCCACAGTGGGCTTGCTGCTGTTTCCATCCGCTCTGCAATACGCAATGTCTCATCCATAGAATATCCAGCAGGAACATTTATTCTTGCAAACATGAAATTTGCATTTCCATCCGGCAGATAATCAAGTTTTGGCATCAACTTCACAGCTGATCCAATCGAAAGGACTAAGACTAAAACAACCGCCAACGCTCCAATTATTTTGTGATTGACCACAAATGATGTGTAGCCAACAAAAATTGACCGAAAACTTCGAGCGATCGGGTCAATCAGTGGTATCTTCGGCAAATTTGCAAATCGATTGGCCTCGCCTGACAACAAACGTGCGGACAGTGTCGGAATTACCGTAACTGAAACAAAAACAGAAATTAAAACTGACACCGAAATCGCAACACCTATGTCTTTGAACAATTGTCCCACAGGCAAATCAAGCGTTAGAATCGGAATAAAAACAATAACCGTGGTCAAGGCAGATCCTAAAATTGGAGCCCATACTTGCCTAGCGCCGTGGTAGGCGGCATTTAAAGAGTCGACACCACGTTGGCGCAACCGAAAGATATTCTCCAATGACACAATTGAAGCATCAACAACCATGCCAACCGCGAAGGCCAATCCGGCTAATGAAATAACATTTATAGATAGACCAAGCCCTGCAATTGCAACAAAAGTTCCAATCACCGAGACAGGGATAGCAACAAAAACAATGATGGTTGGAACGACGTGTCGTAAAAACAACATCAAAACAGTTAACGCCATGATCCCGCCAATCCAGATATTCTGTTTTACGAGGTTAATTGCCGAAGAAATATAACCTGTTTCGTCATAAACAATTTTTAAATCTAGGTTTCGCGAAGCGAGCTCTTTATCATTCAACTGGTCAACCACTGAGCGCAGGCGCAGCATCGTTGCCACAACATTGCTTCCACTCTCTCTAATTGCGCTCAAAGTAACTGCAGGCTTTCCGTTTAAACGCCTGAAGCTTGTTCGGCTCTGCACTTTTAACTCTAGTTTTGCAATATCTTTTAATAAAAGCGGCGTTACAGTTCCAGTTGAAGAAATGTCAGTCCTAACAACAATATCGCCAGCAGTTTCAGGTGTGTAGTTCAAAGCCTCTGTCCGGACGGGATAGGATCTCTTACCCTCAGTAACAAGCCCAACACTCATCATTGTGGAGGATGATTTGAGTGCATCAATAACTTCGTTGAGAGTGATTTGGTATTGAACTAACTTTTCAGGATCGATAAAAACCCGCATTTCACGTTTTCCACCACCACGGTAGTCAACTTCAGCAATACCTTTGACCCTAGTCAGAGGTTCAACAATATTTGCATCAAGATATTGGCCAAGATCCTCAAGATTAACTTTTGCGCCATCTTTAGCTACCAGAGCGAGCCTTGCAATGGGACTATCATCAGAATTCGATGTTTTGACCAATGGTGTGTCCGCGTCATCAGGAAGTCCACTTACCGCAGAAAGTTTGCTGAGCAAGAGTACAAGCGCTTTGTCCATATCCTGCCCAACGGTATACGTTAAGTTTACCCTAGCCCGGCCTCGGGTGGATCTTGAGGCAATTGTCTCAACACCATTTAATGAAGCCAGCTCTTTCTCAAGTCGGCTAATAATTTCACGATCAACATCCTCAGGTGCAGCGCCCGGCCAAGATACACGCACATCCAAAACTGGCTTTTCAATATCAGGGCTCATTTGGATGGGGATGGTCTGCAGGGCCAAACCACCAAAAATAATACACATAAAAATCAACGCCATAACAGCTATTGGACGTTCTATAGCCAATTTGATTATGCTGCCCATTATTTTGCAACCTTTTGCTGCTTCGTTTCGCGCTTATCAATATTTTTACCACCGGTACGAGGTTGGCCATCACCGCCACTAGATCCAATTTGAATCTCTTTACCATCAGAGAGTTGTTCATTTCCGCGAACAATTACTTTTTGTCCAGAAGTGAGCCCATTCAGGACAATAAAACCACCTTTTACTGCAGTCCCAATCTGAATAGCTTGACGTTTGGCTTTTCCCTCTTGTGCCAAATACACGATGTGCCCACCAGTAACCGGGAGAACCGCATCTTTTGGCACAATTACTTGTGGTTGCGGGCCAGTTGTTGGAACCTGCATAACAATTACCGCATTATCTGCCTGCAATGCAGGCGGCATGCTACCAACCACTGAGAATCGCATCGTTCGGGTTGCCGAACGCATATTTTGCACCGGCAGTGAGACGCGAAGCCGCATGTCTAACTGGCTACCATCAAGACCACGCCCAAAAATATTTTTCGCATCTTCGATATAGCCAAGATAAGTGACAGGAATCTCAGCTTCGATTTCAAAAGCATTTAAATCGGTGATTTTAGCAACAATCTCGCCTTCACGAGCATAACCACGAAGATAGTCGGCAAGAAAAGTAATCTGACCCGCTGTTTGTGTGCGTAATTTCGTGGCTCTGATATCTTTGACAAGTTGGGCAATTTCAAATTCGGTTTGCGCAATCGTTACGCTATTCAATTCGCGTTGCGCCTTTTTCCGCGCAATTGACGATTCGCGACTTAGTAATTGCAAATTTGCCGACAGACTGGCGTTAAATGCCGTTTCAGCCGCGTCAACGGCAAGCGCATTATTAGCCACCAGCTCTTTGGCGCGCTTGGCTTTGCCAGCAAGCAATTCAGCTTGTGCTTTATTAACTTCGAGCAAACCTGCTTCGGCGCGCAATTCATCATCACTATCTGCCAGTCGCACTTTGGCCTCACGAAGCCGTGCGCGAAGCTGTGATAATCTCAATTCAAGCTTGGCGCTGTCCTGAATGGCGATGACATCGCCTGGCGCAACCTTATCACCAAGCCGAAATTCACCAAGCTGTGTTGTCGCATTGGTCACCGCGGTCACTGACTCCAGAAGGCCAACGGTTACCCGGCCCTGAACCTCGGCGAAATTCGACAGAATTTGGGTTTTTACCTCGGCAATTTCGACCCGAGCGGTGCGTTTGCCGCCGCCGGCCTTTTGGGCCCATGTCGGATTGATTGTGGCAATGACAATTGCTGCAGCAAGACCCAAACCTGCCGCAAATTGGACACAAGCGGAAAACCCGCCCCGAAAACCATACCTAGCGGTTGGCAAAGGATAAGTGAAGGACACCATATACTCCTGAAAAACACGCACTACACAGTCATTTTCCAGTTTTGGAGGAACCGCGCGACCCAAAAGGTCTTCAGCCCCAAAGCATGGTCATGACAAGCAATGTCACAAGGCGCTAATATGATCCGATTTCACGGGTTAGACAAGCATATGATAACAAGATCAGCAGAAAATTAATAAAAATGCGGCAATTTGGAAAAACTACCCGAATGCTTATTGACAGATCTGTCTGATTTCCGCTAATCCCATCTGCGACGGAGAGGTGGCAGAGCGGTTGAATGCACCGGTCTTGAAAACCGGCAAGGGCGAAAGCCCTTCGTGGGTTCAAATCCCACCCTCTCCGCCACACCCCTTAACTAAAACTACCTTTTATTCACTTTCATCTCCTGATATCTTATATATTATAGGATTTTATGGAGGGAACCTAAACTAGTTTGTTCCTTACAATCTGCGGAAATCCTCGCTAAAACATGGAGTGAGGTTCTCTTCGGCAGAAAAAATGAATCACAATCAAATACTTGAATCCTTGTGAGGCAGACACCCTTTTAGGGGTAAGAACGTGAGCATATGGCATTTATTTTTGCGTGTTCAATTTTGAACATCTGCAAACACCCAGATTGCCTTGATCGTTCAAGTTTCAAGTGAACCTTGAACATGTGCATGAACGGTCAAACGTTTCAAAGATAGCGACTCAGAATATCTGGATGCGTTCTGATATGCGCTAATGTGCCCGTGATGTCCTCATTGGGCGCAACCCGGTCGACACCAGATCACGCAGACACAGGATCACCCGGTGCCGTTTCGCCGGCGTCGTCTTCGTCAGGTGGGCTTTCCTCGCCGGACATGATCTTTTCGAACTTGGTGAAAAACATTTTTGATAATTTACGTGCGGTGCTGGTGATCAGACGCCCGCCAAGCTGGGCAATTTTGCCACCTGGCTCGGCCTTGGCCACATATTTCAGCAATGTGCTGTCCCCATCGGCGATTAATTCGACATCAGCGCCGCCTTTGGCAAATCCGGCCAAACCACCATCGCCTTCACCAGCGAGGCTGAAACCCGTCGGTGCATTCGTCGTATCCAGCGTCACCTTACCTCTAAATTTTGCTTTTACAGGGCCAATTTTCAATATCACATTGGCTTCCAGCTCATTTTCATTAGTCCAATTTAGCGCCTCACATCCCGGAATACAGGCTTTTAAAATGGCTATATCATTTAATCCCTCATAAACCTTATCCAATGGGGCGTGTATTGTGATTTCGTCGGCTAGTTCCATTAGTCTCTCCTGTCAGGAAGCAATCATTCGTACATCTGGCTTCTGGCCGGTGGTGTCACGAAAGGCGTCTTGTGTGTCGATATCGACATAAAATCCGTTGGCGCAACTGTCAAACGGGTAGATGAGGTCGGGATGATTATTCAATAATCCTCGGCATCCAAGGTTGGTTTCTCCTTTGATAATTTTGTGCCGCGCTGATGCGGGCATGATGATCGGGTTCCCGCGGCGTACAAATATACCATCCTCGCGCTGCACTGGGACGGTAATCTGACCAACGCCAGCTTTTTTATGCGCGGCACTCAATGCCGCGCAATCTAAAGCCGTCAATAACGGCAGATCGGCCAAACAGATCATATAATCCGCTGCTTGTCCTGCGGCGATTAGACCCGCTGTAACCGAACTCATCTGCCCAGATTGATACTGCACGTTGGTAATCATGGTCAGCGCAATCCCATCTAACGCTGCCGCCACCCGCTTTGCCTCATGTCCTAGCACAACAACCGGCGGCACATCGGCAAACGCTACCAATGTTAGCGCCATGTGCCGGACCATCGGCACCCCGTTTATCGGCAATAACAGCTTGTTTAATCCTCCCATACGCTTTGACATGCCTGCGGCCAGTAAAATAGGTGTAGGCTGCTTTATGGCTGTGATTTCGGGCATCATATCAACAAGCATCATCGGTGGTACGTTGTTGTCCGCCTGTGCGGCGTGTTTGGATAATCTCAGCCATAATCGACAGCGCAATTTCATCAGGTGTCACCGCATTGATGTGTACGCCAGCGGGCGATCGCACTGTGGCAATTTTTGCAGCGGACACGCCAGCGTTTGTCAGCTTGTCCTCATAGCTCGCAAATTTGCGGCGGCTGCCAACAAAAGCGATATACCTCGCCGCCATTTTCAGCGCCGCCGTCAACGTGGTAACATCGCCCTTGCCTTGAGTGGCAACCACAACATAGCGGTCAACAGCGGCTGGGACGGCGCTATCCATCTCCACAAGCGAGGCATATTTCCGATCAGCGATGGCATGTTCAATCTCCCCGCACAGCACAAGACTAAAGCCAAATGACACTGCTATCCGCAATAGGGCCGATGCCACCGGCCCCGATCCGCATACCAATAATTCGGGCTGCGGCTTCACCGGTTCGACAAAAATGTCCATTGATCCCCTGCTTGGACAGCCATTGTGCGCCACGTGCAATGTCTCATCTTTGGTGGCACCTTCCATATCAGCCAGCAATTCCTCAGGACGCAGGCAAACCAGCGTTGCCTCGCCCGTTTTGATTGCTGTGATTGCTGCTTTTTTGACCGCTGCAGTCACGCAGCCACCCCCCAGCCAGCCATCGGCGAAATCACCATTGCCCAGCACTAAGGCTTTCATCCCTGGTTTTGCGGCGGTTGATGCCAATGTCCGCACCACTGTTGCCACGGCAAAAGGGGTGCCTTCAGCGCGTAATTTGTCAGCAACCGCATTCGCCAGATATGTATTGCTTTGACGTGTCATAGGCGCTCCAATTCCCCTTCAATGGCCGCCAGACTGCCTAACGTATTGCATGGCGCAAAGTAATCAACATGCGGCAACGCAGCGGCCATGCTAGCGGCTACTGGCGCGTAATCCTTCCAACCCAATAGTGGGTTTAACCAAATAATTTTACATCCACGGCGTTTTAATCGCGCTAGCGCGTCCCCTACCTCTTGGGCTTCACCTGTGTCATAACCATCCGACATAATAATGATTACGGTTTTGCGTCCAACCATCCGACTGGCATATTGGTTGTTAAACGTGCGCAAGCTGGCGCCGATTTTAGTGCCACCGCCAAACCCTCGCGCCATCATAGACAACCGATTCACCGCCCGCAAAGTGTCATTATCGCGAAGTGCATCACTCACGCACATCAAACTGGTATGAAACAAAAACGCATCGGTGCGCTGGTCATTACCAATCAACCCTTTGACAAAGGACAAAAATACCCGGGCATAAAGCTGCATAGACCCTGACACATCGAGAATACTGACCAAATGCACGGGCCGTCCAGGGCGGCGGAGGCGCAACAACTGCAGCGGCTCGCCCCCTGTGGCCACTGATTTTCGCATGATTCGCCGCATATCCAGCCCATCACCCTGCCGCGCGGCTTTGCGTCTGCGTGACCGCCTATGACGAATTGCATTGGCGATCCGGCGCGCAGTTTCGGTGGCGCGTGCTTCATCGTCAGGCAGAATAAATTCGCGCATATCAACGGCATTGCGATTGGTCACCTGCGTCGCTATCAGTTTGCCTTCACCAGAACTTTCGGCCTCACCGCCATTATCGTTATCAGGAGTATCGATGCTGCCACTGCCGTCGGCGGACGGCAAACTGGACTTTTGCAACAGATTGGTCAGGCTGTTTTTCTGGTGGCTGCGGTTTTGCGTTGATGTGTGATCATGGCGTTGTTTGCCGGCATTCAACCAATAGGCGGAAAATAATTCGTCAAACCGAGCAAAGCTCTCAACATCACTGGCACAAATGGCCTTTAATGCAAGCCGCACATCGTTTGGATCGCCGGCATCAACTAGCCTTAACGCCCCAAGGCTGGCCTCGGTTTCCGGCATGCCTGCCCGCACGCCGTGCGCGCGCAGATGCCGGATAAAATCGCCCATGCGCTCGGCGATTCTGGCGCGGGTCAAAAAACGCGTGACAGCCATTATCCTGCTCCGCCAGCCAAACGCTGGGCAACCTCGCTGGGAATGGCCGCCTGATCGGCCTCAGTTTTCAGCAAACACACGAGCGATGCCTTCAACGCAACTGGATCGGCGGTGATATCATTCACCCCCAAACCACCCAGCGCCGCGGCCCAATCCAGTGTTTCGGCAATGCCCGGCTTTTTTTCCAGATCTTCTTTGCGCAAGCTTTGCACAAAGCTGACAATCTGCGCTGCCAATGCGGGTTCAACTGCCGGACAACGCGCCCCAAGGATAGCCAATTCGGTTGCGCGGTCAGGATAGGGAACAAAATTATAAATACAGCGCCGCCGCAGCGCATCCGACAGGTCGCGCGTACCATTAGAGGTCAGCACTACGATCGGCTTGCTCGTTGCGGTGATAGTGCCCATTTCTGGGATGGTCACCTGAAAATCGGATAGTATTTCCAGCAGATAGGCTTCAAATTCCTCGTCGGCCCGGTCAACCTCGTCAATCAGCAGAACCGGTGGCTTTTCTTGCTGGATCGCGCGTAACAGAGGGCGCTCCATCAGATAGTCGACCGAAAATATCCGCGTTTCGATATCATCAATAGCCGTACGGCTATCACCGTCACGCTCACCAGTCCGCTCGGCCATTGCCCGGATCGACAGCAGCTGGCGCTGGTAATTCCATTCATAGATTGCCGCCGACGCATCCAGCCCTTCATAACATTGCAGACGAATCAATTCGGTATCATGGATGTCTGCCAGAGTCTTTGCGATCTGAGTTTTGCCAACGCCTGCATCGCCTTCTAGTAAAATGGGTCGTTCCAATGCCAGCGAAATATGCAGCGCCATCGACAGTTCGGACGATGCGATATAACCTTTGCCCGCCAACTTAGTTTGTAGATTTTGCCAATTCATGAATGCCTGCGCAAAAAAGTTAACGGACAGAGGAAAATATTCCCTCTGCCGGTTCTTTTGGTTTAGTCGTGCAGCCCAAGGCTGTTCGCTATTTTCCAGATCCGCCAATGGTCATGCGGCATATGGCTTTGCGTTAAGCCAAAGCTCTTAAACGCATCATGCACGGCGTTTGAAAAAGCTGGCACACCGCCAACATTAGGGCTTTCCCCCACACCTTTAGCACCAATTGGGTGGTGCGGGCTTGGTGTTTCGGTAAAGTCCGTCTGGTAGTTTGGGGTTTCCCACGCGGTTGGGATGAAAAAGTCCATCAATGTGCCAGTGGTAACGTTGCCTTGCTCGTCATAGGCAATCTCTTGACCCATGGCGATCGCCAATGCTTCGGTCAATCCACCATGCACCTGGCCTTCAATAATCATCGGGTTGATCCGGGTACCGCAATCGTCCAGTGCATAGAATTGCCGGATTTCGGTTGTGCCGGTATCGACGTCGATTTCCATTACACAGACATAGGCTCCAAACGGAAAAGTCATGTTTGGCGGGTCGTAATAGCTGACCGCTTCAAGACCTGGTTCGACACCTGGGATCGCTTGATTATAGGACGCAAAGACAATCTCTTTCATTGTCTTAAAGCGCTCAGGGGCGCCTTTGACAACAAAGCGATCAACATCCCATTCCACGTCATTATCATGCACTTCCAACAGATAGGCTGCGATCATCTGAGCCTTGGCGCGGATTTTACGACCAGCCATGGCTGTTGCGGCACCAGCTACGGGCGTTGAGCGGGACCCATAGGTCCCCAGACCATACGGCGCCGTATCGGTATCGCCTTCCTCGATCGTGATATCCTCTGCTGGAATGCCAATCTCCGATGCTAGAATTTGTGCAAAGGTTGTTGCATGACCTTGCCCTTGAGAAATTGTCCCCAATCGGGCAATCGCTGACCCGGTTGGATGGATCCGGATTTCGCATGAGTCAAACATACCCAAACCGAGAATATCACAATTCTTGACCGGACCCGCGCCAACAATCTCAGTAAAGTGGCTAAGCCCAATACCAATCAGCTTGCGGGTCTCGCCGCGGTTAAATGCCCCCAGACGCTCGGCCTGTTCTGCGCGCAGTCCCTCATAATCGACAGCGGCCAGGGCTTTATCCCATGCGGTATGATAATCGCCCGAATCATATTCCCAGCCCAAAGCGGACTGATAAGGAAACTGGTCCTTGCGGATGAAATTTTTCGCCCGCAAATCGGCAGCATCCATTCCCAGCTTAATCGCCAAAACCTCGATCATACGCTCGATGAAATAAGCTGCCTCGGTCACCCGGAACGAACAACGATAGGCAACGCCGCCTGGCGCCTTATTGGTGTAAATACCGTCAACGGCCAAATAGGCGGTTGGGATATCATACGAACCAGTACAGATATTCATGAATCCTGCTGGGAATTTTGTTGGATCGGCACACGCGTCAAAGGCACCATGATCAGCTGTCGTATGACACCATAATCCTGTAATTTTGCCCTCTTTTGTGGCTGATATTTTGCCCTGCATCCAATAGTCACGGGCAAATGCCGTGGCCATCAGATTATCCATGCGATCTTCAACCCATTTGACCGGCACACCTGTTACAATCGATGCCACGATGGCACAGATATATCCCGGATAAACGCCAACCTTGTTGCCAAAGCCACCGCCGATATCCGGCGAAATAATGCGGATGTTGTGCTCGGCAATGCCCGAAATCAATGACGCCACGGTCCGCACGGCATGCGGTGCTTGGAATGTACCCCAAACGGTCAGCTTGCCATTGACCTTGTCCATTGACGCCACGCAGCCGCACGTCTCAAGCGGACAGGGGTGCGTACGATGGTAATAAACCATTTCCTCAGCCACGACCTCAGCTTCTGAAAGCACTAACTCGGTGGCGGCCCGGTCCCCCGATTCCCATGTGAAAATATGATTGGGATGGCGGCGTGGCCCATGCGCCCCTTCGCTTTGGTCAGCAATATCCTCGCGCAATACGGGGGCGTCATCCAGTTCCGCTTTGAACGGGTCAACCAGTACTGGTAACTCCTCATATTCGACCACAACGGCCTGAATGCCGTCATCGGCGGCATAGCGGTCATCAGCGACAACATAGGCCACTTCTTGACCTTGGAACAATACCTTGCCATCGGCGAGCACCATCTGTTTGTCGCCAGCGAGCGTTGGCATCCAATGCAAGCCAAGAGGCTCCAAATCGGCTGCAGTCAACACCGCATGCACACCTGGCAACGCCAATGCCGCTTCGGTATTGATTGATTTGATCCGCGCATGCGCATAAGGAGATCGAACAAAATCACCAAATAGCATGCCCGGCATTTTCAAATCATCAACATAATTACCTTTACCTTGGGTAAAGCGCGCGTCCTCAACGCGTTTGCGTGACGTTCCAAGACCGCTAAGCGCGGCCATACGTTCTTCTTTTGGAGGTGTAGACTCATTCATTACGCTGACTCCTTCACTTCGTTCATTTTAGCCGCCGCGGCCAGAATTGCTTTGACGATATTCTGATAGCCTGTGCACCGGCACAGATTGCCTGAAATGCCAAACCGCACTTCTTCTTCAGTTGGGTTGCTATTTTCCTGCAAAAGCCGGTGTGCGCGGGTGATCATTCCTGGGGTGCAATAGCCGCACTGCAAGCCATGATGCTCTTTGAACATCTCTTGCAATACGTGCAGCCCATCGGGCGATCCCAGCCCTTCAATCGTTGTGATTTCTGCATCCTGGGCTTGCGCCGCAAAAACGGTACATGATTTTACCGACATGCCATTCATATCGATCGTACAGGCACCGCAATGCGATGACTCACAACCAATATGTGCGCCGGTCAGGTTGAGTTCCTCGCGCAACACGTGGATCAGCAACTGACGCGGTTCGACTAAGAGTTCTACCTCTTTGCTGTTGACGGTCATTTTCAAGTGTGTTTTTCCCATGTCAGTCTCCCGAACTAAGCCCGCGCTAAAGCGCTGGTAATGGCTTTTTTGACAATGACGCCAGCCACATGTTTTTTGAAATCGACCGGACCGCGTGTGTCGGCTACCGGATCAGACGCGTCAACGGCCGCTGTGACCGCGGCTTTAATCGTTGCATCGTCAAGGCTACTACCCAAAAGTGCGTCAACCGAAGCAGCGCAATAAACGGGTGTATCCGAAAGGTTGGTCAATGCCACCGACGCTGCTATGCATGTACCACCTTCAATCGTGATCATCACCCCGGCGGCTGCTGTTGCATAATCTCCAATTTTGCGCTTTTGCTTTTCATAGGCAAAGCCGCCCGAGGGTTTTGCGAACGAAATGGCGGTCAGGATTTCGTCATCTTCACGCGCGGTGAAATAAGCTGCTTCGTAAAAATCACGCGCCTTAACCGTACGGCTGCCCTCTGGCCCTGTCAGATGATAGGTCGCATCTAGCGTTTGCATCAAACCGGGCATGTCGTTAGCTGGGTCGCCATTTGCGACATTTCCCCCAATTGTTCCCATATAGCGAACTTGCGGGTCGGCGATCTGAAGTGACGCCTCATGGATCAATGGCGCCGCTTTGGCTAGCGCTTCACTCGTGATCAACTCGTGCTGTGTTGTCATTGCCCCTATGGTGATCATATCTCCATCGATAGATATGCCTTTCAATTCGGCAATGCCACCAAGATCAATCAAATGGCTGATATCGGTCATCCGCTGTTTCATTACCGGGATCAAGCTATGGCCCCCAGCAATGACGCGCGCATCATC
>ENA-OWPI01002389-OWPI01002389.1-marine-metagenome-genome-assembly--contig:-NODE-2389-length-17696-cov-6.581248_pt1 | contig 17696 bp, 7 predicted proteins | sample MGYA00238138_ERZ651775 | MGnify/ENA primary metagenome ERZ651775 (study PRJEB26906, sample SAMN06265043) | marine metagenome | isolation source: Helgoland LTER site | place: Germany:Helgoland, sampling...
AACGCTTATAGCGTCCCATCGAATTGGAGGAGGTTGTGCGAGGCTGGCCCCTGCTCGGGGCATTTCCGCGTCACCAGTCGCCCAGTCCCACATTCCGGACCGGCAATGTAGGACTGTTACTGTTGACTGGTGACCAAGCTGGATCGCGTCGTCAGCTGGCCGGAACGGTCCGAGCTGTTGATCGCGATTGACAACGGTTCCGGGTGGTTGAGCACCCACCCGGTTCGTTCCGTTGCGACACTGCATATCCCCCCACAGTTTGCGTAGCTAGTAGTCTTTATTCCCCTCGCTCTCTGTTATCTACTCAAAATTAATTTACGTAGTTGGTGCGTTATAGCTCGAGTTGAGGCGGGTACTCATCTCTCACCGCGGAATGTGCTTATTTGCTTGGCCCGGCTCGGACTGTATGTTTCTGACCTATAGAATATTACACCCATCCCTCGGGCAATAGATTCGACCCATCGTGACTTCTAGCGTACTAGCGATTGGGTGATTGCCTTACTCCATACATTCCGCAATTGGACTGAGCCCTCCGTCGGTCGGCGGTGAGGTTTCGTTCGGGAGACAAGCGGCCGTCTTTTCATCCACAGGCTCGTCGAACTGCTAGCACTTGTCGCATCAAGCGTTGCATGCAACAGTGTTAGTATTCTCCATGCTTCTTACGTGAGGGATCCATCTCACTGCTCCTGTGAGACCGAGCTGCTGCACACTACATATGCTCCCTGTGCGGGGGACGTTGTTGCGACCACCGCCTAATCGGTGGTCGCTGCGGGTTTGATACCGCGGCGGGCCTCGGCCCGCCCTAAGAGTGTCCGCGGCACTTTGATATTCTTGTTGTCTGCAGAGCAAGAGACTAGCTCTTGCGTGACTAACCCTACAATAGAATTTGCCAAAGGGGCAATTGAGTTGCCTGCTGCATCTACTCCCTCAGTACTTGTGCTACGATACCGTGGCGTATCTGAGGTGTCCGCGGCCTAGATTCCGCGGGGTCAGTCCGCGCCTCCCGCAGCTGACACCTAGAGAGGGAGGGGGGGAGGAGGGGGTTTTGTTGGGTTAGTTGTGTTAGTTTCGCTTCGCCGCTTCGCATCGCTCCTGCGCTGTGTTGTGTCTAGCCCTCCTTTCCCCCTGCGCGCCCAGGCCTCTCCTTCCCGCTACCCTCCGTTCTCTTCCTCCTCTTCGTGCTGGTTTCCACGATAGTGGACTTCGTCGCTGTCGAAACCGTGGATGCCGAGGGCGTCTCCCTGTGGGGGGACAGCGGCATCGGTCTCTTCCTGCCGTCGCCGAGGACAAGTTCGATTTCCTGCCTCCTCCTGTCCATGTGTTTGTTTCCCTTGAGGGCGGCCTCCTTCTTCGTTTCTGCACTCCGCTCTTTTTTCTTCTTGCTGGCTGCTTCCTTCCGTCTCTTGCTCTCCTTCTCCGCCTTTACCTTCGACTCTCTCTCCTCCTCCTTTCTCTTCGCGAGTCCCCTGCTCGCCACTCTCCAGCTCTTCGCGATGTTCGCCGAGATCGTGTTCGCCCAGGTTTCTACCCCGTTGTTCAGCTTCGTGGCAAGGTCGGCTACCTCCCTTTTAGCGGCCTCGGCGTCGTCCGTCCCGCTGTGGTCCTCGCCTCCTTCTCCCTTTACACGGGCGTCGTGCCGCTCTACCTCCGCGACTTTGTTTTCCTCCTCCAGCCTCTCCTTCGCCAGCATGTTGGCCGCATCCGTTAGGTACCGCGGTATGCAGTGGCACCTGTAGCCTAGCTGGTTGGCGGGGAAGTGCTCGCCATCCTTCAGTCCCCTCGACCTGTCCTCGGCTACCAGCAGGTATGGGCCCGCCGCCGCGAGGATGGGGTACGCCCTCGTCGCTTCCTCCGAGGCTGTCCCCCTGATCTGCGCCGTCCTCCCCACCGTCGCCTCCACCGCGCGTTTCCATTTTGCTGGGTCGTTGCATATCATCCCCAGACATCCCTCCGCTTCCCTCAGTAGATTGGTGGTGGTATTTATCGTTTCTATGCATTTACAGCTCCCGCCGTGTTGGAAGTGGGGGCTGCTCGCCTTGGTTCCCTCTGTGTAGATGAGATGCGTCCCTTCCAGGACGCAGTGTAGGCAGTGGTCCCTGGCGTCCGGGAGTGGGCCGTACTTCCTGCTCGACTCCCTCACCTCCCGTACCTGCCTTATCCGGTCGACGCTGGAGGGGAGCTGCCCTGGGAGCTCCCTAGTGCTTGTGCGCATGCCCTTGTCTTCGCTCTTGGCAGCCGCTAGTTCGGTGATGAGGTTCTCCGCCTCCTCCGCCGTGATGTGTTCTACCGCTGCGGCGTTCACCCCTGAGGGGTGGTGGCCTAGAAACGATTTGGAGCGGTTCATCGCACTGGCCCGGTCCGCTGCACGGCGCTCCGCGCGCTGTAGGTTCCCCATCAGTTGTGCTTCCTCGTGCTCCCATGTGTCGCGGGCCATGCCAACCTTCCTCGGGTGTAGGGGTCCGCATTCCGCTGTGGTGGCGTGCCCCAGTCCTCCGTGTGAGGGGCATATGTCCGCCCTGTATGGGGCGGAGTATGCCCCGGACCTGCGCACGCCGACCAGGATGCGGTCCTTCGTACCTTTGGTGTTGGGCAGGTGGCCGGGAGTCCCGCCAGTGAAGCGACCACACTTCGTGATGGCCCTGGCGAGTGTGTCGTCTGGGGGTCTTCTTGGCTCGGCGTGTTCCACGATGAAATCCGGGGGGGGGGTGTCCCCGGCCTCTTGTGCTTCCCGCACCGTTTTGAGCTCGTATCTGGTCCCCGTGCTCGCCGAGTGGCGGAGGGATGTCGCCGTCAGCAGTTCCTCGATCCCCTTGTCGTGCGTGACTCTGATCCCCCCGATGAGGACGGTGCTGTACGTGAGTCCGGGGGGGATATTGATGTCCGGGAGGTGTGTCGGCTTCGTTTGACCGGCGATCACGTCCGCCACGTGGTGCGCGGCAATGTCCCCGAACCGGCTGGTCTCTCGTCTGGTTGTCTCCTCGTTCTTGATGTATCTCTCACTCTTGGGGTCGAGGTTATGGCCGTGGATGTGCGTCACCCTGTGGTCTGTGCAAGCGGGGCGGATGGTGTGGCCGCCTTGTGACTCGTTCTCCTCCGTGGGTACTCTCGCCTTCCATCTGTCGGCGGCTCCTTGTCTTTTCTTGACCTCCTTCGCCGCTGCTCCTTTCCGCTCCGGATCTATGGCCTCCTGTGCCTTCTCCCGGTCCTCGCCGGTAACGAAATTCCTCGTCTCCTCCTCTGTTAGTGACCTCATTTCCCCGAAAAAGCCGGCGAGATCCGTCATGTTGTTGGTGCGCAGTCGTTTCCATCTGCCCATCTGGTCCTCCCCCCCCATGAGGGACATCGCAGTCATGCTGTCTGTGCGATGTGGCCCACCAGCGGTGTTCTCCCTCCCCGCTAGCCTGCGTACCGTGTTGGCACAGATGATGGAGAGTGTCTCCGGCTCCGTGCAGGAGGTGCCGCGGGTTCCCCAGAGGTTGGCGACCGTGCTGGTGACGATCGCCATGAACTGGGCGTCATCACCGGCTGCGGCCCCCTTGAATTTCTTCTCGTGCATTTTTCTGATGTTGGCGTCGCAGTGCGAGGTGGCTAGGTGCTTCTGCATCCCTTCCTCGTTCCAGAACACTGTGGCCGCGCCGGTGCAGTTGTTGTCGCTCGTGTGCGATCCGTCGCCCGTGGAGCGGAGGCACTCTATCACCCTCCCCCTCGGTGCTACTGGCGGCTCCGTCGTCTCTCCCTTCCCGTCCTCCACCTCGTCCCTTGCTCGCTCGTTGTTATCTACGCTCCCCATGTTGTTTTTGTTGCTATTGTTCGCCCCCGCGCCGTATACCTTGGTGTGTCCGTCGTTCCTGTCGGTGCACACGATCTGCTCGTTGTGGGCGCTGTTGGGAGATGTAGCTTTTGATATGGCGCTCTTGGCGAATGCGACCGCTTGTTGTATTGCTGGCGCCGGAATGCCGGTGTAGATCAGCTCCTTGACCAGGCGGTCCCTTCCGTCGCTGCAGCGTCCGCTTGTTTCGAGGAAGGAGCCTGGGGCGGACCTGGAGGTCATGTTCAGGCTGCATTCGGTGGAGGTGCCGTCGCTGATGGCTGAGAGGATTGCTGTGGCGATGTAGGCCGCAAGTTTCCGGCAGACTGTATCAGTGTCTGGTCCAACGGGCACTGGGCCGTCTGGGGTGTCGATGTGGAGGAGGTTAGCGAGGGCGGTCCAGTCAGCCTCGGGGAGGTCCTTCAGGCTGTTGCATAGGGACGCGTGGGCACCCCGTTGCAGCTTCACGTCGCTGTCGGCTAGTTCGTCGGCACTGGGGGCGGGTCTTCCCTCCCGGAGCTTGTCCCGGTATTGCTTCAGGGGTTTCTGGCCGCTGTCCTGGTTATTGATGGCGTCGTGGGCCGCCCGTGGGACGGGCCCACTCAGGGTGCGGAAGATTGGGGTGCCCGCGGCGGTTTTGGCCAGTGCCTCGGCTGCGTAGGAGTCTGCCCGCGAGAAGCCCGCCGCGGCGGAGGGGAATGCCCTCATGTGCCGCAAACGGGTGTTCTCCGTAGCGGGAATGGTCCCGTCGAAGCGTGTGGAGTGGAGGTCCTGGTGTGCTCGCGCTAGCACCCTGGCGGTGAAGACGTCTTCACTAAGCGTTATCTGGATCCCGTTCCTCGCGAGTGCTTTTACCAGGCCGCAGATGTGTCCCGCGCCTTGTTTTAGGCACGCTCTGTGGTACCCGCCCAGGGTATCCGTGTCCTCAAGGAGCGTTACTACGTTCCTGACCAGCGCCTTGATGAGCACCTGGGAGGGGGATGTGACGCCGTAGCCATGATTTTCCGCGCTGAGGAATACCGTCGTACGTGGGATGGCGTGGTTGCCCAGCGTTCTCCTGAAGTAGCGGAGGATGGTGGAGTCGACCTTCCGGAGTTGGGTCTCGGACATCACCCCATGTCCGGCCATGTAGGAGATGGTTTTGGGGACGATGACCGTGTTTATGGTTGTTATTATCATGGGGAGAGTACTGCGTGGTCTGATGTGGGCATGGAGGAGGTAGTTGGTGTTCCTGATGATGGACGCAGCCGAGGCTTTCTGGTCTAGTTGTCCCTTCTTGTTGATATGGGCGCCTAGCAGTACGAAGCCTTCCTCCTTGACTTGGAGCGTGAGGGGGTTCCAGCATCTGGTGTTGGGGTCGAGGTTGGGGAGGGTGAATGTTTTGTCCGTGATTTTCTTGTCGTGTGTACCGAAGTAGCTACCCCATAGCTTCTTCTGTTCCACTCCGAAGCAGAAACCTATGTTGAGCCGCCCCACCGTGGTGAGGGCCGTCTGGATGGACTCGTGGTTACCGGTGATTAGCAGGGTGACGTCGTCACAGTATCTTGGGTGGAGGGTGGCCGTGGAGTTGGGGAACCCCGGTAGCAGATTTTTGTTCCCCTGGGTGGCTTCGTTTAGCTTATAGGTAACTTTCGCCTCTGTCAGCAGTGCCTGGGATGCGCGCTGGTAGGGGTCGAGGACGAGGAGGCACAGGATTGTGGACAGGATGCTGCCCTGTTCCAGGCCGATCTTGCGCTTGAATGTCGGGGCCTTGCCCCAGGGGGTGTTGATGGTGATGGGGGAGTCGTGTAGTTTGTCATAGACCAGGTTGACGATTTGCTGGGGGAAACTGTAGGATTGCATGGCCGCGATAATGGCGGTGAAGTCCACTTCGTCGTAGAACTTGCCAATGTCTAGGGCGAGGACCGCGAGGGGGTTCTTCGTGCGGCGGCTGTCGTCTAGCGCTGCAAGAACCCAGTCAAGGGCCTGCTCGCAACCCTTCCCTCGCTGGTAGGCGAAGTTGTCCCCCGAGAAGACCGCACCCTGAGCCTGTTCGCAGGCCGCCCAGAAGCGTTGCTTGATGATTCTCTCCAGGATTTTGTATATCGTCTCGATGAGGGCGATGGGGCGGAATGCTCCCTGGCCCTTGGGGATGAGGGCGACGTTGACCTTTTTCCAGTCTTTGGGGATCATTCCGAATGCCAGCATCGCGCTGAGTATCGGGAGTAGTATGGAAGTTGTCGTGTCCGGGGGGAGGAGCCTGAGGAGCGTGGTAGTAATCCCGGATTCACCGGGGGTAGTATTGGTTGATCCGAGGAGACCGTCCCGCATCTCCCTCTCCGTGACCGCGTCGGCGAGGTGCCCCATCCTCTTGAGGAATTCCGGTCCCATGTACCCCTCCCCCAGCTGTTCCCTGTGCCTGGCATGTGCATCCCGTGCTGCCTTTAGACCCTTGAATTCGTCTTCTTCGAGGTCTCCTTTGGCTCCCTCCGCCTCATATGCCAGGCTGGGGCGGATGCGGACAGTTGGGGCGATTGAGTTGTCCGACCCTTGTTCCGGCGGTGTGGCGATTAGAGGAGAGAGGCGGTGGGCCGGGAAGGCGTGGGTGTGTCGATGGACGTGTGGTTTGGCGCAGCGGTTTATCGCGTCGGATCTGTCGGTGATCGACTCGCTGGTGCCTGCTTTGTGGAGGTCGGCGGTTGTTTCGCCGGCGATATTCGGGGGGGGCCTTGATTTTTTCATGAAGGTTCTGAGGTGGTCCCCCCGGTGGAAGTACCGTTCGTGCTCTGCCTGGAGTTTGTCCTGGTGGCTCCGTGTTTCCAGCCAGGCTGCTTTCCTCTCTGTGTCCTCGTAAGCCTCCTTTAGTTGGTCGAGGTTGTCGGTTCTGTCTATGTTGTTGACCTCTGTTCCTTCGTCGTCTTTGTTGCCATTGCAGTCGTTGTTTTTGTCGTGGCCGTTTGTTGCTGTCGCTCGATTCGCAGCCGTTCGCATCGCTTTGCCAATGGGGGAGGTCACGGTCTGGGGGTGGAGGGGGGCGGTGTATTCCCCTGTGGAGGAGGTGTGTGGATGCTCGGCAAGGAGTTCGAGTGCCTTTTCTATGGCGTCGTTTTGCTTGCCGATTAGCTTATCATCCCAGTTCCTCAGCCCCGTGATGTACCCGCTCGCGCACCTGATCCTGGCGAGTGCCATCGCTTCCGTCTCGTTGCCCTCGTCCAGGGCGACGTCCTCCTCCTTTTCTTTCTGCTCCCCCTCCTCCCTCTTGTGTGCTGTCCCTGGCCGCTCTTCCGGGTGCGGGGGGGAGGGGGCCGCGAGCGCCAGCAGGTACTCCTGGACGTGTGAGGCGATACCGTCTATCTGCGTGCGTTTCTCGGCGTTCTCTTCCACGCTGGGGGGGTTGTCCCCTTTTCTCCGCTCCTCGGTCGCCTTCCTGAGCTTGTCGAGTGCTTCGAGTCGTTCCCGCAGCCTCTTCCCGATCGGATGATCGTTTAACACCATTGCGCGTATTCGGATGTTACTCGGCGTGATTGCCTCCTCGTCGATCGGGTCCCATCCGCGGATCCAGGCCTGCCGATTCCGCTTTTTCCCGCCCTGCAGGGTGACGCCTTGCGCCTTAGGCGCGCTGCCGTCCTGTGGTGTGAGGGGGGTGGGTGGCGCGCGGAGGAGTGCAATATTTTGCGCTAGTTCGCGTTCGAGGTCTGCTTCGCTTTTCTCGCCTTCGGCGGCCTGTGTGTTCGGGCGGACCAGGGGACTGTCATGTTTCAGCGCGGTGATCATCTCGATCCGTTTCCCCCTCGCTATTTCCGCGACGACTCCCTGTCCCGCCTGTAGCTTGTCCCTGAGTCTGCCTAGCACTGCGTGGTCCTTGGGCTTCGTGTTGGCTGTGTCGATGTTAGGAGGGAAAGAGTGTTCGTGGCAGTGGAACGTGATGGTGACCGCGCGGTGTTTGGCTCCGACTAGCAGGGGGATGCTGGTGATGTTTGCGTCTGTCGTGGTAGTCCTTCCCGCCGTGAAAATTCTGTCGATGTTCCGTCCGCCGGGGAGTTGTTGTCCGGGCTTGCGGTAGCCGTCCGGGCAGAAGGACTTGTGGCCGATCTCTTCCTTGGGGGGGAGGCTGGTGCGGAGTGGCTCGTGAGGGTGTATGAGGCGCATGACGTCCGTGGCGTGGTGTTCTTCGAGTAGTTTGTATGTGTTTTCTATTCCCTTCATCTCGAAGGGGTAGGGGGCACCGTCATTGGCCGTGGGGTCGACGCGGTTGAAGTCGCCTCCGATCACCAGGGGGGCGTTGGCCCCGTAGGCTTTCTTGGCAGCTTCGATGCAGCTCGTCAGCTCGGCGTTGAATGTCTTCAGCTTGGCCACGGTCGTCCCCTCGTCGTGGTTGTCTGCGATGCAGGGCGCGTAGACACAGATGAGGGTGATGCTTGTCGTGTCGGGGTGCTTTCCTGTTTCCCTCGCTTCCGTCTCCGCGCATTTGTTCTCCGTTTTCCTTCTTTTCCCCTCATTGTCGTTCCTTTGTCCCTTCCCCTCCTCCTTCCTCCCCTCCTGCTTCCGCCCCGATTTAACCCTAACCTGGCTATTTTTATTATCTAACAGGGGGGTGTGTGGTTATTGTTACATTATTATCTAACATTGGCTAAGGTAAGACAAGTTAATGGACATGTCTAAATTATATATGGAACGAACAATCATCGCAAGCTCTCCACGAGATTGAAATTGGTTTACGACACACGAACACCGACGGAAACACGAAAACGAAAATCGAGCAAAATATGAACACGAAAAATGACGAAAAGAGAACAAAACAATGGCACCAAATTCTTTTTACTGTAAACATGCTTCTTTTTGTCTCCTTGTCTGCTTTCTCCTTGTCCGCTCACTGTCTTGTGTGTCATTATTCAATAAAAACTCTTACTATGTCTCCCTCGTTACAATTCAAGCCTGTAACAGGGCACTTCCCCTTCTCCCTGATGTATTGAGTGAGACAGCGGTAGCAAAAGACGTAACCGCTAACAGCGCAGGCACAAGGCGATGTTTTCTTCCGACCACAAAGTGGGCATAACGCGTTGTTTGAAGGCAGTGGGGGGCGGGAGGGATGTTTTGGGATTGGTGGGGGAGCCATAATTGTTGCGTGGGTGTGATCTTCCCTACGATGATCGCTCCTAATTCTGTCGTTACCGCCGCCCTCGATCCGAATCTCTGTCTCTCTCTCGATCATTGCCTCCCTCCTCTCTCTCATCCTCTCTTTAAACAATCTCCATCCCGCTCTGCCCCACCCCACGAGCACCCCTCCAGTGACTGCGCCCAATGCAAACAATCTCGCCAGTCTCCACAAGGTCCTTTTCCTAGCTTCTCCCCTCAAGTTTTCATCCAAGTCAGAAGATTTCAGCCGCAATCGCGATCGAGATCGCGATTGCGATATTCTTGCTTCATACCGTGCGTCTTCAGCATTCATTCTTCTCACACTTTGAGAAAGTAAATGCAGCATCGGCCCGGAGTAAATCGTCAAGCCTAGAAGATAAGCCACTCTGTATATCAGTACGATCCCCTCCCGCGAAAGTGATAAATACGGTGCCAGAAATTTGATAACAGCCCTCAATTTTTCTATTTTTTCCCTCCTCCTGTGGTTGTTGCCTTCTCCATCTCTACCATCTCCTTCGAAGGCGGCACCAGATGCGGCAGTAAATTTTGAGATCCAGTCTCCGATCCTCCCCTCGGCATAGGGCGAGAAGATCTGGGCGAAAATTGCAGCGTCCAACGCCCGTTTCGACAAAGGGGAGAGCTTGTACTGATGTTTGGAAAGTTGTGTGACGTGGCAGCGCCTGAACCCGTAAAGACGCTCCGTCGGGGTTACTGTGTCGCCGGGCAAGAGAGTCGTAAAATATTTGTAAGTTAGGAAGAGGATTGCGAAGTGCACTTCCGGGAGATAAGTTGTCGAGGTCTGAGAAATTGCTGAATTCAGGTTGGGGGGTGTAGACGGTGGCAAGTGACGGTGGATGGAAGTAAGCCATTTTCTGAGGGTGTGGCGGGTAAAATCAAATGCCGAGTTCGTCAAAGAAGACGCAGTCAAAACTTCAAACAGCGTGGGCAGGGGCGACGTGAAATCAATACTGGACTGAAGCAGCTCGTAGTCACTTATTGTGCTCATTCTGATGGGTTTATCGTTGCTAATTGATTATTAGGGGCTGTTCAGCGCGAATAAAAGAGGTCAAGAGGAAGTCGAGCACGTTTCCCCTTTCGCTAGGGAATTACCATTTTGACCAAAACACCGTACTACACAAGCTGTGTTCAGTTCTTGTTGAAAAAAAAGGCAGCAGCAAAAAATCAATTTAGAATTGAACGAAGCTACTTTTCGTTATCATTTTCACTCAGCAGCACCACATATACCTTCAAGGAACACTCGCGTGCGAAAAATTGATAGGTTTCGCGCTGAATCCCTTCTCCCGCCAAATATTCCTCTCCCGCCTTTGGCGAGTTGATACCTACTTATCCCCCCATTATAACTTTTTCTTCTCCCCCCCACCATTGCAATCATGAAAAAGAGCAAAACCACAGAGTCGATCTTTCTGTTCGACAACGTTAAGCTCTCAATCGTCTCTGCAACGGGAAATCAGACGGGAAAAAAGCTCAAAGATACCCGCCGTGTTACTCTGTTTACAGGCTATGAGAAGCAGCGCAGCAAGAATGCGCCTCACTCGCACGACAAGAAGCGGGAGAAGAAGAAAGTGTATAAGCTGCTGATCAATGGCGGCAACTGGAGCATAGACTTTGACGAAATTACGCAGATTGATGTCTTTGATTCTGAGAATGCTGATGAAGAAGATCCACCCTCCTTTACAATCACATCGGCCGACAAAATCCTCTCCTGTACTGTCCTTTCTCCCTCCTACCGGTACACAGAGGATGCACTCGAGGATCCACACACCCCCTCTCACGTAGCAGACAAGGTCAGCAAATTTGACAAGTGGGTGGAGAACTTCAGCAATGTGCGCGCCGAGTACAGGGAGGCAAAGGAACACGAACGGAAAGTGCTGGAAGTGGACAGTTTCCGCGCCAAGATGCGAAAAAGGTGGGAAGAGGCTTCTAGAAGTGACAGGATGGGTATGGAGAGCAAGGCGCGCAAGCAGATAATCGGCAGTGTGAGCGGCGATGCAGACCCCAGCGATGTTTTTGAGGTGAGAAAGCGATAGCGATCGTAGCCGGGTGTAACCGAGCGTAACCGAGCGCGCCTCCTCTCGTAACGCTTTCGCTAACCAAACCCTCTCTTGACAACTTGAATCTCTCTTCACTGCTGCGCAGGGGTGGCTCCACCAGGAGTGTGACCGAAAGCTCAACGGTGCTGAGTCATCGTTTGTGCTCCGTCGTTCGGACATTCTCGAGGTAGATGCCGCGACAGGCGAGCATAAGCGCACGCGAAAGATCTTTGAGGGCAGCAGAGGGTACCAGAGCAAGGCCAAGAGGCGGGCGATGGGGGATAGTTACAACCCCTTGGATGAGGTTGATGCTGATGACTTTGACAAGGAAGAGTGGGGCAGCGAGAGCGAGAGCGAGACTCAGAGTATTAGCGATGAAAAAAGCGATCCCAGCAGCAACAGTAACAGCAACATCACCAGCAACAGTAACAGTAACAGCAACAGCAACAGCAACGCTGACGCCAACGACAATGACAACGACAACAGCAACACTAAGGATCATAAGATGGACCTCGGTGAAGGAAAGGATGAGACAAAATCGACAAAATCGACAAAATCAACAAAGGCGGTCGGAGTAATGAGCTTCTTCAAGAAGGCTACTGGCAGTGACACTAACACTGTCATTGGAAAGGGCGTTGTCAGCCCCAACAAGCTTCCTCGTCGGCCGAAAGGGTGAGTAAGCACAAATGCAATGGTTTTCCTTTGCTTTTTTTTGGGTGCATTGCATTTGACCTCCTCCACTCTCCCACCACTCTAACCCTCTCGCTTGCGTTACGCTTCGGCTTCGTTTCAATTCGTGCAGTAACAGCTATTCTTCCCCCTGGAAGAAAGAAATCGCAGAGAAGTCCACCACGCCGTCGAAGAAGTGGGGCGATACCAGCCCCTTCGACGTATCTCCAGCTGCAAAAGATCGTCTCGCGAGCGATAAGGAGAACAGAGAAATAATTCGCGGTAACGTGATGGCTAAAATAATGGGCAGCGTCGACAAACGAGATAAGGACGATATTGAGGAATTCAGCAGTGACGAGGAGAACGTATTTAAGCGGACAGTCTCGGGAGGGAAGACCAAATCATTGATTGACGACGACGATGATGACGATGATGTCGAGGATACTCCCAAGAAAACCCTCTTCAACGGACGACCCAAAACAAGGTTTACGCCCACCCCTACAAAGGCGAAATCGAAGGCTAGAACCCCGCAGTCTATCGCCGCCAACTTTGGGCAGGGTGGGGGGATTGACATGGCGGATGACCATGACCCAACTGAGAGTGAGCTTGTCGACCCTCCCAAGTCACCCTCGACGAAATCGTTCTGTGAGAGTTTCTTCGAAGATGCTCGTCGCAACAGTGCCAAAAAGAAGACTCCCCAGACTGCCATCGTCAAATCCATTGTTACTTACAAAGCCTCGGGGCTTTTGAAGGAAGCAGGAGCGATTGCCAGGAGGTCAAACAAAAGATCATTTGGCCTCAAGCGCAACAAGAGCATCACAAAGAGCAAGGGATTGAATTTCGCGGGAGGCCTCAAGAATCTTGGCAACACGTGCTACATTAATGCCGTGCTGCAGGCTCTTTTGGGGATCCCTGGCGTCCTCACTGACCTTACCAGCGAGGCTTTTCTGCCCTCGGGATTCTCCCAGAAAGAGACCAAGGAAGCCTTTCCTCTACATGCTTCGATGATCGCCATCGCAAAGAGCAAACAGAGCAAGAAAAACGGGGCCGACGACGCCGGCACCTTGAAACAAATCATGGACGGACTCAGCGAACAATTCAGGGGCAACCTACAGCAAGATGCTCACGAGTTCTTGAACGAACTCTTAGATTTCCTGCACATGGAGGCTACCGGTGAGAATTTCGAGGGAGGAGAGGCATGCACTGTCGAGGGAGAAGGTGTAGTGGGTGCGAGCGTGCCTACTACACCCGCCCCTGCCGTGGGCTCTCTTTCTCAAATCTTGGCCATGTCAAAAGAAGCGGCAGTGACACCGGCTGCTGTATCTACAGCGTCGACTTCGACTCTAGCTGGCATCTTGGCACAGGCCCAGTCTATTGACACAACCACACCTGTTGTCACTGCCAGCGATGACAATAACCCGCCAAAAATATCGCCTACGGACAACAACAACAACAACTCCAATTCCGACAATGGCACCACCACCACCACCACCACCACCACCACCAGCAGCAGCAGCAGCATCGACCAGGCGACCAAGAAATCCTGCAAAAAAGATAAGCCGGTCATCGACGAGAGCAAAATACCAACCAACAAATTCTTCAACGCTGAGCTGAACGTAACTCTATGCTGTGATGGGTGCGGATGGAAGAGAAGTAAAATCGAGGTGTACCGCCACTTCAGCCTCGACGTAGAAGAAAATGACAAGGACACCATCGCCGACGGGTTGGATAGGTTTTTCTCCCCTGAACAGGTCGAGATTAAGTGCGAAAAATGCGAATACGCTACCGCGACACAGACTGCTAAGCTCAACAAGATCCCCGGGACGCTCATTCTGCATCTGAAAAGGTTCATCTTCGAGGAGAACGAGAAGAACGAAATTAGTCTCAGGAAGAATAGGGCCGGTGTCATGTTCAGCAATAACCTCAGCATCGCAAAGTACTGCGAGGAGGAGTATGAGCAACCGTCTAATATCGCTGCCCTGCCCAAGCCGCGAGTACTCCAGTTTTTCCCCAGCGACAAGCGAGAAAAAGAGAACGACAAAAAAGGTCGCCTGAATGGAGGAGGAGGCAGTGGAAGTGGAAGTGGCTGCAACGGCGAAGATGAGGCCCGTTACTCTCTCCAGAGCGTTATCCACCACACAGGAGAGGACGCTTTCAGTGGCCACTACACAACGGACGTGAGAACTGATGATGAGAAAGGATGGAAGCGCTACAACGACAGCCTTGTCGAGAGCGTAGGGAGTGAAATGGTGCGGGGAAAAGAGGGAATGAAAACTGCTTATATCTGCTGTTATGCCTTTAGCGCGCATTAGAGAATAACTGCTGAGCTAATGAAATGTCGAAGCGAAAAGATTTGTTTGATGCCAGTGCAATGCACCATGAATTGAATCCATTTACGTTGGGGCTGGAAACCCTGACTATTAAATTGACTTAAAATTGCTCCAAAACTCGTCAACCAATCAATCAGGTTTTGTTCCGAAAAAGCCAGGTCTACAAGGTGAAGAGCAGATTTTTTCTTTTTTTCTTCTTGTTTTGTCTTCTTAATTTTCTGTCCTCGCCAACGATGCATGACCATTGAGACAGCAATCTCGTGAATCTTTAGATTTTACCATCTCATACGGGAAACACATAATACACACAAAAGCGCAGAAACGAAAGGTTATTAAAAAAGGAGGGCTTAATTTATCCTACAGCCTTCAAACGTTTTTCTCATAAGAAAAAGGAAAGCCTTTTCCAGGCGCCCCCTAGACTCTCAATTCTGTGCAACGTAGTGTGTGTGCTGTGTCTGCTGTGGTGGGGTGACCTATCCTATTAGGAGCAAATGAGAACACGTTTGCGTGTTCACGTGTACGATGTGAGTGTCCTGGTCCCGGTGAATAGTCTCCATATGTAACATCAAAGGGTGTGTGGGGGTCCCCCTTTCAGGGCGATGCCTTCCACAAATGCAGCAAGTGCTTGTGAGGTACCTTCAGCTCACGCACTCGAACGTCAAGGCTAACACTGATTTTGCACCACACAAAAATGAATACTGGCATCTTTGTCCTGTAGATTCTTCTCCCTCACACTCATACTCATACTTCAGAAAACCCGAAATTGACTCCCTCCAAAAAAAAGAAGTCCATAAATATACCTTTTGTGGGACCGTTCACTCTACCATCATGCTTCGTTCGTTCTAAACCTCCCCAGCGGAAGAAGAGGATGGGGGGTATCCATCTTGGGGTTGAAATTGGTGGCAGGGAGGTGAGGCTTGGGACCTGTATGCGGTGATTTGAACGCTATAAATTGTGCGCGATATATTAAATTCGCGATAAATTGTGAATGTGTACGTTCTCACACTCAATTGACACATAACTGACACGCAACTGACACGTTTCTGACACTCATTCGCAGTTTGCTTATGGCTCCTTGCCCACTCCTCCCGCTCCCCACTCGAGTGCAACCGCAGTAGCAGGTGACCCCCCTCCATCCCCCCCGCTTTTGCAGGGCGTTTACTTGTGCCGGCCGAAACGGTCCCCCGGCTACGCCTACAAGGTAACTTATAACCTTGGATTTGTCGATCTCAAGCTGACCGATGAAGAAATATGCGACAAAGCGAGTTGTGACGCGGCGCACACGCTATGCAGAATTGAGAACATCGTTAAGGGAGTGGAGAACCGCTACCACGCGAAGAATTTGCCGTTGACTGAGGCCCTTGAGGCACGGTTTTCCCTTTCACTTTTGAAGAGCTTAGGGGTCGACATTACCACACTCCCAAAGCAAATAATAAAGGTTGCTGCTGCAACCAGCAAAGGCTGCGGCACTGGAAGCAGAGGTGGAATGGGCGGCACAGGGAAAAGAAGGAGGAGGAGGGGGAAGAGAGAGAAGTACCCTTGGGCCGCTTTGGGAGGCGTTGATTGCTCGTGCGGTGGCGGTGGCGGCGACCTCTTCCTATCCTCTGACGAAGAGGATGTCGTCGTCGAGAACAGCGACCCGCTAAATAATCGCAAGGGACTGACAAAGACTGCGGAGGAACAATCACAGTGGCGCAAATCAACACTTACTCCGTCTCTGGTAAGCACGGACGTGAGGACGAAGGACACACAGAGCGATTGTGAGGAGGGTGGAGAGGGGGATTGTGAGGAGGGTGGAGAGGGGGATTGGGAAGGAGACTTGGCGAGGAGATGGGGCGAGATGAGCATTTGACGGGGCTGCCATTTGCGCGTGCGACAGGGTTGCTATTTGCGCGTACACTATCGCACGCGCATTTTGCGCGTACACTATCGCACGCGCATTAATTAATCTTGGTGAACAGAACATTTTTTTTCTCAGCAGTTCATTGTTCAGTTTAGCATATGTAGTTTGATGGGCACTTCGTCTCGACAATCTTGCCCTCTTCAACGAACACATCCTTAAGCCCACGATACCTGGACGAATACGGCGGAGCAAAAGCGGGGCTGTCGTCATGGAACTGTAGGCAGACTTCTGCTTGGGTGAAGGAGAACTTGTCCGAGTCCATGACATAGACGATGTTGGTATTAATTGTGTCTTCGTCACTCCCGGAACCCGAAACGAGCGTAAAATTGTGAATCTTGGAGTTGGACGATTGAATAATTTCGCCGTATTTACCTTCCAAACCACCCGGTACTCCAACGATGCTGTTGATGCTCAAGAGTTAGGTTGTTGGCAAAGGTTGAACAACGCATAAGCATAAGTATCAGTACTCACCTCCTATATTCCCCTCCAAGGTCAAACACGTCCTGTCTTGTATAAACGCCATCACCAATGTCAGTGAAATCCCTGAAAAAAACTGTGGCAGCAGGTCCAAGATGTTCTTCTGACAAAGTCAAGGACGCAACTTCGGCATGTCCAAGGTCACCATAGTCCGAAAAGTCATTTGCGTTGTGGTAACATAGTGTATCTGCCGCCTTCCCTCCAGCATATCCCGAAACTGACGTCGTCTCATTCTCCTGCAATTGGAGAATCTTGCTCTCGAATTCCCACATTAGGTGCTGGACATGGAAAAAGCAACCATTACCAAAGTAAATGGATACATCCGCTGCACTTACAGCCGATGACGCAGCTATAAAATATGCGACTAGCGATTCCCACTTCATATTGCTCTTGTTGTTTCTTGTTCCACCCACTTGGTCTGTTTGCGTGAGGAATAAATATTAACGAGTCAGAAAGAGAAAAAGCGGGTGTGGGATAAGGAAGGAAACGTTTCCTCACGTTTGTTCTTTTTCTCTGACACGTAACACCAGTACGCGCTCAAGATGAAGAAAAAATCTGATACTGCTTAGGAGAACTATGAGATTGTTGTTGTTATTAGTTAAGTTGCACAAAAATGACATCAAAATCAACAAAATTGTAATTTCATCATTTAACAAAATTTGTTTGCTTTAAGTTCAGGTGAGCATTTCAGAAGAGGTCAAGAATACTACAGCTGAGATTTTGAAAGACAAAAAATCGCGAGATTAGTTCAAAATTATTGGGATCGTCGGCGATCCCAATGTATTGCGACATGTTGGTTGCACATCAAAAAAGCGATATTAAAACATAAAACACCCAATAAACGTCTCCTCGACAAAGTAGAGACCAAGGTATCCAATATTTCTACATCTAATTCTTTCTTCCACATCTCACTGATTTGTATCAGCGACGATTTCAAAGAGCTTCTCGCTTCTCGCACTTACTATAGGTAAACAAGACAGAATCTCCTGTAACGAATTCATCACAAATGGCCAGAATCAAACTTAACACCGTAAAAAATGTAACGGCATCAAAAGTCAGTAGCAGGCAGAAATGGCAAAAGGGGAAATGCGTGCATGGGATTGGAAGTAATGGTTACTACTGCACAAAGTGCCCTGGTAAAGGGATATGCGAGCACGGTCGTCGACGTAATACGTGCAAGGAATGTGGAGGGAGTCAAATATGCGAGCACGGTCGTCAACGCAGTGAGTGCAAGGATTGTGGAGGGGCATCAGTATGCGAGCACGGTCGTATACGCAGTAAGTGCAAGGATTGTGGAGGGAGTCAAATATGCGAGCACGGTCGTCGACGCAATCAGTGCAAGG
>ENA-OWPI01002399-OWPI01002399.1-marine-metagenome-genome-assembly--contig:-NODE-2399-length-17629-cov-4.384287_pt1 | contig 17629 bp, 18 predicted proteins | sample MGYA00238138_ERZ651775 | MGnify/ENA primary metagenome ERZ651775 (study PRJEB26906, sample SAMN06265043) | marine metagenome | isolation source: Helgoland LTER site | place: Germany:Helgoland, sampling...
AGAACCGTCAGAACGCAAAACAGGAACGGCCGGCTGGTATAATACAGCGGCTTTTCATGACCAAGCAAAGGCAGCTGGACTATATGCTGAAACAATTAATGGCGATGCATTCTCTGATGAAATCAAAAAGATCACTATTGAAAAAATAAAGCAAGATTTAGGTCAAGTCGATCTGATCATTTACAGCTTAGCGTCTCCTAGAAGAACCGATCCCGATACAGGCGAAGTCTACAAATCTACGCTAAAACCGGTTGGGCAAGGTTATACGACGAAAACATATGACACAGACAAAGATAAAGTCCATGAAATAACGCTTGAACCAGCTAATCAGGATGAAATCGACCAGACCGTAAAAGTCATGGGTGGAGAAGACTGGGAACGTTGGTTAGTCATGTTGAATGAAGCCGGCGTCGTAGCAAAGGGTGCGAAGACTACTGCCTATACCTACATCGGTAAAGAACTGACTTGGCCTATATACGGACAAGCAACCATTGGTCTGGCGAAAGAAGATCTAGATCGAGCTGCTAGCGCGATTATTAATAGGCTGCAAAGCAACAACGTGAGTGCGAATGTGTCGTCTTTGAAGGCGCTAGTAACACAAGCGAGTTCAGCAATTCCAGTTATGCCTCTATACATTTCGCTTATCTATAAAGTGATGAAAGAGGAAGGCACGCACGAAGGCTGTATCGAACAAATAGCGGGTCTATACACTAGCTGTCTTTATGCGGCAAACCCTGCAGTGGACAATATGAATCGCTATCATATGGAAGACAATGAAACCAACGACGCTACCCAAGCTAAAATTAAAGCACTATGGGACAGGGTTACTCAGGAAAACTTCCATGAGTTAAGTGATTATGCGGGTTATCACCATGAGTTCTTAAACTTATTCGGCTTTGACATTCAAGGTGTTGATTATGAGGCCGATGTTGATCCTGTAGTAAATTGGTCGTAACTGGTCTGAAATAAGGATGTAAAATAGCTTGTTTACCAGCGAAGTGTAAAAACCACGCGATACAGAGCCATCCTTTACTCTGAAAGGGTAAATGATGGCTTAATTCAGTCGTAAGGTGGAACATTTTGTTCACGATGCATCAATTAAATTGTGGTTTTTGACATTATTGGCATAGCATTTTCACCTTTATTAATGCTAAAACTAACATTTTTTACAGCATCATTTTTACCAAAAGATACAGATAGATTTTCTATTCTTAAAATCTGTTTCATTTAAAGGTCTTTCGAGGATCGAATGCGTCTCTAATACCCTCAAAAACAAAAACTAATAATGATAACATAGTTGCTAATGTGATAAATGCTGAAAAGGCTAGCCAGGGAGCTTGAAGATTATTCTTTGCTTGTAGTGCTAATTCACCCAAAGATGGATAACTGGGAGGAAGGCCATATCCTAGAAAATCCAAGGTGGTTAAGGTTCCTATTGAAGCAGTAATCGTAAATGGTAAGAATGTTAATGTTGCAACCATTGCATTTGGTAAAAGATGACGGAACATGATTTTAATATCACTTACGCCCATTGCTCTTGCTGCTCGAACGTATTCAAAATTACGCGCTCTTAAAAATTCAGCACGCACGACACCTAATAAACCAGTCCAACTAAATAAAATGACTAAAAACACTAATATTGGAAAGTTTATATTAAATAAGGCAGCCATTATGATAATTACGTAAAGCATTGGCATTCCATCCCAAATTTCAACAAGCCTTTGCAGTATTAAATCTACCCAACCCCCAAAATATCCCATGACTGCGCCAGCAGCTATTCCAATAACTGAACTAAAAAAAACTACGACCAATCCAAAGATTGTTGATATTCGGAACCCATAAATTATTCTTGCAAGAACATCACGAGTTTGATCGTCGGTTCCTAAAGAATGATTTTCATCTGGAGCAGATGGTGCACGGTCAATGTCATAATTAATAGTATCATAGCTGTAAGGAATGGGTGCCCATAAGATCCAACCTTTCAGAATTTTATCACTTGTTGAACTTAGCGTGCCATTATTTAAGGAAATTAATGTTTCTTCAGGTTCATCAAGACAAATTTCGAGGCCACCAGTTTTTATCAAGCATTGCGTTTCCATTTCCTGATAAATTGCTTCAGTTTTAAAATCGCCACCAAAATAAAATTCTGAATAATATTTGAATGCTGGTGAATGTAATTCATTCTTAAATTTAACAAGTAAAGGTTTATCATTTGCTATTAATTCAGCAAATAAACATAGTAAAAAAATTGTTCCAAATATCCAAAGAGACCAATAAGCTCGCTTATTAGATTTGAAGTTCTGCCAGCGTCTCTTTGATAAAGGTGATTTTAATACACTTTTCATTATGTTTCACGACTCCCAAAATCAATTCTTGGGTCGATCCAGATATAAGTAAGATCAGAAAGTAATTTTACTAACAAACCAATCAAAGCAAAAATATAAAGCGTTGCAAAAAAAACTTGATAGTCTCGATTTATGGCTGCTTCATACCCAAGAAGCCCAAGCCCATCTAATGAGAAAATAACTTCAATAATTAATGAACCACCAAAGAATATTCCGACAAATAATGCTGGAAATCCACTTATAACTATTAGCATGGCATTTCTGAAAACATGACCATAAAAAACCTTAAATTCAGTCAAACCTTTTGCCCGTGCAGTCATCACATATTGTTTATTGATCTCATCAAGGAAGCTATTTTTTGTTAAAAGAGTTAGGGTTGCAAATGCAGCAATAGTTGAAGTTAAAATAGGCAACGCTGCATGCCAGAAGTAATCTATTATTCGTTCAAAAAATCCAAAATCAGCAGCACCTTCGGAAGCAAGACCTCTCAATGGAAAAATTTGCCAATAAGAGCCTCCAGCGAACAAAACAATTAATAAAATACCAAAAAGCAATCCTGGAATTGCATAAGCTGCAATTATTATGCCTGAAGTCCAAACATCAAATGATGATCCATCTCTAATCGCTTTGCGAATACCTAAGGGTATTGATACCATGTATGCCAATAAGGTGGACCATAATCCTAATGTGATAGATACCGGCATCTTTTCCAGAATTAAATCAATTATAGTAATTGACCTAAAATAACTTTCACCAAAGTCAAAACGTATATAATTCCATAACATTGTAAGGAATCTTTCAACTGGGGGTTTATCGAAACCAAATTGCTTTTCTAAGTCTTCAATTAATTCTGGAGGTAATCCCCTAGCACCTTTATATTCATTATTTTCTGATTGATTATTTGAGTCATCTCCGCTGCCAGTGAAGCGATCCGTTGCACCTGCAGTTCCATCTTCCATTTGAGCAATTATTTGTTCAATAGGGCCACCTGGGACAAATTGAATTAATACAAAATTTATCAGCATAATCCCAACCAAAGTTGGAATTATTAGAAATAGCCTCCGGAGAATATATGCACTCATTTATTTAAAAGCACCATTTGCAATGAGGGCATCATATTTGTTTTGATCAAACCACCATGTACTCATTACACCAAGATCATATTTAGGTTTAATTTTAGGACGACCAAACACATCCCAATAGGCCAAGCGATCTGCTGCCAAGTGCCAATTTGGTATTCTAATGTGATATGCTCTTAAAATGCGATCAATAGCTCGAACAGCAATATGCATTTCGTCTCTAGTTTTTGCACCACCCACTTTTTTAATTAAGTCATCTACTGCAGGATGCCCAAAACCTGATAAGTTTGCTCCACCTAGTTGTTCAATTCCAACAGAGCCATATAATTGTGCAATTTCCTCACCTGGGCTTGAACTTGTTCCATACCCAGCAACAAGAACATCAAAATCATAATTTTTCATACGCTCAATCATCTGTGCTCGGTCAATTTGAATGAATTTTGCATCTATACCTGCACGTTTCATGGTATCGATGATTGGAGTTAAAATGTGTAAGAAATCATCATTATCATCAATGAATTCAATACTAAAAGTTTCACCTTGTTTGTCTTTTAAAATACCGTTTTCTAAAACCCAACCAGCCTCTTCAAGTAATTTACTTGCAGTGCGTAATGCTTTTCTGTCGAACTTATTTTGTTTCATTACTGGAGGAATATATGCTGGATCTTCAAAAACAGTTGATAATAATTGATCACGGTATGGTTGAATTAAGTTTAGCTCATCAGTTGTTATCATACCTTCAGCTTGCATTTGAGAGTTTTCCCAGAAGCTATCGGAGCGTGTATATGAATCATAAAAAACAGTTTTATTTGTCCATTCAAAATTAAACAAATGCTGAAGTGCTTCGCGAGTTTTTATATTCTTGAATTGTTTTTTTCGTAAATTTAGCCAAATTCCTTGATTTGATTGTGGAGAACCATCAGGGAGTTCCTCAGCCTTGACCCAACCTTTTTGTATTGCTGGAAAATCATATTGTGTTTTCCATTTTTTAGATACATTTTCTTCACGAACTAAATAAGCGCCACTTTTGAAAGCCTCAAAACTTACGTCGCCATCTTTAAAATACTCGTATCTTATGCAGTCAAAGTTACCTGTACCAATATTTGCTGGATGGTTTTTAGCCCAATAATTTTCTATTTTGCAATATTTAACAAATAAACCAGGTTCAAAATCTGTGATTGTGTAACCACCTGAACCAACTGGGATATCTGTTCCTGATTTACCAAAATCTCGATCTTTCCAATAATGTTTTGGTAAAATTGCTAAACCACCAGCATATTGTGGTAAATCACGCATATTTGCGCCTTTTTTAAAATTAAATTTAACAGTTTTATCATTTAGTATTTCGATTTTATCAAAATCTTTGAAAAATACATTTTTATAAAATGGATGCCCTTTTTCTTCTAATATATTTCGTGTGAATTCTACATCATAGGCTGTTATGGGCTCTCCATCAGAAAAAGTAGCGTCTTCACGTATCTTAAAAATTACCCATGAACGATCTTTTGGGTACTCCATACTTTCAGCCATATACAAATATGAACTATCGGGCTCATCAGCAGAAGAGGTCAATAAACTACTTGATAACAAACCTAAACCTGTAACACGGGCACCTTTTAAGATATAATTGTTAAAGCTATCAAAGGTAGAGCCACCCCTTGATGGACGCAATCTAAGTGTACCACCCTGGGGCGCATTTGGATTAACATATTCAAAATGCTTATAATTTGCTGGATATTTTAAATCTCCATAAGCTGAAATGCCATGCGTTTTAAGAGTTTCTTCGGCATTCGCTACACTTCCTAGTGCTAAAAGGAAAATAAAAATTATACTGGTTGTTATTTTGCTATATCGTTGCATTGTTATCAGAGCCTCCATTTTTTTATATACTATGTGATTTTGAACAGATCTCAACACTAAGCAGTATTAAAGTATCAATAAAAAAAGCCGCCCCAAGGGACGGCTTCATAAATTAGATTAATTTTAATTATTTTATTGTTTGTAAATATGCGATGATATTTGCTCTGTCTGTTTCTTTCTTTATACCTGCAAAGCCCATTTTAGTACCTGGTGCGTATTTCTTTGGATTTTTTAAAAATCCATCAAGAGCTTCTGTTGACCAGCCACCATCAAGGCTTGCTAAAACAGCAGAGTAGCCAAAACCATCAATTGATCCAATGTCACGATCGACAACATTATATAAATGTGGCCCTGTTCCATTCGCTCCATCTGCAAGTTTGTGACAAGCTTTGCACTTTGAGAATACTTTTTGTCCTTTAGAAACATCAGCAACTGCAAGTAAATCTTCTAAATTTGATTCGATGACAACAGTTTCTTCTTCTACCTCTATATTATAAATAGATGCTGGTGCTAATGCAGCACTTTTTGAATGAGTGTCTCCGTGACCATGATCACCAGATTCTACATGATATAGTACTTCTGAAGCCCAATTAATCATTAAAAAGATTAATAAAGCTCCACAAACTGCTCCGGTGATTTTAGTGAATTCCATATTGTCCATAGCTGTGTTCTCCGTAGGCTTTGGATTCTTTAATTTTACTGTTGCCCTTCTAGCCTCTTCCAATGTGACAATGCAAGCTGTAGAACCGCGACTAAACGACCATTTTGAAAGGAACGTAAAATGTCCGATTCTACTATCAAAATAGCATTCCAAGGAGTTTTGGGAGCTTATTCGCACCAAGCTTGTTTTGAAGCTTATCCTGAAGCTAATGTTTTGCCATGTAATAGCTTTCAATCTGCAATTGATGCCGTAGCTTCAGGAAAAGCAGATTTAGCAATGTTGCCAGTTGAGAATTCAACTTATGGAAGAGTTGCGGATATACACCAACTTCTCCCAAATTCAGGGTTACATATTATCGGCGAACATTATGTTCGGGTCCATATAAATTTGCTTGGACTGAAAGGGTCTAAATTGACAGATATTAAATCTGCGATGAGTCATACAGTTTTATTGGGACAGTGCCGAAATTTTCTCAAAAAAAATAACATAGAATCAATCACTGGCGTTGATACAGCTGGCTCAGCAGAGATTGTCTCCAATAATAAGAATCCTAAGCAAGCTGCTTTAGCATCAGAGCTTGCTGGAAGTATTTATGGTTTAGATGTGATTTCAAAACATATTGAAGATGAATCAAATAATACAACACGCTTTTTAGTAATGTCACCAAATTCTAAAATTGCAAAAATTAAAGATGGTAAAATAAAAACTTCTTTTGTGTTCCGTGTGCGCAATATTCCTGCAGCACTTTATAAAGCAATGGGTGGTTTTGCTACAAATGGAGTAAATATGGTCAAATTAGAGAGTTATATGGTTGATGGATCATTTGCTGCAACACAATTTTATTCAGATATTATAGGTCATCCAGATGAACCTGCCGTCAAGAGGGCAATGGAAGAATTGTCATATTTCACAACTAATGTGAAAATTTTAGGCGTATATGAGTCAGGTGAATATTAATTATTCTCTATAAGTTAAAGTTCCTTTAACCCAATTGCGTATTAGAAACTCTGCGATGGTTCCTTGGCGTGCGGGAGTGATGTCAACATCGTGTCCAGCGTAAGCTTTTACTAATAGATCTTTACTAACCCATTTTGCATCCTCTAATTCATTGTGATCAATTGTAATCTCATGAGTTGTTGCCCTTGCCATACACCCAAACATCAAGGATGATGGAAATGCCCATGGTTGGGAAATTACATATTTAACATGAGTGACATTAATATTTGTTTCTTCTTGCACTTCCCTTGCAACTGCTGCTTCCAATGTTTCACCAGGTTCAATAAATCCAGCAAGGCACGAATACATTTTTTCTGGCCACTGGGGTGAGCGACCCAACAAAATATTATTTCCTTGAGTAACCAACATAATTACGACTGGATCTGTTCTTGGATATTGGGATAATTTACATTTATCGCAATCTCGTTGCCATCCTGATTGTGTAGAAATGGACTTATTTCCACATCTTGAACAAAAATTATTATTATGATGCCATGAAAATAACGCTTTTGCTGTAGAGGCCAAGCCAGCTTCAAGAACAGACAGCTGTGTCATAATAAATCTTAGATCATTAAAGTTTTGGTTAATTGGTAAATCTGGATGAATCTGAATAGTCTGATCAAAATAGTCTAATTTGATATCTGGATTTAGATCTTCAGGAACCCAGTTTGAGATATCATGTGCAAAATAGTTCACTTCACTTAATTGGCCTAAAAAAATTGGTGAAATCTTCGAATGACTGATGATTGGATGATTTGATTTTAAATAAACGAGGTTAAAATTATTTTGATCAATCAGAATTTTTCCACGCCAAACAATTAAATTCTTTGAGTTTGATTCTATTTGTGAATCATTTATTTTTGATCGTAAATGCGCTGCTCTATCGAATTCTGAGCCATAAAAACTTAATTCTGTTAAATCTAACATAGTTTACCTTTGTGTACTCTCAGCACTTGATGCCGCTTATATAACGCTTTATATCCATCGTCGAGAGGTTGGCGCGGGTAAGCGCCTCGCCAACCCGGTCAGGTCCGGAAGGAAGCAGCCGCAACGAGTCCCGTTTGGGTCGCTGTCCAACCTCTCACCTTTCACTAAATTAATAATTCTATGAAAATATATAAAAAAACATATAAATAATGTGTTTGTTTACAATCAGAGACTTGCCGTGGTGCATCGCAAGCTTTACGTTATGAATATTATTATGAAGCCGTGGAGCCAATGAGCGATATTCCAGAAACTGAAAAAACATCATACCAAGTTTTAGCACGTAAATACCGCCCAGAAACCTTTTCTGATATGGTTGGTCAAGATGCCATGGTACGAACATTAAAGAATGCTTTTGAAGCTGATAGAATAGCTCATGCATTTGTAATGACAGGAATAAGGGGAACAGGTAAAACTACAACTGCGCGAATTATTGCAAAAGGAATGAATTGTATAGGAGCTGATGGTAAAGGCGGCCCCACAACAGAGCCATGTGGTGAATGTGAACATTGCATTTCAATAATTCAAGGTAGACATGTAGATGTGATGGAAATGGATGCAGCTAGCAGAACTGGTGTTGGCGATATTCGTGAAATCATTGATAGCGTGCATTATTCGGCCGCATCTGCTCGTTATAAAATTTATATTATTGATGAAGTGCACATGCTATCGACTAGTGCTTTTAATGCGTTATTAAAAACCCTTGAAGAGCCGCCTGCGCATGTAAAATTTATTTTTGCTACCACTGAGATCCGAAAGATTCCTGTGACAGTATTATCTCGATGTCAAAGGTTTGATTTACGACGGATTGAACCAGATGATATGATGGCATTATTGGAAAAAATTTCTGAATTTGAGAATGCAAAAATTTCGCAAGATGCGCTTGCATTGATTACACGTGGTAGTGAAGGTTCTGCTAGAGATGCAATTTCATTGTTAGATCAAGCTATTGCTCATGGTAATGGAGAAACTAATGCAGAACAAGTAAGGGCGATGCTTGGATTGGCAGATCGTGGCCGTGTTTTAGACTTATTTGATATGATAATGCGAGGGCAAGCAGATAAAGCGCTTCAAGAGCTTTCTGGCCAATATGCTGATGGAGCTGATCCTTTGGCTATTTTACGTGATTTGGCTGAGATCACACACTGGATTTCAGTAATTAAGATTTCCCCTCAAACAGTAGATGATCCTACCGTCTCACCAGATGAACGAGAACGTGGTAAAGCTGCAGCATCTGATTTGCCAATGCGAGCTATGACACGAATGTGGCAAATGTTACTAAAGGCGATTGAAGAAGTTTCATCAGCGCCTAATGCAATGATGGCAGCTGAAATGGCTATCATTCGGTTAACTCACGTAGCTGATTTGCCTAGCCCAGAAGAGCTCATTAAAAAAATACAAAATGATCCAAATCCGCCTGTTTCTGTTATAAATGGACCTTCAGTTGCTAGTAATTCTGAGAATGAAGTACCTCAACAGAAAAATATCCAAATATCTCCTACTTCATCTGGTGCTAAATTATCTAATGATGGAACTATTGGTGTTGTCGTTCCGCGACCTCAGGAAGAAGATCCATTACATAAATATAGTGAATTTAATCAAGTTCTAGAATTAATTCGATCACATCGTGATATGAAGCTTCTCTACGACGTTGAAACATATGTTCGAGTTGTAAAGTATTTACCTGGTAGGTTGGAGTTTGAACCAACCAAAGAGTCCCCAAAAGACTTAGCTCAAAGATTAGGTCAAAAATTGCAAGATTGGACTAAATCCCGTTGGGCAATAACTTTGGTAAATGAAGGTGGTGGAGCTACTATTGCAGAACAAAAATTGGAAGCCAAGGATGACTTGCATGCTAAAGTGTCTTCGCATCCTTTAGTTAAAGCAACATTATTAGCGTTTCCAAATTCTGAAATTAGAAATGTTAATTCAATAAATGATATGAATATTGATGAGCAAATATTACAAGAAGTTCCAGAAGAGGGCGATAATTGGGATCCGTTTGAGGATAATTAAAGGAGAAAATGGGTGTTAAAGGGTTTAGGAGATATGGCTGGAATGATGGCCAAAGCAAAAGAAATGCAATCCAAAGTTGAAGAAGCTCAAGCAAAAGTTTCAGAAATTGAAGTGGATGGTGAGGCTGGAGCTGGGCTGGTTACATGTAGAGTAAACGGCAAGGGTGAAGTTAAGGCATTAAATATTGATAAATCTATCTTTAGCCCTGATGATAAAGAGATTGTTGAAGATTTAATTATAGCAGCAATACAAGACGGAAAAGATAAAGCCGATATTAAGGCCAAAGCTGAAATGGGGAAAATAACTGAAGGTTTAAATTTACCTGCTGGTATGAAGTTACCTTTCTGAATGTCTAACAATCAGGACATTGATATATTGATTGCGTTGATGGCTAAACTTCCTGGTCTTGGCCCTAGATCTGCAAGAAGAGCAGTACTTCATTTAATTAAAAAGCGAGATATTTTATTATCTCCTTTATCTGATGCATTATATAATGTTGCTCAAACAGCTAGAGAATGTTTGAGTTGTGGAAATATTGATACAAAGGATATTTGTGAAATCTGTTTGAACTCCAAACGTGGTAATGGACAGATTTGCGTAGTTGAAGATGTATCTGATTTGTGGGCAATGGAGAGATCGAATGTTTTTAAAGGGAGATACCATGTCTTGGGTGGCAATCTATCTGCGTTAGATGGTGTTGGTCCTGATGAGTTACGTATTCCCCATCTTGTAAAACGCGTTAAAGGTGAAAATATTAACGAAATAATTTTAGCATTAAATGCAACTGTTGATGGCCAAACAACTGCACATTATATCGCAGATCAATTAGATGAAATGGATGTTGCTGTTACTTCATTAGCTCAGGGAGTTCCAATTGGTGGTGAACTTGATTATTTAGATGACGGTACTATTTCTGCAGCTTTGAATGCAAGAAAATCAGTTTAACTTTCTTGCTAATCGTTCGCGATTGGTGATGTAGATGGTTGCTGCAATTATTATTGTTGCGCCAATATATGTAGTAATAACTGGTAATTCATCAAAGAACAGATAAGCCATTAGGCCAATAAGAATTACGCGAAAATATGAAATAGGAGCAATCACAGCTGCTTGTGCATAATTATACGCTTGAATATCCGAAAATTGGCGTAAAATACCGAATATGATTAAAACCAAGGTCCAAAGTAATATATTTGCATCTGTAGTAATTTCGAACACTGGAGCAGCTAATGGGATTGTAACTATTAGGCCAATAGCACTAGTTGAAATTAATGTGCTTAATGGGCCATCAGTTCTAGCAAGATTTCTTGACATAACTAATGAAAAGCTAAAAAATATTGATGATCCAATACCATAAATCATATTAGTGTCTATCATCTCAGAAGATGGGCGCATAACTATAATAGTTCCAATAAAGCCTACTAAAATAGCTAAAGTACGGCGTATGCCAATGGTTTCTCGACCCATAGCTACGCTAATTAAAGTTGCAAATATTGGTGCTGTAGCAAAAAGAATTGCTGCTGCTGCAAGTGGTACAATTGATAAAGTATAAAAACCTAAATGTACTGAAAATGCCATTAAAATTCCACGAATAAAGTGAGCGCGTGGTTGATTAAAATGTACTTTTGAGCGTAATCTTGGAAAAACTAAAATTATTATTCCAATAAGGATTAAAGTAAAAAATAGTCGGTATCCTACAATTAGCTTAGTATCTAATCCCAAAGAAGCCCCACGAACAGATATTGCCATCGCAGATGCGCCTATTACAGATAGCATTGCCCATAATATACCACGCCAGTTTTCCGCTCCTTGATTTTTTTCTATCACGGTAAACCCTTTTTGAAATTATTCTCTTACGGCTTTTATCATCTTTGTTACATTGTCTGGATTTGCATCAGGGGTAATTCCGTGACCAAGGTTAAATATATGAGGTCCATTTGATAAAGTTTTTACAATTCTTTTTGTCTCATCAATAAGCCTTTGCCCTCCAGAAACTAATAGTTTCTGATCCAAGTTACCTTGTACACAAGTTATTTTTTGTAATTCATTTGCTGCCCATTGAGTGTCAACTGAACTATCAATTGCAACGCAGTCAACTGCTGTTGCATTTGCATATTTAATATAGCCATTATTTGTCGCTCCACGGGGGAAACCAATTATTTTAATGTCTGGATAAACTTTTCGTATTTCTTCAACAATTATTTTTGATGGTTCGATACAATATAAATCAAATAGTTCACCCTTTAATGATCCAGCCCAACTATCAAATATTTTTATAACTTCTGCACCAGCATCAATTTGTTTTGATAAATAATGTATTGTCGCGTGTGTTATCTTATTTATTAATAAATTAAAAACTTTAGGATTTGATTTGATCAAATCTAATGCTGGTCTTTGATCTGGTGTACCGCGCCCTGCAATCATGTATGTTGCTACGGTCCAAGGTGCACCAGCAAAGCCTATCAAAGTTGTAGAGTCAGGCAGCTCTGATGATAATTTACTAACAGTTTTATAAATTGGAGAAAGAACATGATCGATATTCTCTATATCATCAAGTAAATCAAAATCATTTTGGCTTGTAATGGTTGATAATCGTGGTCCTTCACCAGTGACAAACCACAGCTTAGCTCCAAGTGCTTGTGGAACAAGCAAAATGTCAGCAAATAATATAGCAGCATCAAAGCTGTATTTTCTTATTGGTTGTAAAGTAACTTCAGTTGCCAATTCAGGATTGTAACAAAGTGATAAAAAATCACCAGCTAAAGACCGTGTTGCTTTATATTCAGGTAAATAACGGCCTGCTTGACGCATCATCCAAACTGGTGGCTTTAAGAGCTTTTCACCATTTAATGCACGAATAATTAATTTATCTTTTGTTTCCATCTATTCGTTTTAGCGAGGATATGTCACATAGGAAAGTATAATCATTGCCATTGAAGCGAATGTCGCAGGAGGTTAACAATAGGGTATGAGATTTACATCAACTTCCCCTTTAATTATCGGCACTCGAGGTTCTCCGTTAGCTTTGGCTCAAGCTCATGAAACGATGGGGAGGTTAATCCGTTCAACTGGATTAGATGAAAATTGTTTTAAAATAATAGTTATAAAAACAAGTGGAGATAAAATTCAGGATCGGCCTCTAAGCGAAGTTGGTGGTAAGGGCTTATTCACCAAAGAAATTGAAGATGCGATGTTAGATCATGGTATCGATATCGCAGTACACTCAATGAAAGATATGCCAGTTATTTGTCCTGAAGGATTGATGCTAAATTGTTATCTTCCTAGGGAGGATGTGCGTGACTCGTTCATTTCCACTAAATATAAAAGTATAAGTGAATTACCAAAAGGTGCTACTGTAGGCACTTCAAGTTTACGACGGCGTGCACAATTATTAAGTAAAAGACCAGATTTAAAAATTGTTGAATTTAGGGGCAATGTACAAACAAGATTACGTAAACTTGATGAAGGTGTAGCCGAAGCAACTTTCTTGGCTTGCGCGGGTTTAAATCGTTTAGGTCGTAAGGATATTTCAAACCCAATTGAACCTGAAGACATGCTTCCAGCAATCGCCCAAGGATGTATTGGCATTGAACAACGTAAAGGCGATATCGAAATAGCTGAAATTTTATCAAAAATTAATGACAAACCAGCTTCTTTACGTTTAGCGGCTGAACGTACTTTGTTGGCCGGATTGGATGGATCATGTCAAACTCCTATAGCTGGTCTTGCAGAATTAGATGGCGAAAAAATGCGTTTACGTGGTGAAGTTATACGACCAGATGGATCAGAAGTTCTTCAAGATGAAATAATATGTTCTGTGACTGAGAGTGTTGAGATAGCTTCAAGCATGGCAAAGCGCCTTCGAGACCAAATGGGTAAAGATTTTTTCTAAAATTTGCGAAATTGAGTTTACAAACTTAATTTTTCACGCCACAAGGAGCTCGTGATGCGAGCGTGGCGGAATGGTAGACGCGCCAGACTTAAAATCTGTTGTCCGTATGGGCGTGGGGGTTCAAGTCCCCCCGCTCGCACCACAAAATATAATATCTATGTAAATCATACAATAAATGTAATTTTATAGTAAAATTCTCATTTATAACTTTGAATTATAGCATCCAATAACTTCTTTGCATCCTTTGAGTGCCAATCAGCTTCACGCTGAATTCTTCCAATTTCTTCTCCATCAGGATTTAGAATCAATGTAGCTGGTAATCCACGCGCTCCAAAAGATGCAGCTAATTTCATTTTTGGGTCTCTATATAGTGGTAATGATGTAATTTTGTTCTCTTCAAAAAATTGTTTCATAACAGGTATTGAATTACGTCCCACAGCAACTGTGATAACTGAAAATTTATCATCATTAATTTCTTTATTTATAGCATCGAGAGATGGCATCTCGGCTCTGCATGGAGCACACCATGTTGCCCAAAGATTTAAAAGTATAACTTTACCATTGTAAATTGACAAATCTAATTTATTGTCAATCTCATCTAAAAAAGGTGTTTTAACAAAAGCTTTTGGTTCAGAATGTATTGCAACTAAGCGCATGTCACCTGAACGAATATTTAAAAGATCATCAACATTTAGTGTATTAGCCGTCAAAGGATTTGCACCTACTGCCAGCAAGGTATAAAGCGTTGCGCAGAGAATTCTAATTTTGGTCACAATGTGGCTCCTTTAAGTGGTACAGTTTATATGTCTGATAACAATTCATCAAATGCTATGTGGGGTGGGCGTTTTGCTAGTGGTCCCGATGCCATAATGGAGTCAATTAATGCATCTATTGATTTTGACAAGAGAATGGCAGTTCAAGACATAGCAGGATCAATTGCTCATGCTACAATGTTAGCTAAACAAAATATAATTACTGCCAGTGATTCTGAAGCCATTAAAGAGGGGCTTCTTACAATTCTATCAGAAATTGAGAATGGAACTTTTGAGTACTCAAAAGCTCTAGAAGATATTCACATGAATATTGAAAGCCGTTTAAAAGAAATAATTGGTGAGCCTGCGGGACGATTGCATACAGGGCGTTCAAGGAACGATCAAGTTGCGACAGATTTCAAATTGTGGACACGTGATCAATGTGATGCAATAATTGAAGGTCTAACAGAACTCATGAAAGCATTAATAGACCAGGCTGATGCAGGTGCTGATACAGTTATGCCTGGCTTTACTCATTTACAAGTAGCACAACCTGTTACTTGGGGTCATCATATGATGGCATATGTTGAAATGTTTGCACGAGATCGTTCACGTTTTTTGGATGCTAGAACTCGTATGAATGAAAGTCCATTAGGAGCAGCTGCTCTTGCTGGTACTGGCTTCCCAATAGATAGACATGATACTGCTCAAGCATTAGGTTTTAGTGCGCCTTCGGCAAATTCTTTAGATGCAGTTTCTGATCGTGATTTTGCATTAGAATTTTTAAGTGCATCATCAATTTGTGCCACTCATTTATCACGTTTTGCAGAAGAACTAGTTATCTGGTCTTCTGCACAGTTTAAGTTTGTAACTTTATCTGACAGGTTTAGCACTGGGTCATCAATTATGCCTCAGAAAAAAAATCCTGACGCTGCGGAGTTAATTCGGGCTAAAGTTGGACGCATTACAGGATCATTAGTGGGGCTTTTAATGGTTATGAAAGGCCTTCCGCTAGCGTATTCAAAGGATATGCAAGAAGATAAAGAGCAAGTATTTGATGCATCCGATAGCCTTATGTTGGCACTTGCAGCTATGACTGGAATGATATCAGATATGGAGCCTAATGTTGCATCTCTTGAAACAGCTGCTGCTTCAGGATTTTCAACAGCGACTGATTTGGCTGATTGGTTGGTTCGAGATTTAGGGATGCCATTTCGAGAGGCTCATCATATTACTGGTGCTTTGGTCGCAAAAGCAGAGGAGAAAGGATGTGATCTCCCCGACTTAAGTCTAGCAGATATGCAAATTGTAAATGAAAGAATTAATGCTGATGTATTTAATTTTCTAGGCGTTCAAAACTCTGTGGCAAGCCGCCAAAGTTATGGTGGGACAGCACCTAAACAAGTGCGAAAACAAATAGCTCGATGGAGGAAGATTTTATCATGATCTATAAGTTACTTTTTGCATTGTTTTTAATTTCAAGTTTAAATGCTTGTGGAATAAAAGGTGACCCTTTGCCTATTGATGAGGAGATATCATGCCTTTCTTGCGAGTAATTTATTTAGGTTTTGCAATATTGGGTGGTATTAAACCCATGATGCATTTTTTAGCATGGTTTAATGAATTTGGTTATTCATGGGCAGGCATTGTTTCTGCTTGGACTATAAACGAAGCATCACGTGGTTTAATGTGGGATTTAACAATTTCAGCATGTGTATTAATTATTTGGATAGCTTCAGAGGTAGTGCCTCGTAAAGATTGGTGGGTTCTACTAGTGTGCATTGTTGCAACCTTTGGAATTGGTGTTTCGTGTGGTTTACCACTATATTTATTCTTGCGTTCGCGCTCTATTAAGTAGGTAACTATGGATCATTTTATATACCGTAATGGCGTTTTGCATGCAGAAGATGTTGCTATAACAGAAATCGCAGCTTCAGTTGGTACACCTTTTTATGTTTATTCGCAGGCGACATTAACGCGGCACTTTAGGGTATTTGATGAAGCTTTAAGCGGATTGAAACATCTTATTTGTTATGCAATGAAAGCAAACTCAAATATTGCTATACTAAAGATCTTAGGAGATTTGGGTGCTGGAATGGACGTTGTTTCGGGCGGTGAGTATTTACGAGCTAAAGCAGCAGGCGTTCCTGGAAATAGAATTGTGTTTTCGGGAGTTGGAAAAACTCGTGAAGAAATGGCATTAGCAATTAAAAATGGAATTCGCCAATTTAATGTCGAAAGCGAAACAGAATTAAAAGTTTTAAATGAAGTGGCTCTGTCACTATGTGCAATAGCTCCAATAACATTGCGTGTGAACCCAGATGTTGATGCAAAAACACACGCTAAAATAGCTACAGGTAAATCTGAAAATAAGTTTGGTATTCCCATTGCAAAGTCACAAGAGGTCTATGCTTTAGCCGCATCAATGGAAGGCATCGAAGTTGTTGGTATTGATGTTCATATAGGCTCACAATTAACAGACTTGGAACCATTTAGGTTAGCGTATGAGAAAGTTGCTGAATTGACAAAAACGCTAAGGCAAGATGGTCATAATATTAGGCGTTTAGATTTAGGTGGTGGATTGGGTATACCTTATGAAAATTCAAACCAATCACCACCAACACCTGAAGATTATGCAAAAGTTATTCATGAAACTGTTGGTAATCTTGATTGTGAAATTGAAATAGAACCAGGCAGGTTATTAGCAGGAAATGCTGGCTTAATGATTTCGTCTGTTATTTATAATAAGTCTGGTGAAGGACGAGATTTTATGATTGTCGATGCTGCTATGAATGATCTTATTCGACCTGCTATGTATGAAGCATATCATGAAATTATCCCTGTGCTTGAGCCTAATGCGGGGTCTAAGAAAAGAGATTATGATGTAGTTGGTCCAGTATGTGAAACTGGTGATACATTCGCAAAAAAAAGAACTCTAACTTCAGTTGCTGATGGTGAAATGGTTGCATTTAGATCTGCAGGTGCATATGGAGCCGTTATGGCCTCTGAATACAACACGAGGCCACTAATACCGGAAGTGTTGGTTC
>ENA-OWPI01002407-OWPI01002407.1-marine-metagenome-genome-assembly--contig:-NODE-2407-length-17585-cov-26.916324_pt1 | contig 17585 bp, 17 predicted proteins | sample MGYA00238138_ERZ651775 | MGnify/ENA primary metagenome ERZ651775 (study PRJEB26906, sample SAMN06265043) | marine metagenome | isolation source: Helgoland LTER site | place: Germany:Helgoland, sampling...
TTGCCCCGGCTCCCGGCGCCCCTCCGGTCGTTGAGCGCACTCGCGCCCATCGGTGTATCGTGCGCCGCCATCTTGAGGAACTCCTTGTCGATGTTCTCCGGCTCCTGCTTCGCGGCGATGCGCGCCTCGTACGACGCGGCGAGCCAGTAGCGGCTCGAGTCGGGCGTCTGGACCTCGTCGATGAGGAGGATGGTGCGCTTGCCATCGATCGACGCGCGCTTCTTTGCGGTATCGATGATCTTGCGCATGTCGTCCGCCACGCGCTTGGATTCAGATAGCACCTGGTTGAGCTCGGTGATGTCCTGCCCCACGACTTCATAGAGATGACCGTCGGGACCCGCCGTTTCGATCGGTGTGAAGATTTTCCGCAGTGTGCGAACTTCCCCGCTTGGGAGCGTATAGCGCAACTCACTAATCGCCGATTGCCGTCCAAAAACCCTGTCCCGATCTTCCATGGCTTTCTGCCGGTCGTCGGGGTGCACGAGTTTGCCGATCATTTCGCCATCGATGTCGAGCGCATCAAAATCTTCAACTGTCAGACCGTGCATTTTTGCGTAGGCCGCGTCGCACTCGACGATCTTGCCCGTCCTGCGGTTCGACATCGCATAGCCAAGCCCCGCAAGTTCAGCCGAATGCGCAATCCGCGAAATCGTCCGGCTGAGTTGCGCGTCTTTTCGATCCATTTTGTCGATGATTTCACTGCTGGACCATAGCAGAGTGGTCCAATTGAAAACGCGCTGGTTGAGGTATTTTGAAAACCGGCTTGGGAAAATTGCAAAGAAGATCAGAAGTGCGAAACTATAGGCCGTGGCCGTCAAGAGCTTACCTGACAAGCCGCCTGCGACTATCTTGATGACTTCTTGGGACGTGCCGAAGGCAATCAGCGGAAACGCGATCCCATCGATGCACAGGATTAAAACAAAGACGATCACATAACAGATCAAGCCAACGACTGGTGACTGGGTGGCCCGCTTGAGCAGTTCGAAAACATACAGCATGATGCCCAGTTCCAAAACTCATTTTTGGTTCTATGACTAAGTCATATTTAAAATTACTCTTTTTATGAAATGGAGCTCGAACACAGCAAATTTTATCAATATATATGGGTTCAAAATTACTTTCCCATTTAATATTCCAATTTTGCTTTTTAACATTGTTAGATTCGAAAGATATATTAAACTCAGTTGAATTTAAAATTTGAATATCCTGAACTTTAACTGTAGATAAAACAGAAGAATCGATATAAGCGGATATACCATCATTATTTTCTTGAAAACTATCAAAACCTAATTGACTTAACTGAGCTATTAAAATTTCACAACCTGGATATAGGGGGTCAACTTTGAAGTCATAACAAACAAAAAGTCTCTCAGACATTAAAATGAGTTTACGATTGAAAAGAAATCTTTAGATTTTAATGAAGCTCCACCAATTAACCCTCCATCAACATCTGTCATTGAAAATATTTCTTTTGCATTATTAGGCTTTACACTACCACCATATAAAATAGATATTTTTTGTGCTAATTCATTGCTATATTTTTGTCCAATAAAATTCCTTATAAAACTATGCATTTCTTGAACTTGATCCGAGCTTGCTGTTTCTCCGGTTCCTATTGCCCAAATCGGTTCATATGCTAAAATAATATTATCCCAGTCTGAGGAGCTTAGGTGAAATAAAGATTCTGAAATTTGATTAGATATAATATTGAAATGATTATTAGTTTTTCTGTCCTTTAATTCTTCACCAAAGCAGAAGATAATTTTGATAGAGTTTTGCAGTGAAATATCAACTTTATTTTTTAATATTTCATGTGTTTCACTAAAATACTCTCTTCTTTCACTGTGACCAATTATTGTAGTCTTAATTCCAATACTTGACAACATTTTTGCAGAAACCTCACCAGTATAAGCTCCATCATTACTTTGATGTACATTTTGAGAAACTACTTCAATATCATTATCGTTTAAAGAATCTATTGCAGTTTTTAGACTTACAAATGAAGGCGCAACCATAACTTCACACCCAGAGTGGTTAGTTTCTGCTAGTAATTCATTTATTAAAATTTCTGTTTCTTGTAAACCATTATTCATTTTCCAATTTCCTGCTACAATTTTTTTTCTTGTCATTTTTTTATTTTTTAATTTAATTTAACTCTAGGGTCTAAAAGTCTATATACGAAATCAACTATAATATTAATTGTAATAAACATAAAAGCTATTACAAGTACAGAACCCATAATTACTGGCAAATCTAATGTATTTAAGGCATTTACTATCTCTTTACCTAAGCCATTCCAACCAAATATATATTCAACAAAGACTGCACCGGCTAACATAGAGGCAAACCATCCTGAAATTGCAGTTATTACTGGGTTTAAAGAATTTTTTAAAGCATGAAATTTAATAATCTGGTATTCAGTAAGCCCTTTAGATCTTGCCGTTCTTATATAATCTTGAGACAAAACATCTAATAATTCATTTCTCATTAGTTGACTAATAACTGCTAGTGGCCTAATTCCTAATACAATTGATGGAAGAATTAGATTTTTTAACTTAAATATGTATTCTTCTCCAAAATCATCAAGCTCATAAATATTTCCTGTCATATTTAGATTCGTATATTCATTTAAAATAAAACCAAATACCCAGGCAAATATTATTGCACTAAAAAATGATGGCACACTCATTCCTACTGTACTAATAAATTGAATGAAATTATCAATAAATCTATCTTTATTAAGTGCAGAAATAACACCAAATAAAATTCCAATAACTATAGCAATAAAAATTGAAGAGATTGCTAAAATAAGTGTGTTGGGAAGTGTGTTTTTAATAATTTCACTAACATTTTTACCTTGTTTAGTAAAAGATGTTCTTAAATAAGGGAATTTGATAACAAAAACACTTGAGTTAGTTTGAAAAATAGTCTTGTGATTATATTTATTCTTTACCAAGAAAGTATAATCATCAATATTTTTAGAGTGAATTGAAAGGGGAGACAAATCATTTAAATAAAGTAAGTATTGCTCACTAACAGGTTTATCAAAAGCATATTTTTTTTTGATATTAATAAGCTGCTCTGAATTATCGTTCTGACCTAACATCATTTGTGCAGGGTCACCAGGTAAAACACTAAAGAGAAAAAAGATAACAGTAACAACACCAAATAAAGTAATTATAGAATATAAAAATTTATTTAGTAAGTACATTTAGAGGTTAGTTAAATTTAATGCTTGAAAATCATTCCAATGAGTTTTTTGAATAATTGTACCCTCATGTAATTTTATTGCAGCAGGATTAGATCTAACTATGGTTTTTAGTGCAGTTTCATCACAAAAATAAAAATCAATATCAATGTCATTTTCAGATTCAAAACTATTAACGTCAATTTCTCCAGATGCGGTAAGTCCAATTACTTTGTAATCATTTATAACAGCTAACTCAACAGTCTCTTTCAAACCAACTATCGCATCGTTATTTGTTTTTGAAATATTATAAAAAACAAAAATTATTAGTTTTTGTTCTTTCATAAGCACATCTGTATAATCAATATCTCCTAATTCCATTGAAAAGTCAAGGATAGGAGGTTCATAGCCTTCTTCAATAAGTTCTGTATCTACAGAGACAAAAGTTCCTTCCGAATCTGGAAAATTACCGGATGTTGATATTACTTTCTTTTCTCCATTAATATTAAAAAGCCAATCATATCTAAATACCGCTTTTTTTGAATCTTCAGGAATCACCATATTATCAATAATGTTAGCTCCCACTTTATAAGGTCTAAAGTCAATTAATGGTAAATGAGATAGTACTTGATTAACAATTAATATGCATAAAATCAAAGAAATTGATGGGAAAATATATAATAATTTATTATTAAAAAGCGGCTTAATATACTTTAAGCCAATCATAATTATAACGATTAAAACTAGTAGTATTACATCTTTGGTAAAGGATTCCCAGGGTGTCAATTTAATAGCATCACCAAAACATCCACAGTCAGTAACCTTATTAAAATAAGCAGAATACCAAGTTAAAAAAGTAAAGAAGACTATCATTGCAAAAAGACTATAAATAGTGAATTCTTTTTTTAATCCAACCAAGAGAAATACCCCTAATAAAACTTCTAAAACCACGATAAATATAGCCAATGGCAATACATAGGGCAGTAAAAAGTCAATATTAAAGACTGTAGGTCCAAAATACTCCTCAAGTTTAAAAGAAAACCCAACAGGATCATTAATTTTTATTAAACCTGAGAATATAAATAATAAACCAACGAGGATTCTCGAAATATTAACTAGGTACTTCATATATTATTTTTTTAAATGTATTAGAGCAAAAACAGCATAATTAACAATATCCTGGTAATTCGCATCAATGCCTTCACTTACCAAGGTCTCTCCTTTGTTATCCTCAATTTGTTTAACTCTTAAAAGCTTCTGTAAAATTAAATCTGTCAATGAACTAACTCTCATATCCCTCCAAGCCTCACCATAATCGTGGTTTTTATTTACCATCAAGGATTTGGTTAATTCACTGTGATTATTAAATAAATCTAAGGATTCATCTAAATTTAAATCTGGATGTTCAACAATACCTTTCTCAATTTGAATAAGAGCCATTATTGAATAATTAATTATGCCTATAAATTCAGAATATTGACCTTCATCAACTTTTCTTGTGTCATTTTGTTGTAAACCTCTTATTCGTTGTGCTTTAATAAATATTTGATCTGTTAATGAAGATAATCTCAAAATCCTCCATGCAGAACCATAATCTTTCATTTTCTTTGAAAAGAGATCTCTGCACTGGTTAATAACATAATCATATTGTTTTATAGTATTTTGCATAACTAAGATGAATTTTACGTAAATTTCGCTTAAATATTTTTAAACTTCAAACATTCAATATTAAACTTTTAAAAGTTATTAATTTTTATATAATCTACAGATGAAAATGAACATAAATTGTAAAGGAAAATTAATTGACATTTCATCACCAAAAGTGATGGGTGTTTTAAATCTTACTCCAGACTCATTTTATGATGGAAACAAGTTTAACAATGAAAAAAAAATATTAAATCAAGCTGAGAAAATGTTAAATGATGGTGCAACATTTATTGATATTGGAGCTTACAGTTCAAGGCCTGGAGCAACTCATATATCTGAAGATGAAGAAAAAAGCAGAATAATTGGTATTGTTGAATTATTGGCTACCGAATTTCCAGAAGCAAATTTATCTATTGATACCTTCAGAAGTACCATAGCAGATGAATGTTTAAATGCTGGTGCTTCAATTATTAATGATATAACAGCTAGTGAATATGATTCTAATATATTAAAAATTGCTTACAAACATAATGCTCCTTACGTGATGATGCATATGAAAGGTATGCCTAACAACATGATGAAACAAAATAAATACAAGAACTTACTAATAGATATACTTTACTACTTTTCAAAAAAAATAGAAGCTGTCAGAACTGCTAAAGTCAATGATATAATTATAGATCCTGGATTTGGATTCTCTAAAAATATTGACCAAAATTATGGCTTACTTAAAAATTTAGATTTACTAAAATCTTTAGAATTACCTATCCTTGTAGGTTTGTCGAGAAAATCAATGATTTACAAATTACTAAAAACCACCCCTGAACTTGCTTTAAATGGAACAACATCATTAAATACTATAGCTCTATTAAATGGTGCTACAATTCTTAGAGTTCACGATGTTAAAGAAGCTATGGAATGTATAAAGATTACAAACCAATTTAATAAACAATAATTATGTGTATATTTATCAGTCAATGGATGTTTTTAAAGAAATATTAAATTTTTCTCTGGTTGATTTTGCAGACGTGTTTTTAGTTGCACTTCTTTTATATTCTTCATATAGACTACTTAGAGGAACTGTAGCTATAAATATATTTATAGGAATTATACTTATTTACTTTACGTGGAGAATAACAGATTTCTTGAACATGAAGTTATTGAGTATAATTATTGATGGGTTTATGAGTGTTGGTATAATAGCTCTTATTGTAGTTTTTCAGCCTGAAATAAGAAAATTTTTATTAATGATTGGTTCAGCAAATATTTCAAAAAAAGGTTCTATTATAGAAAAATTCAATTTTATAAAAAATCAAGATAATATTGATACTGATATTAACTCTATTGTCAATGCAAGTCAAAATATGGCTGAATCTAAGACTGGTGCATTAATAATTATTGAAAGAAACAACAGTTTGAATTTTTTACTGGAAACTGGGGATCAAATGAATATTTCAGTAACTCAACCAATTCTTGAAAGTATCTTTTTCAAAAACAGTCCTCTTCACGATGGCGCTGTTATTATAGCTAATAATACAATAAAAGCCACAAGAGTTGTACTTCCAATTAATAATGACAAACAAATACCTAATAGATTTGGGTTAAGACATAAAGCAGCTGTAGGTATAACAGAAAAAACTGATGCATTGGCTATCGTCGTTTCAGAAGAAACAGGACATATATCTTATATAAAAAATGGTGAATTTATTTCTTATGATAACCAAAAAACTATAAGTGATTTAATAAAAGAGGATTTAAATTAACTTACATTCTTTACTTGAAATTGCACATCATATAACTTTTTATAATAACCATCTAAATTACTGATTAACTCTTTATGTGAGCCCTGTTCAATAATGTTACCAGAATCCATCACTATAATATTATTAGCTTTTTTAATTGTAGCTAACCTATGAGCAATTATGAGGGAGGTTCTATTTTTTGTCAACTTTTCAGTTGCGTTTTGAATTAATATTTCAGATTTAGAATCTATGGATGAAGTAGCTTCGTCCAAGATTAATATTTGTGGATCAGAAACATATACCCTTAAAAATGCAATTAACTGTCGTTGGCCAGAGGATAGCATAATACCTCTTTCTTTTACATTATAATAATAATTATTTGGTAAACTCATTATAAAGTTATGAACTCCAATTTGTTTTGCAGCAAGCTTAACCTGATTTAAACTAATAGTATCATCTTTTAAGGTAATATTATTAAATATCGAATCAGAAAATAAAAATACGTCTTGTAATACAATTCCAATATTTTTTCTAAGATTAGATAATTTATAATCTTTAATATTTATTCCATCTATAGAAATTTCACCAGAATTAATTTCATAAAAACGATTCAATAAATTTATTACAGAAGTTTTACCTGCACCAGTAGAACCAACTATCGCAACAGTTGAACCCTTTTTTATATTAAATGAAATATTATTTAATACCTGTGTATTTGGAACATATGAAAAATTTACATTTTTAAAACATATATCTCCTTTGAACGTGTTTACTAAGATTTCTCCATTATCAATTATTTTAGAATTAGTATCAATAACTTTAAATACCCTTTCTGCTGCAACCATTCCCATTAATAAAGTATTAAACTTATTAGCTATTTGATTAAGAGGTCTAAACATCATAGGAATCATCATAATAAATGCCGTCAGCTCACCAATTGAAGCGGTATTATCAGTTATGATATTAATTCCACCATACCATACAATAATTCCTAGAGTTAGAGAGGATAAAATTTCTGCAATTGGAAAAAAAATGGAATTATACCAAACTGTTTTTAACCATCCGTTTTTATGTCTGGCATTAATTTTTTTAAAGTTTTCGAATTCGACTTCTTCTCTAGTAAATAACTGTAAAATTTTCATTCCTGTGACTCTTTCTTGTACAAAAGAGTTCAAATTTGAAACTTCTGACCTGACTTCCTCAAAGGCAACTTTCATAAATCTTTGAAAAATTTTAGTTGCAAATAATATTAATGGCAAAGTCAAAAAAATTATAATACTTAATTCCCAGTTCATGAGAATCATAACAATTCCAACAATTAACATTTTTAAAATATCACTGAAAATCATAAAAAGACCTTGGCCAAATATATCAGCAATTCTTTCCATATCTGTAACAGACCTAGTAATAAGCACTCCAACTGAAGATTTATCATAGTACTTCATTTTAAAGTTAATTATATGTTTATATAATAGAACCCTAATGTCTTTTACAACAGATTGACCTAACAAACCAGCAAAATATATAAATAAATAGTTTGATATAACTTCAAATAAAAGAAGTATGGCCATTAAAAAAATTAATTGTAAAAATCCATCACTTACTCCTTGAGAAATATTTTCATCTAATACTTTTTCCAATACAACAGGACGAAGGGCACCAAAAATAGCTAATCCAAATACAGAAAATAATGATGAAATAAAAATATAATAGTAAGGACTTACAAAAGTTAAAAGTCTCTTAAATAGATAAATATTTAATATATTTTCTTTTTTATTCATTAATTATCAGTTAGTTCTTTAGGGTAAGATATGTTAGTTAAATAAAGAGCATGGGCTGGAGCTGATGGTCCTGCTTTAGTTCTGTCTTGAGAAATTATAATTTTTTCAAAGTCTTGTAAACTAACTTTTTTTAACCCTACATGAATTAATGTACCTACAATTGCTCTTACCATATTTCTTAAAAATCTATTTGCTTTAATTGTAAAAATTAGTTCATTATCATTTAGTTTCCATTTAGCATATTTCAAATCACAATTATAAGTTTTAACATCTGTTTTAGTTTTAGAAAAACATTTAAAATTTGTATAATTTAATAAAATTTTACAAGCGTCGTTCATCAATTTAATATCTAAATTATTTTTGATGTAGTAACATCTATTATTATTAAAAACATTTTTAATTAGTGATATTTTGTACTCATATTCTCTGGATAAGGCATCAAATCGGGCATGAGAATCTAAATTTACTTTATAAATATTATTGATAGAGATATCTTTTGGTAAAAATGAATTTAAGTCATGTAATAATTTATCAGTATTGATGAGCTCTGTAACATCAAAATGAGCATACATTTTTAATGCATGTACTCCGGAATCTGTTCTACCAGCACCATAAATCGGAGTTTCAGCTTTAATTAAAAGACTTAATGCATTTTCAATACAACTTTGTACTGAGATGGCTTCTGGTTGATTTTGCCAACCATGATAATTAGTACCATCATAAGAAAGATCCATGAAATATCTCAAAACAAATTAATATTTTTGTTATCAAACAAATATAGAGAGATTAACTTGATAAAATTAAAATGAAAAAGATTCTTTTAATTTCAGATACTCATGGATATATTGATGATAGAATAATTCAATATGCAAAAGAATCTGACGAAACATGGCATGCTGGTGATATTGGAGAATTAAAAGTGGTAGATGAAATAAAAAAAGTAACTACTTTAAGGGCGGTACATGGAAATATAGATAATAGTAAAATTAGGGCTGAATATCCTGAAAACTTAAGATTTAAAATTGAAGATATGAAAATATGGATAACTCATATTGGTGGTTATCCTAATAAGTATAATTTAGGAATTAGACAAGAAATCAATTCTAACCCGCCAGATATTTTCATATGTGGGCATTCACACATACTTAAAGTTGTCAATGACAACAAATTAAATCTTTTACATATTAATCCTGGTGCAATAGGTAAACATGGATTTCACCAAGTAAGGACTATGATTAGATTTGAAATAATGAAAAGTAAAATTCAAAACTTAGAAGTGATTGAATTTAAAAGATGAGGGATTAACGAATCCTATTTATTGAATTTACTAGTTCATCATCCTTTCTTATTAATCTTATAGCGTATAAGATTAAGCAACTACATAAAAAAGGATTCAAAATAGCCGCATACATGAGGAGCTCTAAAGATTTAGAAGGAATTAAATCAATTAATGTACCAAGCGAATGATAAAAGTAAAAGACAGTAAATAAACACATGATCAGACTAAATCTAAAATTTATTAATGATAATTTAATTTGAAAAGGCCTAGATTTAAATAATAAAATCGTCAAAAGACATAATAGAGAAATAAGCAATGGGATAAAAGAAATTATTTCTAAAATGACATCAATCCCTTTTGCATTATTGAAGAAATCTATTATGATTGGGTATCCCTTTTCATACCATTCTAAACCAAAAAACCAATAAACAAAGTAACATAAACCTGCTGCAAATAGATATAATGACTGTATCCTTTGAATCATAACCAATAATTTAAATTAAAATCAAAAATAATAGTTTATGGACAAAAATAATCAATATTAAAAAATAAGTTGTATAATTGCATTGTTATTACCTACTTCTTATTTGTAATAAAAATTTTTACTTCATAAAACTATATTTCAAAAAAATTTCCTATTTAAATATTATTAATAAACATAAAAACAAAAAATGTTTGAAATTTCAAAATTAAAAGAATTAAAGCTACCTGAATTACAGGAAATAGCTCAAAAATTGAGTATATCTAAATTTAAATCTCTTAAAAAATTAGATTTAGTTTATAAAATACTAGATCATCAAGCCGATAATCCGACTGAAGAAACTAAAAGACCTCCAGTTAGAAGAAAACCTATCAAATTAAGAAAGCCTGTCGAGGTTAAAAAAACAGAAAATAATTCTAAAGATGAAAAGGCTTTAGATAAAAAATCCGATTCTATTAATGATAAGAATCAGATCAATGAGGTTAAAAAGGTAGAAAAAAATGTTCCTAGAAACAAAGCTAAATCAGAGCACAACCCTAGACCTAGACCTCAAAAACATGACAACAATCGCCACAACCCTAAAGATAACGGCAATAAAGACAACAGAAATAGATATCGTGAACCTGAGTTTGAATTTGACGCAATAATTGAAAGTGAAGGTGTTTTAGATTTGATGCAAGACGGATATGGTTTCTTAAGATCCTCCGATTATCACTATTTATCATCACCAGATGATATATATGTCTCTCAATCACAAATAAGATTATTTGGACTAAAAAAAGGTGACACTGTACTTGGAAATGTAAGACCTCCTAAAGAAGGTGAAAAATATTTTCCATTAATAAAGGTGAACAAAATAAACGGATTAGACCCTCAAGTTGTTAGAGATAGAGTTTCATTTGAACACTTAACTCCATTATTTCCTCAAGAAAAATTTAACCTAGCAGATAAAAGCAATACAATTTCAACAAGAATCATGGATTTGTTTTCACCAATAGGTAAAGGTCAAAGAGGAATGATTGTATCTCAACCCAAAACTGGTAAAACAATGTTACTTAAAGATGTAGCAAATGCAATTGCAGCTAATCATCCTGAAGTTTATCAAATGATTCTTTTAATAGATGAGAGACCTGAAGAGGTTACAGATATGCAAAGAAATGTTAAAGGTGAAGTAATTGCTTCCACATTTGATAAAGAAGCACATGAACATGTCAAAATTGCAAATATTGTTTTGGAAAAAGCAAAAAGATTAGTTGAATGTGGTTACGATGTGGTAATTCTTTTAGATTCAATTACTAGACTAGCTCGTGCTTATAATACTGTTCAACCAGCATCTGGTAAAATTTTAAGTGGTGGTGTGGATGCTAATGCATTGCATAAACCAAAAAGATTCTTTGGAGCTGCTAGAAATATTGAAAATGGTGGTTCATTATCAATTATTGCTACAGCTTTAACTGAAACTGGCTCAAAAATGGATGAAGTAATTTTTGAAGAGTTTAAAGGAACTGGAAATATGGAACTTCAATTAGACAGAAAAATATCTAACAGAAGAATATTCCCAGCAATTGATTTAACATCATCTAGCACAAGAAGAGATGATTTATTATTAGATGCTAAAACTATCCAAAGAATGTGGGTAATGAGAAAATATTTAGCAGATATGAACCCTGTAGAAGCGATGGAGTTTATAAACGATAGATTTAAACAAACTCTTAACAATGATGAGTTTCTGATTTCAATGAATGGATAGAGATTATTTCAATTTTAGTAAAATGCAAAAAAAAACCAACAATTAAAATTGTTGGTTTTTTTTGTGTAATAATTTTTTGTTTTAAAGTGATGCAATATGTTTAGTCATATTCGACTTTAAATTTGAAGCCTTGTTAGCATGAATAATGTTTTTCTTAGCTAACTTATCAATCATTGAAATAATTGATGGTAATGATTTAACAGCTTCTTTTTTTGCTGTTAATTCACAAAACTTTTTTATAGCATTTCTAGTAGTTTTATGCTGATACTTATTTCTAAGACGTTTTGCTTCATTACTTCTTATTCTTTTTATAGAAGATTTATGATTTGCCATAATTTTTTTTTTAAAGTATTAAAATACTTGTTCTTAAATTTTAGTAGCCCGTAGGGGAATCGAACCCCTCTTACCAGGATGAAAACCTGGCGTCCTAGCCGATAGACGAACGGGCCCTATTTTTAAACACTACCAATGATATTAATAAAAGTATTGCGGGTGCAAAAATACAACTATTTTTAAATGTTGCAACTTCTAATAGATATTTTTGAGAAAATTATTAATAAGCTTTAGCAAAAAGAACTCTTTGATCAGAATTCTTACCAGATAATACACATTTTCCTTTTGATTTATCACTACCTAAAGGAATACACCTTATTGTTGCTTTTGTTAATTGCTTGATTTTATTTTCAGTTTCAGTCGACCCGTCCCAGTGAGCTGAAATAAATCCACCTTTATTTTTTAAAACTTCTTTAAACTCATCAAATGAATCTACCTTAGTCGTATTTTGTAGTCTAAATTTATTAGCTCTTAAAAATAAACTTTGTTGAATGTCATCTAAAACTTTAGGTAGCTTATCTTCAATAGAATCAATAGAAATTGTGCTTTTAGTTAAATCGTCTCTTCTTGAGAGTTCAACTGTTTTGTTCTCTAAGTCTTTAGGGCCTATAGCTAATCTTAGAGGTACTCCTTGTAATTCATGTTGAGCAAATTTAGCTCCTGGTCTATGAGTAGTTCTGTTGTCAAACTTTACTGAAATATTCTTTTCTTGTAAGTCTTTAATGATTTTATTAGCCAATTCTGAAATCTTATCAAATTCAGAATCAGTTTTAAAAATCGGAACAATAACTACCTGATATGGAGCTAACTTCGGGGGTAAAACCAATCCCTTGTCATCACTATGCGTCATAATAAGAGCACCCATTAACCTTGTTGAAACTCCCCATGATGTAGCCCAAACGTAATTTAACTTGCCTTCTTTATTTGTAAACTTAACATCAAACGCTTTTGCAAAATTTTGACCTAAAAAATGTGAAGTACCAGCCTGAAGTGCTTTACCGTCTTGCATTAGAGCTTCAATACAATAGGTCTCTTCAGCACCAGCAAATCTTTCACTCTCTGACTTTAATCCCTTAACTACAGGAATTGCCATAAAATTTTCAGCAAAATTAGCATATACAGAATTCATTTTTTCAGCTTCAATTAATGCCTCAGATTTAGTTTCATGAGCGGTATGGCCTTCTTGCCATAAAAATTCTGCAGTTCGAAGGAATAATCTTGTTCTCATTTCCCATCTTACAACATTAGCCCACTGATTAATAAGTATTGGAAGATCCCTGTAAGACTGAATCCAATTTTTATAAGTACTCCAAATTATTGCCTCACTAGTAGGTCTAACGATCAATTCTTCTTCAAGTTTAGCCTTTGGATCAACTCTTAATTTACCTTTATTATCTGGGTCATTTTCTAATCTGTAGTGAGTAACAATAGCACACTCTTTAGCAAAACCTTCAGCATTTTTTTCTTCAGCTTCAAACAAGCTCTTAGGAACAAAAAGAGGGAAATATGCATTTTGATGACCTGTTTCTTTAAACATTTTATCTAACTCGGCTTGCATTTTTTCCCATATTGCATAACCATATGGCTTTATAACCATGCAACCTCTTACAGCAGAATTTTCAGCTAAATCAGCTTTAACAACCAATTCATTATACCATTTTGAATAATCTTTTTCTCTTGATGTAAGGTTTTTACTCATTCTTTCGTAAATTGTGGCACGACTATTGCAATTTTGTTATTGTAATGTTTGTTTATTACAAAATTAATTAATTTAAATTTGTTCAACAATTAAATAACTTCGATATGCAATTATACTATTTTTCTAACCCAATTAGATCATTTTTAAAGATATTTATTTTAATCTTTTTAACTGGTTGTGGTAGCTATCAATACTCCAGCGTTATGACTGATGATATTTATGAAAATAATAAAGTTAGTAGTAATAATGGTATTGAAAATATAGACACAAAAAAATCACAAAATTTGTACTATAAAAATGCTTTTAGTGAAAAGTCTAAAGAATACGAATTAATTAGTAATGAAAATGATATTTTATTTACTGATGCTGAGCAATACAGTGATGCAAACATTGAAAATGACTCAACAGATGTAAAATACGGACCTTGGGGTGAAAATAAAACAACTGTTACTATCAACATGCTTGGAGGACACTCTTTTAATAGTATATATGGTTCACGAAGTAATTATCCATCCTGGTTATGGAATAACGGATATGGATACGGAAATGTTTTTGGATATGGAATACATAGCTGGGGCTATGGATATGACATGTTTTGGACTAGACCATTTCATTACAACCTTCACAACGGGCTATTCTTCCCATTTTGGAATAATATGGGCTGGTATGGATACGGATATAACTATGGTGGGTGGCCAGGAAATTGGTATGGAAATGGATATTATAACTACAATACCTTTTACAGAAATACTAATATAGCTAATGTCTCAGGAAGAAGAGGTTCAACATCTAGTCTAAGTGGTAGATCTGGTAGCTTTAGTAGTAGAGTTTCAAATAATGATTACACTAATCAATCAAAAATTAGTGATAATATGATAAACTCAAGCTTAAGAGACAGAACATCTAGGGTTGAACGTTTAAATCAAACTGTAACTGCTAAACCAAATTATTACAGTAAACCTAGAAATAATTCAAAACCTAGTTCTAATTGGACTCCAGCTAATAACAGCAAGCCTAGAAATAATTCAAAACCTAATTACAATAACTCTAAACCGAGTTATAATAGTTCACCTAGCTACAATAGTTCGCCAAGCTACAACAGCTCAAGCTCTAGTCGTCCTAGTTTTAATTCTTCTAGTCCTTCTAGAGGTGGTAGCTCTAGTGCATCCTCAAGAGGAAAAGGTGGTGGTAATTAACAAAACAAATTAAGTCTATAACAAATGAATAAATTTTTTCTATCTCTGATGTTTATTTTGGGTACAGTAACAGTTGTTTCTCAAAATGTTTTTGATGCCTTAAGATATTCAAATGATGAAATTGAAGGCTCTGCCAGGTACTCTGCAATGTCTGGAGCTTTTGGTGCTTTGGGTGGTGAATTATCTGCAATAAGTATTAATCCAGCTGGTTCTGCGATCTTTAGCAAAGGTATAGCCTCCTTCACACTTTCTAATTATAAGACCTCAAATGATTCAAATCTTGTTAATAATTCACTTAACAATGCTATGGGGTCAAATATGGACTCTAAATCTAATTTCAACCTAAATCAATTGGGGGGTGTTTTAGTTTTTAATAACACAACTAAGTCAAAGTGGAAAAAAATGACAATTAGTTTGAATTATGAACAAACCAGTAATAATTTTAATAAATTCAATACATCTGGCATTAATACTAATGGTGTTGATAGTTACTTTTTATCCTATGCACAAGGTCTTCCTCTGGACGAAATTTCTGCATTTGATGGAGAGTCAATAACGCAAGCATATTCAGAAATTGGCACTTATTTCGGATATGCTAATCAACAGGCTTTTTTAGGTTATGAATCTTTTATCATTGAACCAGAGGATATTGATAATCCGTCAAATAGCTCATACTATTCAAATGTAAATAATGCCATTAATAATGGTTATTATCAAGATTATTATTTTAAATCTAGAGGTTACAATGCTAAAGTGAATGCAAATATTGCATTTCAATATGGAGATAATTTATTTGTAGGAGCTAATCTTAACTTACATTCAATTGATTATGACCAATCAACATATCTTTTAGAAACTAATAATACAGTTGGTGAAGGTGCAGGAGTTTATGTTAGTGATATTGGGTTTGAAAATAATTTATCAGTATTAGGTGAAGGTGTTTCAATTCAATTAGGAGCTATTGCAAAAGTAAGTGACGTTTTAAGATTAGGCTTAACATATGATTCTCCAACTTGGTATACTATCACAGAGGAAACTTCTCAATTTTTAAGTACTACTAGATATGAGGTTAATGAATTTGAGACACTAATTATTGATCAAACCTTAAACCCAAATATAATTAATGTTTTTCAAGACTATAAAATTCAAACTCCATCGAAGATAACTGGAAGCGGAGCTCTGGTTTTCAAAAAAGTTGGGCTTTTAAGTTTTGACTACTCGATTAAAGACTATAGTTCAATCAAATTTAGACCTTCTAATGACCCTCATTTTATTGAACAAAACAGTAGAATAGCTAGTACACTTGATCAAGCAATTAGCTATAGAATTGGTACAGAAATTCTTCAAAATCGAATTTCTTACAGAGCTGGATATAGATTTGAAGAAAGTCCTAGAGGATTAACTAATCAAAATTTAGAAGGGTTTTCACTTGGTTTAGGATACAAAATTAATAATAGCAGAATTGATCTCTCCTTTGAAAAATTTAGTTTGAGTGATACACATCAAATGTTAGATGCAGGTTTATTGGGCAACATCAACCTAGACAAGAAAAAATCTACAGTAAAATTATCAATTGTAACAGTATTGTAAGTCATCTTTTTTAATATTATTTTTCTAAAAAAATCACTTCTATATCGGAATATCGATTTAATTGATAACAAACACCTTCATTATTACTCTTAGTTGTTATTATATCAAAAATACAATTTGTGTGCATCTCTTGATTTACAATTTCTAAGCTATATTCCTTTATTATTTTCATCACATTATTCATCTGCAAGTAGTTAAACTTAAGTTGAATTGGGATGGTTATTTCTTTTGTGATGATTTTATTAGCATCAAGAGTTGCTTTTGCACATTCTTTGTATGCCGAAACCAACCCTCCTACTCCGAGCTTAGTACCTCCAAAATAACGAACTACTACAATTAAAATATTAGTAATATTAAATGATTGGATTTGACCATAAATAGGCAATCCAGCACTGTTTCGTGGTTCACCATCATCATTAACTCTAAATACAGTATTTTCTATTCCAATTTGATAGGCATAACAAAAGTGTCTGGCAGTATGGTGTTTTTTCTGTAAAGATTGAATATAAAATTTTACTTTATCAGAATTAGATACAGGAAAGGCATATCCATAAAATTTACTTTGTTTTTCCTTAAGTAAATAATCAGACTCAATATCAATAGTTCGATATGTATTTTTCATTACTATTTATATTTTTGAAAGTAGATAATAACCTTCTTATCTTTTGAGACTAAAGTGTCCTGTAAATTCTTTGATTACAGATTCAGCTTCTCCGAAGACTACATCAAGTCTAATAGTAAACCAGTAGTCAGTAGCTGGCAGGTTTTCTCCATTAAATGTTCCGTCCCATCCAGGTCCAAGCGGGCTAAGTTGTTTAAGTAATTTACCAAACCTATCATAGATATATATCTTGGCTAGTGGTCTAGTTTCTATTCCTTCTACTCTCCATGTATCGTTAT
>ENA-OWPI01002409-OWPI01002409.1-marine-metagenome-genome-assembly--contig:-NODE-2409-length-17568-cov-19.670345_pt1 | contig 17568 bp, 17 predicted proteins | sample MGYA00238138_ERZ651775 | MGnify/ENA primary metagenome ERZ651775 (study PRJEB26906, sample SAMN06265043) | marine metagenome | isolation source: Helgoland LTER site | place: Germany:Helgoland, sampling...
CTTGATATCGAGTCAGACATGCAATCTCAAAATCAAGCCTATCTAATAAATTTTACAGCAGCATGGTGCATTACCTGCCAGACAAATGAAAAGACTGCGCTTGCAAGAGAAAAAGTAAAAGAATACTTAGCAGAAGAAAATATTACTTACGTTAAAGCAGATTGGACAAATCGGAATGAAGAAATTGCAATTGGCTTGGCAAAATACGAGAGAACTGGAATTCCTCTGTACATTTTTTGGAAACCAGGCATGCGTGGTTCTAAAATTTTACCAGCCGTTCTAACGGAAGATTCATTAATAAAGTCAATGCAATGAAACTTTACATAAACCTCATAGCCTCTTTTTTGATTGCAAGTATAAGTTTTGCAGGTGACATTGAATTACAGAACCCCTCAACAAATCAAAAGGCCCCAGATTTCTCTGGCATTAATAGTTATGGAGAAATGATTAGACTGTCTGATTTTATCGGCAAACCGGTCATATTAGAATGGACTAATCATGAGTGTCCCTATGTAGCAAGGCATTACAACGAAAATAACATGCAAGCTGTGCAAAAAATTGCTCAGGATCAGGAAATCATCTGGCTCAGTATTATCTCTTCAACGCCTGGAGATCAAGGGCACGTTAGTCCAAGCAAAGCCAATGAGCTAACTGTTGCTAGAGGCGCATATCCATCTCATGTGTTGCTAGATGAATCAGGGGAAATTGGTATGCTCTATGGCGCCAAAACTACCCCACACATGTTTATGATTGATGCGAATGGGGTACTGCGATACAAAGGGGCAATTGATGACATAGGAAGAGGCATGCAATTTTTTGATGCTTCATTTTCAAAAGCAGTGAATTATGTCAGTTCTCAGCTTCCAAAGCTGATTACTCAAAAAGCCTTAGGTATAGATTCCACTGTGGCATATGGCTGCAGTGTTAAGTACAACTATGACTAATTAATGTATTTTCAATAAAGTCTGATATAACATAGGTCTCAAAACACTGTTTTAAAATGAATTATCCAGCATTTGAAGTATTTGGAACTCAGCACCTTTTGTCGCTGTTGATTTGTTTAGTAGCAATTATTGGTTTTCCAAAATTGTTTCAAAATCAAGTGAGCTCTCGCAAGATTTTAGGTGGCAAGATCGTTGCTGGCTTAATGATCTTGCACATGATTACGCAGCCGATTTATGATATTTTTCTATTTAAGCTGCCATGGAAAGAAGAGTTTCCTTTGCATATGTGCGATATGTCATCTATAGCTTTAATCATTTTTTTGCTAAACGAGAAAGCGCCCAAAATTTTATTTCATTGCGCGTACTTTTGGGGAGTCTGTGGCGCAACAATGGCTTTGGCTACACCAGATTTAGATTATGGATTTCCACATGGGGAGTACTCACCATTTTTTTGGGGTCATAGTTTGATATTAATGGCAGTGGCGTATGTCATTATGGTGAAGAGAGAACGTCCGTATTTATCAGACATTCCAAAAGTTATTGGAGTGACTCTAGGGCTGTTAGTAATTGTGTATTTCATAAATCTTATCATTGGTCCGCCAGCCAACTATTGGTATCTTCTTGAAAGACCTGTTGATGGAACCTTGCTGGACTATTTCCCTGATCCGCCCTTCCATCTTATTGGAACAATTCCTTTGGCTGCATTCTTATTTTACGTTGCCTACCTTCCATTTTTTGTAAGAGATAAACTCTCTAAGTAAGGGCAACAATAATGAAACTGGAACCTAATACCTGGTTTGATGAGGTTGTAAAAACTTATCATATTATTGCTCCGCACATACATCACACTCAAGTAGTTACTTGCCCTGATTTAAATGAAGAGCTGGGTGGGAAGTTTCTCTTTAAACCTGAATCCCTTCAGATTACCGGCTCATTTAAGGTTAGAGGTGCTCTTTCGGCGATCTCTCGACTTTCAAAAGATGAGCTCAAAAGAGGCGTTATTGCCTACTCATCTGGCAACCATGCCCAAGGTGTTGCTCATGCAGCAAAGGTTTTTAATACTCCGGCAACGGTTCTTATGCCTACCGATGCTCCTTCAAGAAAAGTTGCAAATGCTCGCGAACTTGGAGCTGAAGTCATTTTTTATAATCGTCGAACAGAAAGCAGAGAAGAAATGAGCGCAGAAATAGCCAAAGAAAGAAATCTTGTGCTGATCAACCCATACGATGCGTTAGAGACAATCTATGGCCAAGGCACTGCCGCTTATGAAGTGATTCATGATGTTAACAACCCAAAGCTTGATAATGCCATTATTTGTGCTGGCGGAGGTGGCTTAACTGCTGGGTCATGCATCTCAATCAAACATATCAATCCCGAGTGCAATGTCTTTACTGCTGAACCAGAAGAGTGGAACGATCATGAGCAGTCGTTTGAACAAAATACCCGCATTGCCGTGGATGTAAATCGAGGCGGCTTATGTGACGGTATCATGACCCCAACTCCCGGAGAGATACCTTTTGCTATCAATCAACATTTTGGTGTTAAAGGTCTTTCTGCTTCAGATGAAATGGTCTGCAATGCCATGAAATTTGCCTTTGATCGGCTCAATTTAAAACTAGAGCCTAGTGGAGCTATTGCCTTGGCATGCTTGCTAGAGAATAAAGAGAAATTCAAGAATTCAAGAACGTTAATAATGCTGTCTGGCGGAAACGTTGACGAGGAGACATTTATCAACTGTCTTGCTAGGGCTAATCCTTAGAGTCTTCTTCTGAGTTGACTAGATTGTCAATTCCAGAGCCTCCCATCATGACATCTACGATAACGCCAATGACCATATTTAAAAGGATCACTGCATTGATAATGATAAACGAGACAAAGAATACCCAAGCAAAAGGATAAACCTCAATAACTTCGCCCATGATCGCAGCCCAATCATCATAAGTTGCTATTTGGACCAGGGTAATTAAAGCTAGACCAATATTTCCCCAGTGAGCTGGGTCAATAGGGCCAAAGAACATTGTTCCAATAGCGCCCCACACATACATAAAAATAAACATCAACAAGGCTATAAAACCAACTCTTGGAATAGTTTTTGCAAGTGAATCAATAATATGACGAAATGCAGGAACAACTGTGATGATTCGCAGTACTCGAATAATTCGCAATAACCTTGCAACAAATACACTTTCTACATTATTAATAGGTACAAGTGAGATAGTAACAATCAAGAAATCAAAAATATTCCAGCCATCTGAAAAAAATTTGATCAATGAACGCTCTGAGATCATTCTAATAATAATTTCAATAACAAAAAATACGGTAATACCGTAATTAAAGATGTCGATATAAAACGTGTATTGAGGAGGTATATCGTAAGAAGTGACTCCAGCATAAACTGCAGAAGCTAAAATAACAGAGATAACAATACCGCTGAATAATTTACTGTTTCTTATTCGAAGAAAAAAATTAACAAAACGATTCATAGCCCAATAATAAAGATAAGTGTTTTATTTACAACCTTTCAGCTATTTCAATCAATAAAACTTGTTTGCTTTATAATAGAATCTGTTAAAAAATAGAGACTATATGGACGGATTAACACAAATAATTACTAATGTCTGGAATGAAGGTTTTTTAGGCATAGGGGTAACCGAAATTATTGTTTCGATGTTAATTTTTGTTGCCGGAGCATTAACCAGGGCAATACTGCTTGGTAGAGTTTTAAAATGGCTTGAGGGTTTAACTGCTAGCACTGAATCTGAGGTGGACGATGTATTACTCGAGGCATTAAAAAAACCATTGGGCTATGTACCAATGACTATAGCTCTATATTTAATAGCCTTATACTTACCTTTGGCAGGCGTTGCTGAGTTATTTGCTACCAATCTTATAAAAGCTTTGATTGCTTTTACAATCTTTAGCACGCTGGCAAATAGCGTTCCTCCAATCTTTCAAGCTTTTACATCAACAGCAGTTTTAACTAAATCAATGACTATGTGGCTAGAGCGCGCAGCCAGGATGATTATTTGGGTTATTGGTGCCGGTATTATTTTGGATATTTTTGGTATTCAAATCGGTCCTTTGGTTGCAGGCTTGGGTCTATTTTCAGTTGCAGTAGCATTGGGAGCTCAAGATCTATTTAAAAATTTAATCTCTGGAATTTTAATTATTGGAGAAAATAGATTTCAACCTGGAGACAGAATAGAAGTACCTGGGCAGCTTCATGGCATGGTTGAAGATATTGGCTTTAGATCAACTCTAATTAGGATGTTCGACACATCCCCCATGCTGGTTCCCAATAAAGACTTATCAGACGTCAAAGTTATTAATCATGGAAACATGGAGTTTCGGAGGATTAGCTGGACTCTTAATTTGACCTACTCAACAACACAAAAACAGTTGGCAAAAATCTGCGAAGCCATTACCCAGTATATTGATGCCTCTGATCAATTCATTGTGAATCCTGGTCAAGAATCGTTCGCTAGAACCGAAGAATTAGCAGCAAGCTCAATAGATGTAAGAGTACTTTGTTATACAAAGCCAATTGGGTTTACTGATTTTTCTAAAGTAAAACAAGATCTTATTTTTGAAATTATTAAATTGGTTAGAGCTAACGGATCAGAGTTTGCCTTTCCATCATCATCAATATATATGGAAAATACAGATCCGATTGATCCTGCGGAATACTCCACTGATGGTCTTGCACCTCAAAAAATATCTCATGACTCTGCTCCCGATCAAGGTAATGATTAAACGAATTTAATGGCTAAATGGCTGTTAAATAAATCTAAAGTGAGTGGATAATATAAATGAGTGATCAAGCGATTTTAGCAACAACTTTAGTTATCCTAATGGGTCTGCTCATTTGGGGCAAATGGCGTTATGACGCTGTAACATTGATTTGTCTTGCCGCATTGGTATTGCTTGGAATAGTTCCAGCCAATGATGCATTTTCAGGGTTTGGTCATCCAGCAGTCGTTACAGTAGCCTTGGTGCTATTGATTTCTCGAGGCCTACAAGAGGCAGGAATGGTTAGTTTGGCCGGTAATCTTATTTCTAGATATACCTTAAGTGAAAATCAATATCTTGTTGTAATAATGGTAATAGCAGCCTTTTTATCATCTTTTATGAATAACATTGGTGCTATGGCTTTATTGCTGCCAATCACGCTTTCGGTTTGCCAAAAGATGGATTGGAACCCGTCAAAGTTTCTTATGCCACTTGCTTTCGCGAGTATTTTAGGTGGAATGAATACTGTCATAGGAACTCCTCCAAACATTATTATTGCGCAGTACAGACAAGAATATACGGGTGCTGCCTTTAACTTTTTTGATTACTCTTTTGTTGGCCTGGCAGTTAGTGTTGTCGGAATTTTGTTTATTGCTTTGATTGGATACAGGTTCGTTACGGTTCGTGAAAATGATGAAGACACAACGCGTTTAATTGATCTTAAAAACTATCTATTTGAAGTAAAAGTTAGAGACGATAGCAATGCGATTGGAATGAGGTTATCTGAAATCAAGAAAATTTCCGGTCCAGAAACAGAGGTTCTGGGAGTGGTTAATGAAACCGGTGGGGTCTCAAGAGTGTCAATGGCAAAAAAAATTCAACCCGGTCAAGTATTGGTGATTAAAACTTCCCCCGATGACATAGCTTCTATTCAAGAGCGATTAGGATTTGAAATTGCAGAGAATTTAAACACAATTCAAGAATCAGATTTAGCTGAGATCGAAGTAATGGTAACTGCCGGCTCTAGATTGATTGGTCGTAAGCATGAGTTCCTTAAGCGACTTGCCTCTGATGATCTTGCATTATTAGGCTTATGGAGACGAGGAGCAAAGTTTCGAACTCGACTGGCCAAAGAAGCATTCAAAGTTGGAGATGTTTTGCTACTTGGAGTTCGCACAATTGATGATGAGGGTGTTAAAGAAAGAATTAAGCATTTAGGTTTAATGCCCTTAATGGAAAGAGATTTACAGACTATTCCAAGCAGAAGCAGGCTGTTGAAAAGCTTAGTCTTTTTTGCTCTAGCCATTGGTCTAACTGCCTTTAATGTAATAGATATTGTGGTTGCATTTTTACTTTGTGTAATAGCTTTTATATCAATCAAAGTTTTAAACGGAAATTTATATAGAAATATTGAGTGGCCTGTTGTGGTAATGCTTGCAGCTATGATTCCTGTTGGTCAAGCTCTTGAAACTTCTGGGATATCTATGAATATTGCAAATTTTATATCCTCGACCACTGAGGGAATGGCTTTGCCTTGGCTAATACTAATGGTTTTAGTTATTACAATGTTTGTTTCAGATATTGTTAATAATGCAGCTACAGCAGTGATCATGGCGCCAATTGCAGCAAATCTTGCACTTCAGGTTGGGCAGCCGGTTGAGCCTTTTCTAATGGCGGTTGCTGTCGGTGCTAGTTGTGCTTTTCTTTCCCCTATAGGACATCAATGTAATACCCTTGTGATGGCTCCAGGAAATTATAAGTTTGGAGATTACTGGCGTCTTGGTCTACCGCTTGAATGCGTGATTGTGGCAATCTCAATTCCAATGATTTTATTTGTTTGGACTTAAAGTTTAAGCAATCTCAGAAATTAATTTACTTAACTTTTCAGGGTCTTCAAAAAACGAGAAATGTCCCACCTCTTCCATAGTATATATTTGACTTGGAACCACATCGGTAAATTTTTCTACAGCCTTTAAATCAACTAATCTATCTTTGCTACCTAGGATGATTGAAATAGAAATTCTTAAATTTTTTAACTCATTTATATCTAATTGATAGTCATTACATGCCTCTAAATCATTCAGCATCACTGGTTCGTCCCCATGAGAAAAAGCATTTTTAAGACCAAGAAGTCTTCGATGAAGGCCATATTTAATAATAAAGTCTGCAGCTTGACCGTTGCCTGTCTTCGCTTTAGCAATTAATGCATCAGCAACCCTTGTGGGATAAATGCTGTTAACCAAAATTAAAGATTTTACTGAATGCTTATGCTTAGCAACCATATCCAGAGCCACTAATCCACCCATGCTATGTCCACATAGGGAAATGTCTTTCAGATCATGGGCTGCAAGAGAGTCAACTAAAAACTTACTATATGATTCAATACGATTACTTGAGAATCCTTTTGAATCGCCATGACCAGGAAAATCTATTATTAAAGGTTTGTTATATTCGCAGCTAGGCAAATTCATTGCTCGAACCAATCTATGATCCATTCCTGCACCTGCAATAAAAAGAATAGATTTTTTTTTCTTATCAATTGATTCAAAGTTATGAAAATATGTTTGGGAGCTATTCATTTACTTAACCTATTTTAATTTGTGCTGATGATCAAGTGACATCAAATAAAATTTTGGATGTGGTAGACCCGAATGGACTCGAACCATCGACCTTCGCAATGTCAATGCGACGCTCTAACCAAAACTGAGCTACGGGTCTAAATATTGGAATATTATACAATCAGTGAGTGTTTATGCATCTATTTAAATAGGCCAAAAGATCACGCAATAGAATTTACTCTTTCAACTAAGAAATTTTGGGTTTCTTCTAAGATGATTTGAGTTTCTGGTGAGTTGTCTTTTGCTAAGAGTTTTTCAAGGTCTATCATCACCTTGTTCATAGAGCCCCAGGGGCCCTCTTCATTTAGACGTTGAGTAATAAGCGATTGATAACGTTTCATCATATCTTCTGGAGCTGCTTGCGGATAAAACTGACAGATCAATCTTTCTGCAAATAACCTATGACGCTCATCAGTTATATTGCGACAAATTTTTATTCTTTCTTCTGCTGAATCTATGCGATGAAAATCTGCCATTAGATCTTTATCTTCTTTTGAAGGAAAGCCCCCGGCATAAATCATTTGCTCGATATGATCATATTCATTGTTCCAATTATTAATTTTGTCTGCCATGGCTTGGCTGACAAGTGACTGAAAATCAACATTATCTCTAACCTGTATGGCCCTCTTCTCTAAAATGGCAAAATCCATATCAAAGGTATTTTTATCACTAATCATTGAGCTGGGACATATGGGTATCGTTTTGTTAATTCCATATTTTTTAAAAGGTCCTGATTTTCCAGGTTTTTGTACCATTGAATAAATCTCTTGAGTATCAAGATCGAACACTTCTTCGGGCTCAAAACTTAAATCAAAAAACATTAGATCATTGGGAGCTTTGCTGCCACAAGGCACAACAGGATACCGAAAAACTTCTCGCCTAAAGACTTCTCCCAAACCTAAAAAACCTGGCTGTTGGACGGCTTCTTGGACGCCTGCTTTAGAAGAAATACTCAGAAAAAAATCTATTAGCTCTGGTTTTTTCTTATTAATTATTTCAAGCAAAGAAATCATTAATTTACAGTCAGCAATTGCATCATGAGCATCACCAATTTCTATGCCATTAGCTTCTGCCAAGTCTGCCTGCTTCAAACTAATCGCAGGACCGTCCTCATAAAGAGGAATATTTAATAAATTGGGGAAGAAAGCAGCAACATTATTCATCATTAACAAAAGATCCAGTCTGCTGTTTCCATTGGTATTGGTAAGATATGACTCAAATAAATTCCAGTAAAACTGTCTTCTAATAAGCTCTTCATCATAAGCCATGCCGTTATAAGTTATAAAAACCCCTGGCTCATCAATCGTCCACTGGCGCCATTGAAGATTGAGATCTCGCATCATTTCGTAATGCGATACGTTGGAATTGAAAAGATGTGTTTTCTTATTGGTGACCATAGCCATTGGATGAGGTATCGCCCATGGCAAAGGAGCGCAGCCTAAATTTTGCTCATCTTGGATTTCTAAATTACGATTTACTTGAATAGATCCACACTGGAGTATTTGGGCAAAGTCTTTGATTAGCCCGGTTGTCTCAGTGTCGTAAAATATTAAATTATTTGATGGCTCCACACTTAGGTAGGGTATTTCCCTAACTCATGTCTTGCCACTGCTCGTCTATGAACTTCATCCGGCCCATCAGCAAGTCTTAACGTTCTCATTCCAGCATACATTCTTGCCAGTGGGAACACCTGAGATACTCCTGCACCACCGTGCATCTGAATGGCACGATCAATCACATCACAAACAATATTAGGAACAATCACTTTGATTTGAGCAATCTCACTCGCAGCGACTTTATTACCGACGGTGTCCATCATATGAGCTGCTTGTAATGTTAAGAGTCTTGCCATGTTTAATTCAATTCTTGAATTGGCAATGATATCCATGTTTCCGCCTAGTTGAGACAAAGGCTTACCAAAAGCAACTCGACTTTGAGATCTTTCACACATCATTTGCAGCGCTCTTTCACCCAAGCCAACAGCTCGCATGCAATGATGAATTCTTCCAGGCCCAAGCCTTCCTTGAGCAATTTCAAAACCTCGACCCTCGCCAAGAATCATATTGCTTTTTGGAACTCTTACATTAGTAAATTTTAGATGAGCATGACCATGCGGGGCATCATCCCAACCAAAAACTTCCATCATTTTTCTTACTTCAATTCCTTCAGAGTCCATAGGAACAAGTATTTGAGAATGTCTTTTATGCCTTGGAGAGTCTGGATCTTGATCAGTCACACACATAAACACAATAATTTTACAACGAGGGTCTCCAGCGCCAGATGTCCACCATTTTTCACCGTTAATCACATACTCGTCACCGTCAAGAACTGCGGTAGCAGCCATGTTGGTTGCATCCGAAGAAGCCACTCCAGGCTCCGTCATGCCAAAAGCAGACCTAATTTCTCCAGCTAACAGAGGCTTCAACCAAGTCTCTTTATGTTCTTCAGAACCATATCTCTCAAGCACTTCCATGTTTCCTGTATCAGGAGCAGAGCAATTAAAAACTTCAGAGGCGATCCCCACTGCACCCATTTTTTCTGCAAGATGAGAATATTCAAAATTACTTAAACCAGTTCCAAACTCACCCTCATACCCTGGCAGGAAGAAATTCCATAAGCCTTCAGCCTTTGCCTTGGCCTTCATTTCCTCCATGATGGGAGGCACGCACCATCTACCACCCTCTTCAACCTGCTGCGCATATGTTGCTTCATTGGGTCTAATTTCGGTATCTATAAATGCTTGAACTCTATCTAAAAATGTTTGAACTTCTGGCCTTAAATCTCTCATTACTTTCCTCTTATTAATAGCTGTTATTTATAATATAAGCATTGTGAATGTTGTAAAATAACTTTATTATTAGTATCCAATTGGTATATACCCATGATAACTGCAAGCAAGTTGCAAAGCTATAGGATCAGACAAAAATGAAAATAAGTTCTTTTGATTTAAATCTTTTTGTCATCATGAACTCCATTTATACCGAAGGCAGTCTTACTAAAGCAGCTGAAGTGGTAGGTATTACTCAACCTGCTGTCTCCAATGCACTCTCAAGATTAAGAGAAAAATTTGACGATGAACTCTTTGTAAGAACTGGCAGTGGCATGGTGCCTACTCAAAAAACAGAAAATATCATTAAAGATATACAAAATGCTCTGCAGCTAATGCAAAAAAGTGTCAATGAGCCTGATGAGTTTGATCCAGCTACCAGTCAGAAAACTTTTAGAATCTCTCTCGGAGATATTAATGAAGGTCGAATTCTGGCAATTCTTATGGGTAAAATGGAAAAACAAGCTCCAAATATTAAACTTGAATGCTACTACTCTTCCAGAGATCAGGTGCCTCATGCTTTAGCAACAAATGAATTAAGTTTTGCTGTAGACCCTTTCATACCCAACTCAAAAGATACAAATTCAATGAAAGTTTTTTCTGATCGATTTGTTGTAGCTCACCGAGCCAATCATCCTGTATCAAAACTTTCAGAAATGAATTTGGATGAAATGTTGAAATTAAAATACATCAATATCTCAAATAGAAAAAGAGGCGCCTCCGTTGTAGAAATGGAAATGCAAAAAATGCAATTACAGCCTGAAATTGCACTGAGATCTCAGCATTATCAAGTGACTCCAGAGATAGTTAGATCAACTGATTTGTGTTTGCTCTGCTCTGAGACTTTTGCAAAAAAACATGGGCTTAGCTTCATTGAAATACCTATCAATGTTCCTCCTCTTGAGCAATATCTGATTTGGCACTCCAGCGATGATAATGACGGATCACATATATGGATGCGAAACCTTATTATTGAATCTTTTGAAGAAGTAAGCTCGCTTTAGGCTTTAGAGGCTTCGCCATAGTACAAAAAAGAAGCTATCTTTGGCCCTTTAATATATTTCTTCTTTAAATCCTGTAACTGGAATCCTCCAGAAAGAATCAGCTCTTCAATATTTCTATTTAGATTGCACCCACCAGCAATTTTATTCCAAAGAGGTGTTATTCGGTGTTGCCATTTTTGAATTTTAGGTTCGGGAGCTAGGCCGTGCTCCATAAAAAATAATGAGCCACCTGGCTTAAGCAGTCTGTGAGCCTCTGCCAAAGCCTGCATTGGATCTGGGATAGTGCATAGACTAAACCCTATTACCACGCTATCAAATGTTGCAGACTCAAGATCAATGGATTCAGCTGTTGCCTCAACAAAAGAAATTTTAGAGTTAAAATTTACAGCCCTAGATTTTGCAATAGCCACTGAACTGAGGGCTGGATCAACTCCCACTATCTCAGATACTTTATCAAAATCATAAAAATCAAAATTTAAACCTGACCCAATGCCAATTTCTAAAACTCTTCCATGAGCCTTGGGAATGATTTGAGCTCTCTTATTTTGAAAACCCTCCATGCCACAACAGCAATCCAACAGTTTAGGTAAAAAATAATTCTCATAAAGGCTCATGACTGGCTTAGATCATGGCCTGCTGTGCCAACTAACCCCCCATCTGAGGGTATTACTGCACCAACTGTATAAGCTCCCGCCCTTGAGCACAAGAAAAGTACCAGCCCTGCCATATCTTCAGGGGAACCAATTCTTTTTCTCGGATTTCTTGACTCGATTAATGAATAGTCATGATTTACTGCAGCTCCTAACATCATAGATTCATATGGGCCTGGCGCTATTGCATTGACCAAGATATTCTCTCCAACCAACCTTTTTGCTTGTACTCTTGTTAAATGATGAACGGCTGCCTTGGAGGTTCCATATGCATAACTCTCTAAAGCAGGTACATTCAAACCATCAATCGATCCAATATTAATAACTCTAGCAGGATCTTCGGCAGAAGCTTGTTTAGCTAGCATAGGTGTGAGTTTTTGAGTTAAATAAAAAATACTTTTAACATTCAAATCCATGACTTTATCCCAGCCCTTTTCTGAATATTCTGCATAAGGTTCTCCCCATGAAGCTCCTGCGTTGTTAATGAGAAAATCTATGTGATCCTCTTTTGATTGAATGAAATCAACAAAATCACTCATTCCATCCATGGTGCTCAAGTCACAGGGTACAGGAATGCACTCAGCTGAATAAGTCTCTGATAATTCATTAGCCTTTTCGATTAAAGCAGCCTCTTTTCTAGCAGTAATATATACCTTGACCCCATTAGCCAAAAAGCCTGCCGCTATCATCTCACCTATTCCCCTAGAACCACCGGTAACAATCGCTACTTTTCCTGAAACATTAAAAAGTTCTGTGATTTTCATACTTATCCTTAATTAGTTTGCTGAATGCTTATGTTCTCTTGAAATCATTATGAATTCAATAGTATTGCCTTTAGAATACTGTCATGGAGTTAATTTTAAATATCCTTCTGCTGTTGGTGGGAATCACAATTCTTGTTTGGGGAGCAAATAAATTCGTCGATCATGCCTCTGTAATAGCAAAACATTTAGGTGTTGGAGATCTTGTCATTGGACTAACGCTTATCGCAGCTGGCACTTCTGCACCTGAGGTATTTGTTGGGATATCTGCTGTTTTGAATGGGAATGAAGATATTGCTCTTGGAACGGCTATTGGTTCAAATATTTCAAATATTGCTCTTATTTTTGGCGTCTCTTGTCTCTACTTGAATGCAGCTTCCAAAACTCATTTATGGAATTTAATGCCTTTTGGCTTAACAGTTTTATTGCTTGGATTAACTTTGGCTGATGGCACGATCTCTTATAGTGAAAGCATGGGTTTCGTGGGTTTATTCATGTTGTTTATGTATATCCTTATGAAAACTGATGGCGTCCCTGATGAGGAAGACTCAGAAGCATCTGAGTTTACAAAAAGTTTATTTTTATCAATGGTAGGACTAGTTGGTTTAATAGCTGGTGCCAATATCTCTATCGTCTATGCCGAGAGCACAGCTTTATTATTAGGTATATCAGAGTTAATCATAGGTCTTACCATCATTGCCTTAGGAACTAGTTTGCCTGAGTTAGCTGCTACGGTTGCAGCTCTAAAAAAGGGCAAACATCAAATGGTTGTTGGCAATATTATTGGATCCAACGTTCTGAATTTAGTATTTGTTATTCCAATTATCGGATTTTTTGGATCTGTTCAACTTAGTCCAGTTGTGATGGAGAGAGATTTCAATATCCTTGCAATCTTAAGCTTGGCTTTTATTTTGTTGGCAGTTGCATTAACCAAATTAAAATTCAGTAAAAGTTTATATGTGGCCGCGGGAATAATTCTAGTCAGCAGCTACACTCTCTACATTGCCACTCTTTCTGGGATTGTATAAAAATTTCATATACAAGAAAAAGGATAACGACAAAACAAACGTAACCACTTCAAAGATAAAAAAAGCATTATAAAAAGTGGGTGTGGTTGGAATTAGTGCAAACAGATATCTACCAAGCGCAATACTAAAAGTTAAGAATGCAAGCAGTGATAACACATATGTTGCAATGCCCCTGCTAAACAGACCAAGCAGGCACAAAAGCCCAACAATCATATTGATGCCACCATACAAACCCGCAACTTCTGAGTAACCTATCTCTCCTGAAACTTTTAATCCAACTGCATCCATGAATGAAGGGATGTCATAACTAAGTTCAAGGGCATCTTTGACCGGATCTATAATTGCCCAAGCACCTATACCAAAATATAAAACCGCATAAGCCATCAGAAACAGTCTAATAATCCAAATCATTGTATTTCCTAAAAAATTTCGTTCTTTCTTTTATTGTGACCTGCTCTTGCAATAAAAGAAATAAATAAACATATGAAAAACATTATAATAGGATCCTTGGATAAAGGCAGGAAAGTTATAAAGCCAATGATGTGAGTAATTGTAAGGGAGATACCAATCACATAAATCGGCCACAGTGGTGAAGTTGGATTTTTACCAGAAAAATATCTAAAGATAAAATAATTCAAGGTAAGAAGAAAAGCTGGAATCAAGACTCTGGCTCTGTATTCATCCATTTGATCTTGATTAAACTCAGTTGCAAGAAATGCGATTGGTAACTGATCATAAAAAAATAAACCAATAAATACTCTCAATGTTGTATACAAAGCAACAAGTATTAATGAATATTTAATCAACCCGTCCATCAATCTATTAGAATACACTTAAATATTAAAATATTAAATTTTTAGCGGGCTTGAAAAGATATGAATATAATTTTAGATGTAAATGAATGTCCTGGAGTCCCTCATCCTGAGCCCTATATGGGAATTAAAACTTCTATTCTAGAAATTCAAGAATTCATTCAAAAAACCATCAAATCAAACAAACAACCCATTGTAATTTTTGGAGCTAATTGGTGTCCTGATGCAAGGTTGTTAGAAGGCGTAATCCAGCTTACTACCGTGAAAAGCTTTCTTGTAAGAAATGCGAATATTTTGTATATAGATGTAGGGAACTATGAAATGAATACTGAATTGTTTAGTTTTTTTGATAAAAATATTCAAGAAGGCATACCAAGAATATTTATCATGGACACAAAAGGTGAGGTCCTCAACTTGCATGTAAATGACACCATGCGAAAAGCACGAGAGCTTACTACTCAGGATATTTTTAACTATTTACAAGAATTTGTTGTTGAGACTTAATTAATAGCGGAAATGCTTAATCTTGTCTCTGCTATTTTTTAAATCTGTCATTGCATGAATGCCTATCTCTAGGTGTTGCTTTGCCCATTTAGATGTAACTGCTTGATCTGATTTTTCAGTTTTGACCCCATCAGGTGTCACAGGAACATCTGAAACTAAGAGCAAGGCTCCTCGAGGAATCTCGTTATAATGACCAACTATAAATATTGTGGCAACTTCCATATCAATACCAATAGCTGTAGTTTTTTTTAGTTTCTTTAAAAAGGTTTTATCATGCTCCCAAACTCTTCTATTGGTTGTATAAATTACTCCTGTTCGATAATCAGTACCGGCATCTAATATTTTGTCGGAAACAAACTTGTGTAATTTAAAAGAAGGTAAAGCAGGTACCTCGGGAGGAAAATAATCATTGGAAGTTCCATCCCCTCTAATAGCTGCTATAGGCAGGATAAGGTTTCCAATTTCAGATGAATCTTTGAGTCCGCCACATTTTCCAAGAAACAATACGCCTTTTGGTTTTCTTGCTACCAGCAAATCCATAATTGTTGCCGCATTGGGTGAGCCTATGCCAAAATTAATAATGCTTAAACCCTCATTATTAGTGCAGGAGGACATCGGTCGATTTTCACCTTGCACATCAGAATTAAACCTCTTTGCAAACTGCTCAACATAGTCCTGAAAATTAGTTAGAAGAATGTAATCACCAAAGTCATCCACAGGCATTCCTGTGTATCTAGGTAGCCAGTCTTTGGCTATATCGTATTTATTATCCATGGTTCATTATAAACCATGAAGTAGAAATGATGATTTTTATTGTTCTGCTGCGCTTGCTAAGCCTGTTAAAACGGTTTGATGTTTTATGTATTCATGAATTTGTTGAGCCTGCTCTACATTTAAAACATCTTTAAATGAAGCCATACCGCTTCCATGAATTCCACCCAATACACTTCCTAAAAATGAAGCGTGGCCTTGTGCATCCAGCATCCTTAAGTCAGGCAATACTCCCCCACCAATAACACCTGCTCCATGGCAAAATTGACAATGTTCATGGTACTCATACTCACCTCGGGCAACTACCAAGGCATCTGAATTTAATTCAAAAATAGTAGGATTTAATTGAGCTATTGTTGCAACTGGCTTCTCAAGTTGAGTTCCACCAATTTCAAAAATCATCATCCTGCCATCTCTAGAGGGATTTTCATTTGGTGATTCTAGCCCGCCAGTAAGCGCATAGGCTCCGCCATAACCAACTTGAACTGCGATGTATTGTTTGCCGTCAATCTTGTAGGTTATTGGAGGTGCCACAATCCCTTGCCCAGTATCAACGCTCCAGAGCAATTCACCGGAATCTGCAGCATATGCTACAAATCTTCCATCTGATGTTCCTTGAAAAACTAGATTTCCATCAGTTGAAAGAACGCCTCCGCTCCATGGTCTTTTGTACTGAGCTCGCCAAACTTCTTTTTGTTCTTTAGGATCCCATGCCAATAAATATCCAACCGTTGCTGCATCAACCATAGCTAACTCATCAGGATCTTTTGGAAGATAGCTCATTTCTATCTGATTGGCTAAATTCCATGTATTTGGATTGTATTTAAATTCAGTGTCTGTGGAGTAGATAAATATTGTCTCTTGGGCTGGAATATATACCAAACCAGTTTTCGGGCTATAAGACATTGGATGCCAATTGTGACCACCTAGTGGTCCAGGCGTGGTTAGCGCTGGTTGCAATTCATGATTAGTCTCTTTAATCTCTACCGGCCTTCCAGTTTCAGGATCAACGTGAGAAGCCCAATTCATTGGAACAAAATTATTTGCTGAAATAAACTCACCAGATGTTCTATCGATTACATAGAAAAAACCGTTTTTAGGAGCCTGCATAATGACTTTTCTTTGCTCGCCATCAATTTCAATATTGGCAAGGATCATATGCTGGGTGGCAGTATAATCCCAGGTATCTCCTGGAGTAGTTTGATAGTGCCAAACATATTCCCCATTATCTGGATTAATTGCAACGATAGATGAAAGATATAAATTATCACCACCGCCTGGACTGCGTACGTATCTGTTCCAGGGTGAACCATTGCCAGTACCTATATACAAGAGATTTAATTCAGGGTCATAGGCCATAGAGTCCCAGACTGTTCCTCCTCCGCCTACTTCCCACCATTTGCCTCCTGACCAAGTATCTGCTGCTTTAGCTAATGCTTCAGATTCAAAAGGCTCATCAGGGTTTCCAGGAACAGTAAAAAATCTCCATAACATGGAGCCATCTTTGACATCATAAGCAGAAATATAACCTCTTACTCCAAACTCTCCGCCACCATTTCCAATAATTATTTTCCCATCTATGATTCTTGGTGCGCCTGTGATTGTGTATGGTTTTGATTTATCAATTGTCAAAACATCCCAGTTCACTGCTCCAGATGCTTTATCAAGGGATATTAAACGACCATCAATCGTCGCAAAAACTACTTGATCTCCCCATACAGCAACACCTCTATTCACAACATCACAACAAGCATTTCTTGCCCAAGCTTTATCAACCTCAGGGTCAAATGACCAAATTTCTTTGCCTGTTTTTGCATCCAATGCAAAAACTAAACTCCAAGGAGCAGTTATAAACATCATGCCATCAACTACGATAGGTGTGGTTTCATGACCTCTGTTGGTTCCTGTTTCAAATGACCA
>ENA-OWPI01002413-OWPI01002413.1-marine-metagenome-genome-assembly--contig:-NODE-2413-length-17552-cov-3.573734_pt1 | contig 17552 bp, 22 predicted proteins | sample MGYA00238138_ERZ651775 | MGnify/ENA primary metagenome ERZ651775 (study PRJEB26906, sample SAMN06265043) | marine metagenome | isolation source: Helgoland LTER site | place: Germany:Helgoland, sampling...
CTCCAAAGCAAATAGCTAATACTAAATTTGGTGTTAAATCATTTAACATACACAAGATACCTACTAATGGACGTACAATTAACTTATCATTTGTTGGTAGACCTGATGACCCAGAGATTTTAAATAATCATTATCAGATTCAATCTAGAGAATTTTGGGAAAAGGTAAAAATGACTCGTGGAGCATTAAATAATTGGTATGCTTCTAATGCTAGAGGTTGGCATACTTTCTACTCACTAGATGTGGGAGACATTACGGACACAGTTCTTGCTGAACAAAATAAGGAGATTGTATTATGACTATTGGAATGAACAACTTGGGTAGGAATGGGAGGATTGGCAATCAACTCTTTCAGTATGCTGCTCTAGTAGGTATAGCTAAACAACGTGGATTTGATTTTCTTATTCCGGAAAATCAAGAATTGAGTAAGTGTTTTGAGATGCTTCATTGTGGAAATAGATATGGATACGTTGATGGAGATGAAATTGAACTTCATGATTCTCATGAGTTTTGTTCTGAACTATTCTTTGAGTGTCCTAATCACATCCATCTCAATGGATATTTTCAAAGTGAAAAGTATTTTTCAAATGCAGAGAGACTTTTGAAGTGGGATTTTAGATTTAAATCTGAAATTGTTGAAGAAGTTGAAAGTAAGTACAGTGATATTCTAAGCAAAAATCCTGTATCTATTTGTGTAAGAGAATATAATGATCGTTTTGACTATCCTGGTAGTCATAATAATCATCGTAATCTACCTTGGAAATATTTTGAACGTGCTATTGAAATTTTGGGAAAAGAAAGGCAGTATATTATTTGCTCAAACAATCTAGATCTTTGCAAGAAACAAGAAGTTTTCAGTGGAGATAATTTTCATTTCAATGATGTCACCACTAGAGTTGAAAAATCTTTCTTCGATCTCTGTCTGATGTCCAAGTGCTCAGACTTTATTATATCTAATAGTACGTTTGCTTGGTGGGGTGCTTACTTAAATAAAAATCCTGATAAGAAAGTTATTGCACCAGATACATGGTATGGTCCAGGACTTGCACACATTAGTACAAAAGATCTTTTACCTGAAACTTGGGAGGTCATCAAATCATGAGTATTATGGAAATTGGAATTCATTCTGGATCACCAGGTCTTGCTAATAGAATTAAAAATTATGTCTCTATACTGACCACTTTCAAACAGGCATTAACAACTAAAAGTTCTGATGCCTATATCTTTGATAGTATTGATATTGCAACCGAAGAACAACTTAATGCATATCCTTGTTATGATAATTGGAGACTTTATGTAGAAGAAAGAGAAAAAAAATATCTTGATAAATTCAAGCATATTGATCTTTTGTTTGATAAAACTCCATCTTACTTTATCGAAAAGTATAAGAAGGCTTTTTCATATCTTAAAATTAATAAAGATATTCTTGATTATGTTGATGAATTTACTGAAGATTGGGATGATATGATAGGTCTTCATATTAGATCTTGGTACTGTGATAGGAGAAAATATCATAGTAATCAACTTTTTGAAGACGTTATAGATAGATTAGACCACAATAAAAAAATATTTCTTTGTGGAGATAATGATCAAGTTTTGAATTATTTTGAAAATAAGTATGGTGATAGAATCATTACTCATTCTCAGGAAAGATATACTGATCCGCATTTAGCTGAATCTGGGCATAATTCTTCAATACAAACAAATGTTGATGCTTTTATTGATTTGATGCTTCTATCGAAATGTAATACTATTATTGGAACTTATGCATCAACATTTGCGGAGGTTGCATGGTGGTTGGGGCAGTGTAAATCAAAAGTTATCATACCAGAACCTGTTAATGTAGAAGAGTCTTTTAAGAATAAAATTTTTGAAATCTTATGAAAAAATCAATCGTAACTGGTGGGGCAGGATTTATTGGATCTCATCTTGTAGATAAACTTCTATCTTTAGGTTATGAAGTTATTGTAATTGACAATGAATCCTCTGATGGACATGATGAATATTATTGGAATAAGAATTCTCAAAATCATAAAGTAGATATTTGCAATTTTGCAGATATTGCTCCTTTATTTGTTGGAGTTGATTATGTTTATCATCTTGCTGCAAAAGCAAGTGTTCAGGCATCTGTAGATAATCCAATCCCTACAATTTCTACACAGGTGTTGGGGACGATTAATGTTCTTGAAGCAGCAAGACTTTCTGGTGTAGAGAAGTTTATCTACTCCTCTACATCTGCATGTTATGGTAATCGTAATCCAATTCCCAATGTGGAAACAATGCGTGAGGACCCTCTGAATGCATATGCAATTGGAAAACTTTCTGGTGAGCAATTGGTTAAGTCATACTATTGTTTGTATGGTATGAAGACACTTGCTTTTAGATATACTAATGTGTATGGAGAACGTGCAAGGCATGTTGGAACTTATGCTCCAGCAGTAAGTAAGTTTTTGAAGATGCGTAAAGAAGGAGAGGCACTTACTATTTTTGGTGATGGACTACAAAAACGTGATTTTATTCATGTATCTGATGTTGTTAATGCCAATGCACTGATCAGTTTTATGGAGTGTGATAATTGGGGAGAAGTTTATAATATTGGTTTTGGAAAAAACTGGAGTATTCAAGAGATTGCCGACTCTATTAGTTCTGATCAAGTACATCTTTCTGGAAGACCTGGTGAGATGAGAGAAACACTTGCCGACATTCGTAAAGCAAAAGCAGAATTAACTTGGAAACCTAAAGTAGATATTTTAGATTGGATTGGAATGCAATTATGAGATATGACCTAACTAAAGCAACATTTATTATTCCAATTCGAATAGAATCTTCTGATCGTCTCAGAAATGTTATTACCACAACAGCATTTCTTTTGGAGAATTTTGATACCAATATAATCATCAAGGAAGTAGATTCTGAATCAGTATTTGAAAAGGAAGCACTTCCAATTCTAAAAAATATTCTTGATGTTGATGTTGATGTTAATCATATTTTTGAAGACAGTGATGCACCTTTGTTTCATAGGCAAAAAGTTCTGAATGAAATGATTATGGAAGCAGATACGGAGATTGTCATTAACTATGATTGTGATGTAGTACTTCCTATTGAATCATATCAACAGGCATATGAGTCAATCCTAGATGGAACATATGATGTTGTTTATCCTTATGGTCAAGGAACATATCAATATCAAGTTCCTGCAAGTGATGAAGTAGTTTCTCACTTCTTGGAGACGGGAGATTTTGAATATTTAAATAGTAGATCTAAAAATCACACTTCTGATTTTGGTTGGGCTCAATTCTTTAATCGTCAAGTTTACATTGATGGTGGAATGGAAAATGAAAACTTCAGAGCGTATGCTCCAGAGGATAAGGAAAGATTTTACAGATTTACCACACTGGGGTATAATGTTGGTAGAATAAATGATTATGTATATCATTTAGAACACTCTAGAGGTGAAAATTCTTGGTTCAGTAATCCTCATATGGAATCTAATATGCATGAATGGGAAAAAATTCAATCTATGGATAAAAAAAATCTGGTTGAATATTATTCAAATCAAAAATATCTAATAAAATATAAAAAATGAAAATAACTATTCTTGGATCGAGTGGTCAGATTGGTGCATATCTTACTGAGTATCTTCGTGGCAAAAATCATGAGGTAACTGAGTTTGATGTTGCTCGACATCATGGAGAAGATCTGACGCAGATTCCCAATCATAATCTTGACCGTGCCATTAAGAATGCAGACTTTGTATTCTTTCTTGCCTTTGATGTAGGTGGATCACGATACCTGAAGAAGTATCAACACACCTTTGACTTCATCAATAACAACACCAGACTGATGGCAAATGTCTTTGGTCTCCTAGAGAAGTATAATAAGAGATTTGTATTCGCATCATCTCAAATGAGTAACATGAGTTACTCTCCTTATGGTGCTTGTAAGAAACTTGGAGAACTATACACTACTGCACTTAAAGGACTGACTGTTAAGTTTTGGAATGTGTATGGTATCGAAAAAGATCATGAGAAAGCACACGTCATCACTGACTTTATTCGTAGAGGATTTGAGGAAGGTGAGTTTGAGATGCTGACTGATGGTACAGAGGAGAGGCAGTTCCTTTATGCAGAGGACTGCTGTGAGGCACTAGAGATTGTGATGGAAAACTTCACGGACTTTAAATCAGAAGATCCTCTTCATATTACTTCCTTCAGTTCTACTTCTATTAAAGATATTGCCTCAATCATTCAGGGACAATTTAATTTGATTGGTAAGACAGTAAATATTAAACCTGGTCTTGCAAAAGATAGTGTGCAGATGGATAAAAGGAATGAGGCAAACACATATATTACTGGGTGGTGGTTGCCCAAAACTGGTATAGATAAAGGAATTGCAAAAGTATTTGAGGCTATGAAAGGTGATTGGATTTAATCATATTGGAACGATTGGAAGATTTGGTAATCAAATGTTTCAGTATGCAGCACTAAAAGGTATTGCTGCCAATCGTGGATTTGATTATACGATTCCACCTGAAGATCCAAGAATTCAAATTGATAACTATGGATTGCTAGAGGCATTTGAACTTACGACTAATAAAAACATTGGTTGGATTGAAAGCACTAATGTTCAACAAGAAAGATTTTTTCATTTTGATCAAGAACTCTTTGATAGTTGTTCTGATAATGTAAGTATTCATGGATTCTTTCAGTCAGAAAAATACTTTAAGCACATTGAAGAAGATGTTCGTAAAGATTTTACTTTCAAGGATAATTGGTTAGAACCTTGTAAAGAATTTCGTAGTCAGATGGGAGAAGAAGTTATCTCCCTCCACGTTCGTCGTGGTGATCCTGGTCTTGCCGATAAGAGAGGATTTAAGTGGGCATATGTTAACCTTCAGCATCAACATCCTGTGCAACCTCTTGAGTATTATGAGAAGGCACTTGCAGAGTTTGATGATAACTTGCCTGTAGTTGTATTTTCTGATTCGATTGAGTGGTGTAAAGAGCAAGAGTTCTTTCAGAATGATCGATTCATGTTCTCTGAACCAGAAGATACACACTCTGATGGTGCATTAGTTCCTTATCTTGATATGTGCTTGATGTCTTTGTGTGATCATGCTATTATTGCCAATAGTTCTATGAGTTGGTGGGGTGCATGGTTGATACAAAATCCAAACAAAAAAGTAATTGCCCCAAGTATGTGGTTTGGTTCTGACTATGCTGATAAAGACACTAAAGATTTGTATTGTGAGAATTGGAAGGTTATCTAATGGATAAAAATAAGGCACTTTATAAACTCAAAGGACTTCCTCCCATATATTATCTGAATCTGGATGAGCAACCAGAAAGAAGAGAATATATGGAAGAGCAATTTAAGTATTGGGAGATTGAGAATTATACTCGCATCTCTGCATATGATGGTAGGGACGGTAGAGACCTCGGAGACATTCTTAAAGGAAGATATCCTGATAGTATGTCTTCTGGTGAGGTTGGATGTACTACGTCACATCTGAAAGCAATGGTAGAGTTTCTTAAGACAGATGCTCCATGTGCCTTAATGATGGAAGATGATTGTGATATTTCTACTGCATCTCATTGGCCTTTTGAATGGAAAAATTTTTATGCAAAAATTCCTTATGATTATGATGTAATCCAACTTGCTGTCATTAATCCTGCATCAATTCATTTAAAAATGCATAAGAGATTTGTAAATGATTTCTCAACGGCATGTTATCTGATTACACGTCGTCATGCACAAAAGTTGATTGACCTTCATGTAAGAGGAGATAAGTATAAGATTGATAATGGAGTCAAACCAAGAGCGGTTGCCGATGATTTGATTTATAATTCTGGAAACACTTTTGCTATTCCTTTGTTCTTATATAAACTTGAGTTAGGTTCTTCCATTCATAAAGAACATATTGATGTTTTTCATAAGTCAAGTTATGAAGGTCTTTGGAATTTTTGGAAAACTCAGGCAGTTGATATTCAGGATTGGGATGCCATTTTTGATTATGATCCATATTTTAACCGATTACCTCCTGGGTTTGAGGGGAAATAGTAAGCATTTATACTGACTTCTCTTGACAAGACTTTATGTTTCCTATATAATACTGTAATGTTTCTTCACAAAACTCAAATGACTGTAACAACTGAAGACGGTGGACGCACAAACATGTGGGCTACTGAACCCCGCATGTACGTTGATCCATCCTATACTGAGACGTATGGTCTTGAGACATATGCAGAACGTGCAGAGAAACTCAATGGTCGCACGGCAATGATTGGATTTGCCGCAGCACTGGTTTCTTATGCTACGACTGGTAGTGTTTTCTTTTTCGGACTTTTCGGTTTCTGAGCACTTGACAATGTATCAAATCTTGTTTACAATGACTAGCATTGCCTTCTTTGTATTGTTGGCATATTCCGTAGAACAATTATCTGAAACTTACTAATGGACTTTAACGTTACCTTCCGTACTCCTGACGGTACAGAAACAACTGTCACCTGTCAGGATGACCAATATCTTCTTGATGCTGCCGAGGAAGGTGGTATTGATATGAACTACTCTTGCCGTGCAGGAGCCTGTTCATCTTGTGCAGGTAAGATTGTATCAGGTACAGTAGACCAAAGTGATCAATCATTCTTGGATGATGATCAAATGGAAGAAGGATTTGTGCTCACTTGTGTTGCATATCCAACTTCTGATGTTATAATTGAAACTGAACAAGAAGAGAACCTCTACTGATGCACGGAAGTCTTGAACCAGAAGATCGAGTAATGGATGCTCCATCTGTTTATGAACAAGTTTCTTCTCTTGCCCAAAAATATGGGTGGGAAGAAGGTGATAACATCGTAGTTGAAATGGCAGGAACTCAAGTTTCTGGTATTGATGTCGGTGAAGTCTATAATAAAAAGTGGCAGTCACCTATTGGTACTCGTAAGTACAACAAAGAAGCATTCATTGTTATTAAAAATCTCTCAAGAGATCCTTTTGAGTCTTCTAAACCTATGGATAGAGAGCACAAACCTCAACATTCATATGAACCAGTTAGTAAAACAGATGTCTAATCCAAATCAACTCTATGATGATATGGAGAGACTAAATGCCCTATACGAAGAACTCTGCTGGGCACATGATGATGAATTAGTATTCACTCATGAAAATGGTAGAGTCATTATTTACAACAAAACACAGGAGCAAGAACAATGAACGAAAGAGCAGAACGTATTAATGGTTGGGCAGCAATGCTTGGTGTCATTGCAGCAATGGGATCCTATGCCGTCAGTGGCCAGATTATTCCTGGAGTATGGTAGAATGATGTTATTAGCAACCTTTATGTTGGGTGCTTTTATAATTCATTCTGTACTCACGGACAATATTGATGATGATGATGGACCAGGTGGTGGTATGTTGATACCAGCACAAAACCCAATTCAATAACAGACAAAAAAGACTTTACTCTATATACTGAGTAGAGTCTTTTTTATTATATGCCAAAGAATCAATTGAATAAGGATGAACTGATATGTCATGTTCTTAAACTCAAGCATGAAGTTGATGCAGAATCTAAAGCAGTCTGGCAGAAAGAAAAAGATTTAGCACATAAATATCTCAATAAGGTGTTGGATAAAATCAAAGAATATCGTTATTGATTACTTGACAATTTGCCTTCCCGGGAATATAATAAATATCTATACATAAGGATTTGTAATAATAGTGTCAATCAGAAAACCATCAGAATACTTTGATAGACAAAAAGCATCTGTTGAAAATGTAATTCAGGGTAGTATTGAAAATTCTGAATTGAATACTTTTTCTGATGCCTATGATGCATTCAAAAGAAATTTAAGTAAAGTTGATGTTCTAACTAATTTTTCTGAAACATTAGGGAACTATCAATCTAATATAGAAAAGGTAAATCATCTCTCTGAGAAAATTGATGAGATAGATGAGGATATTAAGAGTCTTCTTACAAAAGAAGATTTAGATAAGGCACTTGTTTCGCAACTTTTGTTTCTTGAAGAATGTATTCGTGATGTTCAAGATAAAGTTAAATCTATTAATCAAAAAAATCTGATTCAAATAAGGTTAGATGTTTCTGATTTATCTGAAACAGTTAATACTTTTGTTGATGATGAACTTCCAAAATATAAAAAATTAGTTGTTGATAGTGAACTTCGTACTGATAAAAAGTTCATTAAACTTGAGGAAAATGTCAATAAAACTCTTGAAGATGTTGGTGAGTTTGTTGATAATAAGTATCATGAACTTACAGAAACACTTCGGGGAATTAATGAACAAAGTCTTGATGGTATATTAGAAGACTTTAAAATTCTTGATGAAAACTTTGCCAAACTTAGAGAAGAGGAAATACCAAAGTACAAAGGTTTTATTGTTGAGACTGAAAGAAAGACTGAGAATAAACTAAATGATTTCAATCAAGTATTAGAAGAAACTACAAATAGTCTTTTAGAAAAAATAAGTGAAGTTGAAGGAGATAAAACTGATCTTATTAAAGTAGTTAATGATAAACTTCAAGAAGTTAGAAATTTTAGAGATTTAATTTCGAATGACTTAAAAGAAAGTGAAGAAACCAGACAAGATTTAAAGAAAAAGATAACTAATCTTGAAGCTAATATTATTCGCAATGAATCTCATATTAGAACACAAAATAAGAGTCTTGAGCAAATTCAAGAAGATGTCAAATCAACAATTCAAGAATTAAATATTGAAGAGTTTAAGAGGCAGAATTATAAACTTGGTAAGAAAATTAAGTATCTTGAAGAAGTATTTGAAAAGTTTGGTGAAAGAGAAATACTGACAGAAAGTATTATTACTGAACCACCTTTTGCAAAAAACGAAGACCCACTAACACCACTTGACCAGAATTTTGTAACTTTTGATCAACTGCAAAGTCATTATAGATTATTCATCAATCGTATTCAACAACAATTATCGACACTCGGTGGTGGTGGTGAGACTAAACTGAAATATCTAGATGATATTGTTGGTATTGCAACTAATTCATCTGTTTATGATGGTAAGTTTCTAAAGTATGATCACAGTGCTAGAAAGTTTGAATTTAGCTCAGCAACCTCAACTTCAGTTGGGGAAGACAGTATAGTTTATGTTGCTAAAAATGGTGATGATTCTAATGCTGGAACATTATCAGAACCAAAACTTACAATTAAAGCAGCAGTAGATTCTATTGTATCTGCTGGAACAACAGACAAAGTTGTAAAGGTTGCACCTGGTTCATACATTGAAAACAATCCAATCATCCTTCCCGATGAAGTTACTGTAATAGGACATTCTTTAAGAGAGACGACAGTAACACCCCAGAATGCAAATGAAGACCTATTTTATGTTGGCAATGGAAACTATATCGCAGAAATGTCCTTCAGAGGAACTTTGCCTAGAAAAGCAGTAATTTCATTTGACCCAACAAAACCAAGATATATTAACCAATCTCCTTATGTGCAGAACTGTACTAACTTTATACCAGATAGTATTGGCATAAAAGTTGATGGTAATGCTGCTATTGGTCCAATTAAATCAATGGTGCTTGATTCATACACACAATATAATCAGGGTGGCATTGGAGCATCAATTACCAATCAAGGGTATGCACAGTTAGTTTCTATGTTTACAATCTGCAACGAAGAAGCAATCATGTGTGCATCTGGTGGAGCATGTGATTTAACGAACTCTAATTCTTCTTTTGGTGATTATGGATTAGTTGCCGATGGTGTAAGTGGTAAAAAGTATTCTGGTATAGTTACAACTGCTGCAGCAGCACTATCCGATCAATTTGAGATTGATCTTTCTACTTCAACATTATCTGTTTCGACGGCTACCTATACTGCATCGACTGGTGAAATAACAATCACAACAACTACTGATCATGACTTTAATGTTGGCATGGGAGTTACTATTTCTGATCTTGTTATGAATTGTGGTGGATCAGATACTGATATATTCCCGAGTGGTAAGAATGGATATACTTTCAATGTAACTGAAGTAGTGTCAAGCACACAGTTCAAAACATTCGTTGGAGTGTCTACACTCAATCATTATTACGAAAGTGGTGGAACTGTAAAGACAGAAGTTGTAAGACCATATGATGGACAGGCAGTTTTCTTTAATGACCTTTACGAAACTGTTGATACTATTACGATTACTGATGGTGGATCTGGATATACATCAGCACCAATTGTTACTGTAAGTTCACCTTCAGTCTCTTGGGGAATTGCTGCAAAGGCAATTGCTACTATAGGGAACGGTTCTGTAACTTCTATTAATATGTTATCTAATGGTAGGGGATATGAAAGTGCTCCAACAATCACTTTTGCAGCACCATCTAGTGGAATAAATACTGCTACGGGTACTGCTGTATTGAAACCAGAGTATTATACTATTAATTCTTCTACTGAAATATCAAATGGAATATCCACAATTACTATAAATGAAAATGTACCTCATGCAGTTGGTGTTGGAACTACGGTGAATTTCTTTAAACAGAGTAGAATTCTTGCTACTGGACATTCATTTGAGTTTATTGGTTCTGGGACTGAAATTGCTAGTTCTATTCCGTATAGTGGAGGTAGTCCACCAATTCCAGAAAATGAAACAGATTCTAGAAATGGTGGTTTAGTTGTACATACAAGCACTAATCAATCTGGTAATTTCAAAATTGGTGATGGAGTTACAATCAATCAAAATACAAGCAGCATCACGGGACAAGCATATGAAAAAAGTTTAGTATCAACTATAACACCATACATACTTTCATTAGGAGCATTATAAAAAAAATGGCATTAGCACTCAATAATTATGTTACGGTCCCTGTTATTGCAACCACATCTCCTGTGGGAATTTATACTGCTCCTGCTGGATATAATGCTGTAGTTCTTTGTTCGCAGGCAACAAATATTGATTCATCTTCGCAAGATGTGACACTTTCTCTTGAAAGGGAGGTTTCTGGTATTGCAGTCACGACATATGCAGCATATCAAAAACCAATTGCTTCGCACGATACAATAGAAATGACGACTGGCAGATATACTTTAAATCCTGGTGATATTTTTAAATTATCTTCTAGTGTAAATGATGATATTCATGTGACAGTTACAGTTCTAGAAACACTTATCTGAGGATTCTATAGATGAATTATAAAAGAAATCTAAGAATAGGTGTCGATGAATATACTGATAATGAAACAGTTCTTGATGTTTATGGAAATATAAATGTAAGTGGAAATATTTCAGCTGCAGGAACTCTAACTGCTGAAAGACTTTATAGTAATGTTTATGGTGAATTTACTGGTGGTGGTATATCTGGTACTAATATTGTAGGAACCTCATTATCAATTTCTGGTATCAGTACATTAGGAACTTTACAAATATCATCAGGTATTGTAACAGCAACTTCTGGTATTATTACTTATTATGGTGATGCATCTGGGTTAATTAATACTAATTTCAATGGTGCATCAAAGTCGGTAGTAAAGTATATTGCAGGTGCTAACCAAACAACCTTTGTAGCATCTTATGCTATTGGTTATGTTGATGTTTACTTGAACGGAGTAAAACTTACCGCAGATTTATATACTGCTACATCTGGAACTTCTATTGTTCTAAATGATGGTGCAGCTGCTAATGATGTTATAGAAATTATTTCATTTACATTCATTGAACCATCAGAAGCAGATTCTGCAAATAATGTTGCAAATAAAGCATCATCAAAGTATACTGCAACTGATGGACAAACATCCTTTGCAGCAACTTATGAGATTGGTTATGTTGATGTTTATTTGAACGGTGTAAAACTTACTGATGATTTGTATGATGCCACTTCTGGATCCACAGTTATATTGAATGATGGGGCAGCTGCTGGTGACATTGTAGAAATTATTGCTTTTACGTTTCATAATTTTAATGTTGGTATTCAATCTGGTGGTTCTTTAGTTGGTAGTGCAAAAACCATAAATTTTGCTGGATCAGGAATTTCTTCGGTTACAGTCTCTTCTGGTGTCGCTACTATAAATATAGAAGGTTCCTCATCTGGAATAAACCCAATTGTCGCAAATATTGTTTTTTAAATAATGGCAACACCTAACATAGTCAGTCCCAATACTATTACACCCAAGTCACCTGTGATTGTTGGTGTAACCACGACTCTTTCATCTGCACTTGCTAATAGTTCAAGTAGCAATAAAGCTATTCGTGTAGAATCTATTATTTGTAGTAATGTAGATGGATCTAATGCTGCTGATATTTCTGTATCAGTATATGATGGTTCAACACATGGATATATTTGTAAAACACTTGCAGTTCCAGCAGATGCAACGCAGTTGGTGATTATCAAAGACACTGGATTCTGGTTGGAAGAAGGATGGTCAATTTATTCACAAGCATCTGCTGACAATGATTTGCAGTTGCTCATTAATACAACGGAGTTCACCTGATGTATTCATCAAGTGGTGGGTTGTTTGGTAAATCAAGAACCACAAGTGTTGACCAAAGTGTTCCTGGAATATGGACGATGGAAGAGCAGATTCAAGCAGCCAGACAGAACTTATGGCCTGGACCAGTTGCATCATGGTCAACATCTTCTGTTGGATCTATTAATAATATTAATCTTAATAGTGTAAGTGTGGCAGTAACTCTTGAAAATCTTAAAACTGTATTAAATAATGCATCATTTCAAAACAAGATTACAGACCGTACATATGATTTTCAATTTCCTGGTTCATCTGGATCTAGTTGGTCTTTCACCTGGAACAATTTTAATATAGTTACTTATCCTAGTATTTATTTACGATTGCAACGTGTATCTGGAATCAATGTTAACTGGACAGTTAGTGGAACTGGTCTTACAGAGACTAGTGGAGCAGTAAGTTTCACTACCACACAATTTACTATTCCACTCACTGCTTCTAGTGGTAGTGGAACACTTACAGCAAATAATAGTAGTAATGGACTAGTTATTCAAGATATGGTACTAGGCAATCCATCTTCTTTACTTTATGTTCCTTGGGTATAATAAATTCTCTTTACCACAATGACTCTATATTCTTATCAAGGTTTAAAACCCGAACATCTTCCATTTCGTATTAGGATCCAAGATGGATCCACAAGAACTGATTCATCAACTTTTACTGCTGATGAAATTTCTTCTGCTGGATATACTGGTCCTTATGAATATCCAGATTATGATTCAGAAACACAAACTATTGAGTGGAACGGAACTGAGTTTACTGTAAGACCTTATAATACACAAGAACTTGAAGATCAGTGGAATAAAGTAAGAGAACAAAGAAATCAATTACTCAAAGAAAGTGACTGGACTCAAATTGGTGATTACAATTTAGGACTGACAAATAAAGAAGAATGGGTATCATATCGTCAAGAACTTAGAGATTTGCCAGTTGCTCAGTCGAATCCCTTTAGTATTTCTTATCCAGATATTCCCGAATTATCTTTATAAATAATATCATAAACAATATAGGAACTTGGACGTGAGTTTAGTCAGACAAACTGCAAATCTTGTTTCTGATAATGGATTAAGTTCTGTTGATGGAAATATTGGTATAGGAACAACAAATCCTGCCACTAAGCTAAACGTTGTTGGAGTTGTTAGTGCTACATCCTTTTATGGTGATGGTTCTAATTTAACTGGAGTTTCTGGAGGTTCATCAGGTCCAGATCCAGTAATTATGGGAATGATATTCTAAATACAACTATAAAGGTAATAAAATGGCAGCCCCAAATTTAAAAAGTCCAACTACTATTACTGGTAAAACTGCTAGATATGCAGTCACAGCATCTTTAGCAGCTGCTCTCAGTAATGCTGCTGCTAGCGGCAAAGTACTAAAGGTTAATTCAATCTTTTGCGCCAATGTAGATGGTGTGAACAGTGCTGACATTAGTGTCAGTATTTACGATGGTGCAACTGATCGATATATTGCCAAAACGATTGCAGTACCTGCCGACGCTACACAAATTCTTAGCACAAAAGAAACTTATTTTTATCTAGAAGAAGGAGATTCAATTCGTGCAGTAGCTAGTACTGCTAGTGACCTTGAACTTATAATTGGTTACGAGGAGATTTCCTGATGAAACTTGGAAGAATTGGTGGAAACACAGATAGAACAGACTGGGGTGGTGTTTATACTCCATCTGATAATGTGGTAAAAATTGAAAAGACGGATAATATAGATGATTATCAGTGGAGAAGAAACTATTCATTTAATAGTCCATTTTATCATGTAAATTACCCAAGTATAAGCTATGGTGATAATGGACGTAAAATATATGTTAGTGATGGATCTACCAGGACAAATTCTGAAATACAACAATATGACTTAACAACTCCATATGAACCATCTACTGCTTCATATACTACACTTCTTCAATTGGATTGGGGACCAATACATTATTATTTGAATACTGCATTTAATTATGATGGTACAAAAATGTATATTTCTTATTATGATGCTAATAATAGCAATTTTGTACCACCTGAGCAATTTGATTTATCAACTCCTTGGGATCTTTCAACCGCAGTTCCCAGAGCTAAAAAATTATATCTTGGTGATCAAGAAACCGCTCCACACGGAATATATGTAAAACCAGATGGAATAAAATTCTATATTATTGGTTCTACTGGAGACGATGTGAATGAATATAATATGTCCACTCTTTTTGATGTATCAACAGGAGTATTTTCACAAAATTTTTCAGTAGGTGCTCAAGAAACCGCTCCACGCGGAGTCGAGTTTAAGCCAGACGGTACAAAGATGTATATAATAGGTTTGACAGGAGACGATGTAAATGAATATGATCTTTCCACTCCTTGGGACGTAAGCACTGCAAGTTTTGTCCAAAGCAAGGGTACTGGTGATACTACCCAATACGGTCTAACATTTACCAGCGATGGTGCAAAAATGTATACTTCTGGAGCAACACTTGATCGTATTAGGGAATGGGATTTAAGTACTCCTTGGGATGTTTCAACCGCAGTTTTTTATCAAGATTCTGGTGAATTAATGGGTAATCCGAGCGGTATCTTTCTATCAAATACTAATGTAGGTGTAGCAACGACTGCTGTAACCGGAACAAGAGGTGATCTTGGAATTTCTGCTTCTAGCCATAGTGCTGGTGTAAATATTGACTCATATTTTCTAGAGTCAACTACAGTTATTGATGAAGAAGGTTCTCAAAATTTAGAATCTGGATCAACTGTAATATCACTGGATACTGCGTCAGGAATTACAACAGGATCTGGAAAGTTTTTATCAATTGAAAATGAACTTATTGGTCTTTCTACTGCGAGTATTTCAGATAATACCATCAGTAACATTGCAAGAGGTCAATTGGGGACATCTGATGTTGCACATACTGATGAATCTTCTGTTAAATTTTTGACAGAATATACTGGTATTGGAACATTAAACACTACAGTTGGTATTTCTAGTACTGAAATACTAATTTCTACAAATGAAGTTCTAACTTCTAAAGTTAATACTGGAGGATTTATTAGAATTGACAGTTCCGAATTTGTTGGAGTAAGTACTCTCTTTACTGGAGGAAGTATTATACCAGTTGAAGATAGATTTTTTGTTATAGATTCTCTTAAGGACAATGTAAGAAGTTATACACTCAATACTGCTAAAGATATTAGGTCAATAGACGGTATTCTTCAAGGAGATAATGAGATGAGCGCCGCTGTCTACGATATCCTTTCTGGTGTTGCTATTAGCGAAGATGGTACAAAGTTTTTCGTTATGGACTTTGATAGTAGAGACAGACTTACAGAGTTTACTTTACCTACTCCTTACGAATTAACAGGAGCAATAAGAACTGGTAATTTTATATCCTTTAACACTGGAACTGATGAATCACAACCCCTTGCAATACATTTTTCAGAAGATGGAACAAAAATTTATATAGCAGGTGGTGATAATACAAGATCCATCTATCTATATAAACTTTCCACTCCTTGGGACATAACCACAGCAACCCTTACTAAGCAAAGACTTAGCATATATTCTGACTTATACACTAATACTTCAAATTATGATACTTTAACTGAACCTAGATATTATGGTGCTGGTAGTGTTGCAGACATAGAAGGTTTGGCAGTATCTAAAGACGGCACTGGTATTTTAATTGCTACTAACTTGAATTTTTCAGAATTTAAACTTCCAGTTTAATTATTTTTAAATTTGTTTAAATTATCGGTAAACTAACGCTTTGCAAACGTCCTAATCTAGTAATGACAGGAACTCTGTGTCTTCACTTTTACAGCAATTGCTAACGGAAGCAAGAAGAACTGACTTAATGTAGGGAAAAAGTGCGGGGAGGGGTTGACAAGGACGGGAAACCGTAGTATTATAAATAAGTCAGCAGGTTAAGAAACCAACACATTTCTTAACAAGTCGTAACACCCCTCAAACCGAGACCTATAGGGTGTATAAATCACGTCTCTCATATCCCCGGCTGAGGGTGCTGGGGAAATAGTAACTCCACCATTCCCTGATGGTCTTACTTTTTCGTACAAAACAATGGCTACAACTCTTTCAAGGCAACAATCTACATCCCCATGGCAGAATTTCTGTGAGTGGGTGACATCAACTAACAACCGTTTGTATGTTGGTTGGTTCGGTGTACTGATGATCCCAACACTGTTAGCAGCAACTGTCTGCTTCATTGTCGCATTCATCGCAGCACCTCCCGTCGATATTGACGGTATCCGTGAACCCGTAGCAGGTTCACTCATGTATGGCAACAACATCATTTCTGGTGCAGTTGTCCCAAGTTCAAATGCAATCGGTCTCCACTTCTACCCAATCTGGGAAGCAGCATCACTCGACGAGTGGTTGTATAATGGTGGTCCTTTCCAATTGGTAGTCTTTCACTTCCTCATCGGCATCTATGCTTACATGGGACGTGAATGGGAACTCTCATACCGTTTAGGTATGCGTCCATGGATCTGTGTAGCATATTCTGCTCCAGTCGCTGCTGCGAGTGCAGTATTCCTCGTCTATCCTTTCGGTCAAGGTTCTTTCTCCGATGCTATGCCTCTTGGTATTTCTGGTACTTTTAACTACATGCTTGTATTCCAGGCAGAACACAATATCCTTATGCACCCGTTCCACATGCTCGGTGTTGCTGGGGTATTCGGTGGATCTCTTTTCTCTGCTATGCACGGAAGTCTGGTTACATCTTCACTCGTCCGTGAGACGACTGAAACTGAGTCACAGAACTATGGTTATAAGTTCGGTCAAGAAGAAGAGACCTATAACATCGTCGCAGCCCATGGTTACTTCGGTCGTTTGATCTTCCAATATGCTTCATTCAACAACTCACGTTCCTTGCACTTCTTCCTTGCTGCATGGCCCGTTGTTGGTATCTGGTTCACCGCACTTGGTGTATCCACGATGGCATTCAACCTGAACGGTTTCAACTTCAACCAGTCCATCCTTGATGGTCAGGGTCGTGTGTTGAACACCTGGGCAGACGTACTGAACCGTGCAGGTTTGGGTA
>ENA-OWPI01002417-OWPI01002417.1-marine-metagenome-genome-assembly--contig:-NODE-2417-length-17535-cov-10.315901_pt1 | contig 17535 bp, 8 predicted proteins | sample MGYA00238138_ERZ651775 | MGnify/ENA primary metagenome ERZ651775 (study PRJEB26906, sample SAMN06265043) | marine metagenome | isolation source: Helgoland LTER site | place: Germany:Helgoland, sampling...
AAGACAAATTTCTAATGTTCTTATTTTATGGTATTTTGGTTTATATAATAAATATCATTTTTTGGATTATTAAATAACAATATTACCCATTCTCAGGATCTCTTTATCCTTATTTAGTGTTAGCTAATTCCATCACCTAGATACCTGATTTTATTTAGAAAATAATTAAATTTTTAAAATGTATTTAGTAACTTAAATTTAATTGAAACCAAGCTTGAGTTCTTGAAACATCACCATTGCTATCTAGGTTTGCTGCAGATCGAATTGGATTTTTATTTAATCGTTCAGCAACTGTAAGATTTGCACTCAAATTTTTTAAATTATAATCTAATTTTATACCATATCCGTGTAAGCTATAAATATTTTGATTTGTACCTGATAATGACAAACCAGTTGTTGAATTTGGTGTATTGTGAACATATTGCTGAACTCTTCCATAGTCGTAGAATGCACCAAGTGTTAAATTGTTATTGATGTCCATATAGATTTCATTGTTAATCAATATACCATTATCACCAGAACCTTCAGACGAAGGATATGCTCTCACGCCCTCTGCACCGCCTAAATAAAGTTTTTGAGATGAGTCAAGATTGCTCTCAGATATTTGAGAATTGAGTTTGAAAATACCTGTAATGCTATCATTAAAAAACTGAGTATAATTTAAATTTAAATTAAGCTTAACATGTTCATTTTCAGATTTTTCAAAATTTTTGGTATCTTTAAATGATTGGATAGAATTTGTGTAATCATTATACCCAAAGTTTGTTGTTATAAATCCACTTAAAACACCTCCAAAAATAAAATTAGTATTTTGTTCAAAATTTGATCCTATGAAAAAATTATAAGTATTGTATTCACTTGAAAAATCATCTTTTTGTTTGTTGTAAAAATGTTTTTTTTCAAGACCAAAATTACCCCTTAATGTTGTTGTTCTGGATCTTATCATTGGGTGAGTTAGATCAAATTTTGTTGAAAAAGATCCACCATTAAGGTCTTGACCTTTGGTGTCTCCCTCAATAACCATGTATTTAAGAACACTTGAATTCAAACTGACCTTAGTACCACTATAGTTTATTGGCCTTTGATAATTAACACTTAGATATCTTGAACCATTTGTTTTTAGGTATTCTTCATCAGTTTTAAGGATGCTTAAATCCAACCTATCTCCAATACCTGTAGGACTTAAAAAACTATTATTAATTAAAGTTCTCTTATGACCAGTAGTATTTGAGCCAAAATTATCATAAGTGATTAATCCACTATACTTTGGTTGATTGATAATCCTAACATAGGTGTCTGTTTCACCGGGGTTTTTCCCTGGCTTTAAACTTTGGTTTACTAAAATACCATCAAGATCAGAAGCAATTAAGAGAGCCTCATCAAGTTTTTTTGTATTCAGCGCAGTTCCAGGTTTATTCTTATTTAAGATGATACTCTCAACTATGTAAGGGTTTAAATTGTAGACTATACTTTCATCTAAAATTTCAAATTCTACACTTCCAAATTTTGCTTCAATAATTTCAATAATAAGTTCTTTTTCAGTAATATCTTGAGAGGGCAATCGACCAATACCAACTAAACCTAAATCTTCATATAAAATTGAAATTTCATCTAAAGCTAATTTTAAATCTGCAAAAGAAATATCTTTATTTAAAAAAGGATTAAAAATTTTATTTAATTGCTCTTCTGTTACCAATGTGTTTCCTTGATAAATAAATTTTTCAACTACAAATGTGTCAACATCATCCACATCCTCAATTATTATATCCTCTTGTTTTTCCTCAGGTAATTCAAATTGTTGGAGTTTTTCGATATTTTTTTGATTACGCTCTATCTCATTTAAAAGCTTTCCCGCATCAGTTTCTGCTAAAACACTATTAAAAATAAAATAAAAAATTAAAATATATAAATATTTCATTTTTATAATTAGCTTTAACTAAAAAATTTCTTCAGCAAACATTTTTTTAGATGCCTGATCATATCCATCTAAATCAGCAGGTATTGAAATTGGGTTTTCAGCAAAAGTTGGAATCTTCATTTCAATTTTTTTACTTTTTGATAATAAGGATTTAATTTTATTGAACTTATCAATTTCGTTTTTATCACTGCTATTATTAGTTTGTAGACCAACACAACCAAATGACTCACATTTTGCCCAACTAATATCAGTTGTTTCTTTATCATCAAAAATTAAAGTTAAGTTTTTTTTTAAATTTGCACCTAACGGAACAATAAAAGTTATATTTTCTTTTTTTTCTTTTTTTTCATTGAGGTAAAAAGAATGAGATATACTAAATCTGTAATTTGAATTTGGTATTTGTAAAGCCTCTGAAATTTCACACAGTTTTTTCCCATGATCTTCTGCACATTGTAATGTCCAATTTTTTATCTGTTGAGTGATGACCTTTGGCGACTCTCCATGCTCTGCATTGCTGTTAGTACAAGTAAAAAATACAACTAAAGCTAGAATACATTTGTAATTAAACTGCTTCATAAAATATTAATATTTGTTCTCTAAAAATCATTCAATTATAAGCCCTTTTTTACACCTTATCTCATAAGAAACAAACCTAAAATGAGCACATTTCTTTAAAGATTTCAATAAAATGATAAAATAATAAATGCAATTAACCCTTACTATTTTAAATAATTTTATTTTCAAAATTACTTTTTCTATAAGAGTTTTTATTCATTATTTTTTAATCGCATATTTATTGACAGGACCGAGTTTTGGTCAAGAAGTTGTCAGTAGTACACTTCCAGTATTATCTTCAATTCAATCAGGAAATGTAAACATTAATAGTAACAATAATGTTTTAAACATCAACCAAAGTAGTAACAAAGCAATTATTGATTGGAAAACATTTGATGTTGGTAGCGAAAGTACAGTTAATTTTAACCAACCATCAGCTAGTTCCTCGACATTAAATAAAATTTTATCGAGTGATCCAAGTAGAATATTTGGAAAATTAAATGCAACTGGTGAAGTTATTTTTCAAAATTATGGGGGAATTTATTTTGGAAAAAATTCAAGATTAGATGTTGGATCGATTACCGCTACAACCGGTAATATTAGAAATGAAGATTATTTAAATGATAATTATAAATTTGATTTAACTAATTCAACTGGAAAAATTGAAAATTTAGGTGAAATAAATGCATTTGAAAGCTATGTCGCCTTATTATCACCTGAGGTTAGGAACTCAGGTTTAATAGTTGCAGAAAAAACAGCAGTTTTGGGATCTGGAAATGAAGTAACTCTAAATTTTATTAATGGAGGAACTTTACACAGCATTACAACAACCGAAAGTAATGTTGACACTCTGGTTGAAAATAAATCTGCAGTAGAGGTGCCAGGTGGCTTAATTATTATTTCTATACAAGCTAAAAGTTCATTAGTTTCATCTATAATCAATCAAGAAGGTATTTTAAGTACCAAACAAGCCGATCAAGTTGTTAAAAAAGATGGGAGAATTTTTTTACAAGCATCCACAATAAATTTATCTAAAAATAGCGAAATTATTGCATCTGGAAATGATGCAGGAGGTCTGATTAATTTATCTGCTACAAATATTAACATTAATGAAAATTCTATAATAGATGCCTCTGGAGAAATTGCAGGTAAAATAGAATTAAGTTCAACTAAAGGTAATTTAAATTTAGCTAATTCTACACTTAAAGCTTCCTCAAATGAAAATGATGGAGGAAAAATTATTGTAGCCTCTACAGAAAATATAGTTATTGAAAATTCAAGTATTGAGGCAAGAGGACTAAATAATGGAGGACAAATTTTAATAGGAAATGATTACTTAGAAAAAACAATACCGATCGCTAAATCAACAATTTTAGATATTAATACAATTTTAAATGTAAGTAGTTTTGATACCAAAGAGGGTATTGGAGGTTTAATTGAAACATCTGGTTTAAAACTGGTCACAAATGCATCAATCCAAGCTGGTGAGGGAGGATCTTGGATAATAGATCCATTTGATATTATTATTGATGATACAACAGCAGGTTATATTAATACTGCACTTACAGCTGGTACCTCTGTTACTCTTACAACTGCTACAGAGACAAATGATATTAATAATGATCCTGTAAATACTATTACTGGTAGTTCTGGAGAGGGGGACATTACTTTAAACTCAGCAATTACTTCTTCTGGAAATGGTTCATTAACTTTGATTGCCGCAGATGATATTTATATTAATGCAGCGATTTCGTTATCAGGGACAAATAACCAAGTTACACTAACTGCAGCAGACATTGTTTATCTTGGAGCTAGCATCACCACAACTGGCAATCAAACAATCAACGCCAATGTTGATATTCAAGGATCATCAACTTTAAACAGCGGCTTAGCCAACATCACTATTAATGGAAATGTAACAGCTAGTAATGGCATATTAGCTTTTTTAGGAGATGGAGATTATCTCTACAACGGAACAAGTTATACAGTTGATGGTACTGAACCTATTGGAATTTTATATGATGCCGCATCAGACACTTACAAATGGCAAGCAACAGTTACTACCGCTGAAGCATTAATTGTTGCTGGCGGCGGTGGCGGTGGTATGGACATCGGTGGCGGCGGTGGAGGTGGAGGTGTTATAGCGCAAGATATAACTCTTACTCCTGGATGGATTGATGTTAAAGTTGGTGATGGTGGTGCAGGTGCTCCAACTGGAGGAACTGGATCAGGCACTCAAGGTAGAAATGGTCATCAATGGACCATAAATGCAAAACAAGGTGAAAATTCATCATTTGAAACTGCAAATGGAACACTAACAGCAATCGGTGGTGGTTATGGTGGAACTGGACCATGGAACCATACTTTACAAGGTCAAGCTGGTTCTGGAGGATCTGGTGGTGGAGCTTCAGGTTATAATGCTGGAACAAGTGGCAGAAATGGTTCGGCAACTGCTGGTCAAGGTAATGCTGGTGCAAGTGGTAATAATCATCATGTTGGAGGCGGTGGCGGTGGAGCAGGTGGTACTGGTTCAACTGGTAGAAGTCATTATGCATCCAAAGGTGGAGATGGAATTGAGAATTGTATTTTAGGAACTTGTTACTACTGGGCAGGTGGCGGTGGAGCAGCAGGTCATAGTTATTTTGGAGGTCACGGCGGTAAAGGCGGTGGCGGTGGCGGTGGAAGTTACAACAGCGGTGGCACAGTTATTGCTGGAGGTAATGGATTAAACACAGGAACAGTTGGTGGAGTTGGAAGAAATAAACCAGGTGGAGATGGTGGAGTTAATACTGGAGGCGGTGGTGGAGGAAGTACTCACTACAACGCAACTAATAAAGGTGGTGATGGTGGATCAGGAATTGTAGTTGTTAAATATCAAGAAGCATTAACTTTAATTGGTGCATCAATAAATGTTACTGGCAATATTACAGATACATCTTTAACTGTAACTAATACTGCCAATAGTGAAATAGCGGGTGTAGTAAGTGGATCTACAGGTTTAACCAAATCTGGATCTGGAGTTTTAACTATGTCAGGTGACAGTACTTACACTGGTGTTACAACTATTTCTGCAGGAACTTTACAAACAACAGGCACACTTGGTAACACTGACATTTCAATTAGTTCAGGCGCTACATATGATGTAGATGCAACAGACACAATTGGTTCAATTGGTGGTGCAGGTGCTATAAATATAGCAACATCTCAAACTCTTACAACTTCTACCTCATCAAACACCACTGTTTCAGGAGTAATTTCTGGAGCAGGTACACTTGAAAAAGCTGGGACGGGAACATTAACTCTTTCAGGATCAAATGATTATACTGGTGGAACTAGTTTTGCTGGAGGGACAGTTTCTTTAGGTTCTGCAAATGCAATTAGTACATCTGGAACTTTGTCTTTTAGTGGTGGAGCAATACAATCAACTGCTTCAAATACAACGGATTATTCATCAAGATTTAATACAGGCTCTAGTCAGGCATTTAAAATTGATACCAATGGACAAGATATAACTTGGGCATCAAACTTAGAAAATACAAATAGTTCAATTACAAAAACTGGTACTGGAACTCTTACGGTCTCAGGGAATGTAGGTGTTACTGGAGATGATAGCTTTGTATCACCAAATATTAATATTTCAGCTGGAACATTTGTATCGTCTGGAACCATACATTCTATTGGAACTTTAACTGGCGGGGCAAGTACAACTTTAACTTTATCTAGCTCTCCAAGTATCACTACACTTGCTTTAAGTGATGGAGTAACAATGACTATACCTGTGCTTACAGTAAGTGGCACCAGTAGCATTGGTGGAACAATAACAACTCAAGGAAATATATCATTAACAGGTGCATCAACTTTAGCTGGCAACACTACCTTAACTTCAAATGATAATGATGTAACTTTTGGTTCAACGATTAATGGAGAATATACTTTAACAGTTGCAGCAGGGACAGGCTCAGCTTCTTTTGGTGGAACCATTGGTGATTCAGCTGCAATTAAAAAACTATCTGTTGTTGCATCAGGAGGCATTACTTTAACTGGAAGTATTTCTACTGTTATGGGATTGAATGATGGATTATATTTTCAAAAATTTGATGGCCATTATGGAAATAATGTTCAAAACTTATCTAACAGAACTGAACAAGTAATTAAATCTACAGAGGTCTCAGGGGCACCAGGAAATCAAAAAGGTATTGTAGCTGATCACATTGCTATTTGTACAAGAGGAAATTGTGATGAGACTTATACCTATAGAGTTATAGGATATTTTAAACCTCAACAAACTGGATCTCACCATTTTTACTCATTGGCTGATGATCCAACTCATTTGTATATGGGCACATCAGGCCAATCTATTGATGAATTTGTGACTCAAGTAGAAAGTACTTCATCTTATAATAAAACTGGTAGAGTTTTAAGTTTAACAGGATGTTGTAGTTGGGTGAATGGCACAGTGACTTTAACTGCTGGAAACTTGTATCCAATGTACCATGTTTTTTCAGAAAATGGTGGTGGAGATTATTCTTACTTGAGATGGAAAAACCCAGATGGAGCTTGGGTAGCACTTCAAAATAGTGACAGAACTTCAAATGGAACTGGATACTACTATACTAGTGGTGCATTAAGTGGAGGTGGAGGTGGTGTTGATACTGGGGTTTATTTAACAGGAAATGTAAATATTGCAGCAGACACAACCATAACAAGTGCTAATGCAACAATAAATGTTACTGGAAATATATCCTCATCATCAGGTAAGGATTTAATTGTCGACTCTTCAACGTTTGATGCAGATAACATTTCTAATTTAGATGTCTTAACTATCAAATCTTCTACAGCTACTGTTGGGACTTTAGATACAATTAATACAGCCACTATAGAGTCAGGCTCATACACAGGTAATGCTATTTCAAGTGTTGATGCATTGGAAATTCAATCTACCACTTTAAGTGTAACTGGAAATATTGAAACAGACACATCTTTAACTTTTAATTCATCTTCTAATTTATCTATTGCAAACGTTATAACTGGTACTGGACAATTAATAAAATCGAATACTAATCAATTAACTTTAACGGGTACAAATGATTTTACTGGTGGTGTTAATCTTTCAGCTGGAACATTAGCATTAAATTCTGCTGCTGCAATTGGTTCGTCTGGAACAGTTGTGCTTAGTGGAGGAACATTAAAATATTCAAGTTCAAATACAACTGATTACTCTTCAAGATTTAGTACAGCCAATGATCAAAAATATAATATTGATACAAATTCTCAATCTATAACTTTTGCAAGTGATTTAACTAGTTCAGGAGGTATATTAACTAAAACAGGAAATGGTACGTTAACCTTATCGGGTACGAACACGTATACAGGTGGCACTAATTTTTCTGGTGGATCTATTCTTTTAAATTCTGCAGGAGCTATTGGTTCTACTGGAACATTATTGTTTAATGGAGGTACTTTAGTTTATTCAGCAAATAATACTACCGACTATAGTTCTAGATTTAGTACTGCAGCTAGTCAAAATTTTAATATCAATACATCTGGTCAAGATATTAGCTATTCAACTAGACTTGCTAGTAGTAGTGGTACATTAACAAAATCTGGAACTGGCAGTTTAACTTTAGCTGGAGCAAGTACTTATAACGGACTAACTACGGTAAGTGCTGGTACGTTAGTATCTAATGGAACAATTAATGGTGACTTATCAATAAGCTCAGGTGCAACGTTTGACTTAAATCAAACTGACACAATTGGGTCATTAGCTGGAAGTGGTACTATTGATATAGCTAGCGCAAAAGTATTAACAGTATCAAGTTCAAGCAACTCAACTTTTTCAGGAACTATCTCTGGGGATGGTCAATTAAAGAAATCAGGATCAGGAACACTTATATTATCAGGAACGAATACTTACACAGGTGGAACTAATTTCAATGGTGGAACTCTTCAACTGAGTTCATCTGGAGCACTGGGGTCGTCTGGGGATTTAACATTTAGTGGAGGAATTTTAAAATACACAAGCAGTAACAATAATGACTACTCATCAAGATTAGATAGCTCATCATCACAAAATTTTAAAATTGATACAAATTCTCAAAATGTTACGTGGGCTAGTAATTTTGTAAATGATAATAGTACTTTTGTAAAATCTGGTTCAGGAACTTTAACATTGAGTGGTGATTTTGGTCTAACCGATGAGAGCTTTACCGCAACTAATGTTACAATTTCAGGAGGAACGCTATCTTTACCAAATACAGTTAATTCAATAGGCAGTATTAATTTACAAGGAGGTGGAATAAATTGTCCAAGCTGTCCATCATTGGGTGATTTTGTTGCAACTGCTGGATCGACTTTAACATTTAATGCGGCTGTCTTTGACTCTCTAACTTTAGCATCTGGGGTGACTGTAAATGCTTCTTCAATCACTGTAAATAATACTAGTAGTTTAGGTGGTGATATTACAACCTCAGGACCAATGAGTTTTGGTGGTGCAGTAACTTTGGTTGCAAATACAAATTTAATTTCCACAAATAATTCAATTACATTTAATTCAACAATTAATGGATCTAAAGAACTATCAGTCAATGCAGGAACAAGTACAGCAGCATTTAATGGAGCAGTGGGAGGAACAACAAAATTATCTAAATTAACTGTTAATGCCACTGGTGGTATTACAATCAATAATGTTAGCATTAAGGGTCTTAGTGATGGATTATATTTTCAAAAATTTGATGGAGTGTATGGTAACAATACACTAAACTTATCTAACAGAACTGAACAAGTAATTAGATCTACAGAGGTCTCAGGGGCACCAGGTAATGTTAAAGGTATCGTTGCAGATCACATTGCTATTTGTACCCGTGGGAATTGTGATGAGACATATACTTATAAAATAACAGGATATTTTATCCCTCAACAAACTGGTACACATAACTTTCATCTTCTAGGAGATGATGCAAATCATTTATATTTAGGTACCGCAGGTCAATCATTAACTGAATATGAAACATATGTTGAAAGCATTTCTTCAGTCAATAAAACAGGTTATGTAGTTGGCTTAACAGGCTGCTGTAGTTGGAGAAATGGTAATGTAAATTTAACAGCTGGCGAACAATATCCTATTTATACAGTTTTTAGTGAAAATGGGGGCGGTGATTATTTATATATGAGATGGAAAAACCCAGATGGAGCCTGGGTAGCACTTCAAAATAGTAACAGAACTTCAAATGGAAGTGGATATTTTCTTACTGAAAGAGATGCCTCAGGATCAGGATCTTCAAATGCTGGTATTTATCTAACTGGAGATGTGACCGTTGCATCTAATACAACTTTTGATGCTACAAAAGGTATTGTAAATATTACAGGTGACATATCTGGAAGTACATCAACTGATTTTACGATAAATTCTAAATCTGTTGAGTTAGATAGTATTACTGAATTTGCCGCTCTTAACATTGAAGTAACAAATGATAGTAAAGTAGATGGAGTTATTTCAGGAACCAATGTTGTATTTAAGAAAAAAGGAGATGGTAAATTAACCCTTACAAAAGAAAATACTTTTACAGGAAGCACCAATATTATTGGAGGAACAATTCTATTAGATAATGGTGCAATTGTGGGAGATGATGGTGAGCCAACAGGAGTTATAAATTATGGTTCTTTAGGTAACGTTTCTAACCCATTAACAATTGGATCTGGTACTTTAACAATTAAAGATCGTGATATGACCTTTTATGGTCTAACGATGGGTGCAAATAGTGTAATAAACACTTCTAGCTCATCGAGTATTACACTTCCATCAAATAATCTTGCTGGAGATTTAACTTCTTATACATTAGGTGGATCAATAACAACCAGTGGAACCCAAACTTTTTCAGGCGCCATATCTTTAGCTGGAGATTTATCACTTACTTCTGGTAATCAAGCTATCAATTTTACACAAGATGCAGCACTTACTGGAAATAATAATGATTTAACAATTAATTCTGGTTCGGGCACGACAACATTCATTAATCCGATGAGTGGATTGGGCACATTAAGTAGTACTGGTACGACAATAATTAATTCAAATGAAATATCATCAGCAGGTACTCAAACATATGGAGCTTTAACATTTGGTGGTGATTTAAAATTAGTTACTACAAATAGTAATGTTAATTTTAATTCAACAGTATCAGGCACTGGTAAACTAGAAGCTAGTGTTGGAACGGGAACTGTCTATTTCAAAGATAAAGTTGGAAGTAATAATATTGATACAACATTATCAAGTTTAATAGTTACTGGTAAGTCCTATGTTGCAGCTGATGTGTTCACTGTAAACAATCAAATTTATTCATCAGACATGAATGTTAATGGCTCAATAAATTTAACTAGTCTAAGTGGAGATATAACTTTAAATGGAGATATAACTGCTGTTGGAAGTGCAATTATGGCACTTCTTGGTGAAGGAAATTTTCTACTTAATGGAGTTAGTTATGACTTAACTTCAGATAGCGCTGCGGGAACTTTAGCAGGTTTAAGCTACGACAATTCATCTGAAAAATATACATGGACTGCTGCATCAACCTCAGCTGAGACATTGATAGTTGCTGGCGGCGGTGGTGGTGGTATGGACATCGGTGGCGGCGGTGGCGGTGGAGGTGTTATCGCTCAAAATGTTGTTTTAGTTAAAGGCACAAATTATTTAATTTCTGTTGGTGATGGTGGTGCAGGTGCTCCAACTGGAGGAACTGGATCAGGCACCCAAGGTAGAACAGGTCATCAATGGACCATAAATGCAAAACAAGGTGAAAACTCTTCGATCGTTACAGTAAATGGAACACTAACAGCAATCGGTGGTGGTTATGGTGGAACTGGACCATGGAACCATACTTTACAAGGTCAAGCAGGTTCTGGAGGATCTGGTGGGGGAGCTTCAGGTTATAACGCTTCTTATAGCGGCAGAAATGGTTCAGGAACTGCAGGTCAAGGTAATGCTGGTGCAAGTGGTGCTGGTCATCATGTTGCAGGTGGTGGTGGTGGAGCAGGCGGCGCTGGTTCTACTGGAAGAAGTAATTACTCTGCAGTGGGAGGATCTGGAATTGAAAATTGTATTTTAGGAACTTGTTACAACTGGGCAGGTGGCGGTGGTGGTGGAAGTTATAATTATTACGGCGGACACGGCGGTATCGGCGGCGGCGGTGGCGGTGGAACTGGAAGCACAACCGGTGGAGCCGGATTTAATAATGGATCTCCAGGTGGCGGCGGTGGCCTAAATCGATGGGCAAATAAACCAGGTGGAAATGGTGGTGCTAACACTGGTGGCGGTGGCGGTGGTGGTTCACACTATAATGCAACTAACCAAGGTGGAGATGGTGGATCAGGAATTGTGGTCGTTAAATATTCAACAGCAAATAGCCTTAATATAACAGCTTCAAATGGAACAGTTACTTTAGATACTGATTTAAAATTATCTAATTTAGATACTTTTAAAGTAACTGAAAATACCACAAGAGACTTTAATTTTAACTCTCTAACTTTAGTTAATAGCCCTTTTGATTTGGTAAACCAAAAATTAACTACAAAAACTTTATCAATTGATAGTGGAAGTTCAATTACAAATACTAGCGGATTTTCTATGGTAGAGGTTACAGGTACAAGTTCAATTGGAGGCACCATTACAACAAGTGGCAAAGTATTTAATAAAGCCGATGTTGCAGTTAAAACAAAAGCAGAAGCGCTAGTCGATGATCCAGCAGACGCAGTTTATGCAGAAAGTGAGTGGGGTCAATATTATGGTGATAAAATTACACTTACTTCAAACGCATCATTAATTTCATATAGAGATGTTGTTGATGAAATAGACGAATTTGCAGCAGCTGTTCATTTAAATGGTGTTGAAGGAAATTATAAATTTACAGTGGATGCAAATAATGGATGGATTGTATCTAATAATAAAATTGGTGATGCACCAATTGTGGACACAGATACTAGGGTGTTAGCTCTTAACGCTGGAAGAACAGCTTACTATAGTAATTATGATTATACTGAAAAATTAAATAATTCAGTAAAAAATGTTAAAGAAGTTGATTTTAAAGCAAATGAAATTTATTTAAGAGCTGATGTAATTACTGATTACAATCAAACATACACTGGTCACGTTAACATAGGTAATAATGGAACCAACAGTCTAGAGCGAAATTTAACTTCAGTAGACCCGACTATCGCATTTTATGGTAAACCTGTTTTGTATGAAACAGAGGTTAATGGACAAACAGTAAGACTTACGTCAAAGGAGGTTTATACTTTTGATGATGAAAGTTTAACACCAACCCACACTTTAAACTTAACAGCAAAAGGTCATTGTTATGTAGGATCTTCTATTACTTGTGGAGTTTCTGGTAATATAAGAAAAGGATTAGATGCAGAAGGTGAAAATACTGCATTTTATAATTCTTTAAGTCCACTTAAAGAAGTAACAACTGATAATATAGCAATGTTATTTCCTGATACAGGATATTTTGCAGGCATAAATGTTAATCCAATTATTATTCCAAAAGGAACTGTGGATGGTTCCACAACTTCATCAGAAAGCATTCCCTGGAAAGGTGCGATTAGTTATTCAAGATTTAAAGCTCCAGTTGAGCCAAAATTTAATCCAAATATAAAACCAAGCAAAGGACCACCAGAAGCTGGAAATTTATTTGGTAATATGTTTGTATCAAAAAATCCAGGTAACAATGCTTTTAATTCACCAGCTGGGAACTTTGGAGGAGAGGTAATTGTTGGAAATGTAGTGGCTAACTTTGGTTCAAATTCATTTGATGCACCATCAATCGACTTTGGGGGTGGAGCATTTGGTGGAGCTTTTAATTCTCCAGTAGATAATAATTTTAAACCACAAAATAATAACTTTAATAACAACAGTACTCAATTACCAAAATTTGATATTAATCAAGGTTCAAGAGACTTTAGCCCTCAAGATTTCGGTCCTCAAGATTTTGGCCCTCAAGACTTTGGCCCTCAAGATTTTGGTCCTCAAGATTTCGGTCCTCAAGATTTTGGATCAAAAAACTTTAGCCCTCAAGATTTTGGCCCTCAAGATTTCGGTCCCCAAGATTTCGGTCCTCAAGATTTTGGCCCTCAAGACTTTGGATCAAAAGATTTCGGTCCTCAAGACTTTGGATCTGCAGACTTTGGTCCTCAAGACTTTGGATCTGAAGACTTTGGTCCTCAAGAGTTTAGAACACAAAAAGATTTTGGCCCTCAAGAAAATAATCCTGAAGGAGAATTTGTTCCAAGAGATAAATCTGGAAAGCCGATGACATTTGAAGAACTTCAAGAGCTTGGTTTTGATAAGCCAAAAGCTTCAAATCCTGATGGTAAAGACGATTTTAGAGAAGATGTTAGCAATGAAGAATTTAAAGAAAATCAAAATGATTTAATAGAGGAAAATAAAGAAAATTCATTAGAAACTAACGAGGATTCTATAGACGGGTTTGATCAAGATGACGATGAAGATGAAAGTGCAGAAGAAGGAAATAATACACAGTCATAATTAAAATGAATTTAGCAATCAGTAACTATCCAAATCAATTTTTATTTAGATTTGACCTTCCTAAAGCAGTAGTTATTTCAATAATAATTCATTTATTATTATTTTTTGGAGATCAATTGTTAAAACGTGAAATGCCAAAACCAACTCAGGATAATTTTAAATTTGAAGCTATTTTGCTTGAACAAAAAGTTGATCAATTAAAACCTACACCAGCCACTTCAGAGGCAAAATCTGAAATAGTTAATAAAAGCATTAGCCCACCCATTACCGATACTTCAGTTCCAAAACAAGATAGCGTTCCCGTTGAAACTGTAAAAGAGAAAATTACAGAAAATGACTCTGACCAAAAGAGTGATAAAAAACCAGTACCCGATGTTTCTACTGAAAAACAAGTAACCCCCAAAAAAGATGAGACATCAGTAAAAAAAGAATCTGTTGCACAGCCTAAAAAACAACCACCAAAAAAGGGAAAAGATGATGCTAGAAATAAAGGTATCAAAGCCTTAAACATGTATAGCATGTTGTTTGCTCAGCATGTCGGCAAATTTAAAGTATACCCAAAAATTGCTCAAAAAAGAGGATGGCAAGGACAAATAATACTTCAAGTGCAATTAACTGGGGAGGGAAAATTGCTAGGCGCCAAGATTAGAAGATCAAGTGGTTTTAAAGCATTGGATCAAGAAGGATTGATGATGTTAAAAAGAGCAGAACCATTACCTGTTCCACCAAAAATATTAGCTAATAAAACTTTCACGATGTTAATACCAATTCAATTTGCATTATATTGATGCAAAAAAGCTTAAATATAATAAGATAAATATAAGGAGATCAAGTATGTGGAATATAATTGAAGCAGCAGGTTGGCCAATATGGTTATTAATTTATACATCAATTTTTGCTGTAGCAATAATTATAGAGAGGTTCTGGTCTCTAAGAACAGCAAAAGTTATTCCAAGTGATTTATTTGAAAATATAAAAAAAAGAGTTTTAAATAATGGACCAAGAGACTTTAAGCCAAAGGAATTAGAAGATATTAAAAAAAATTCAGCATCTGGTATTATACTTTCAACTGCTATTAAAAATTATAAATTTGAAACTGAAGAATTAAGATTATCAATTGAACAAGCTGGCAAAATTGCAGCTAACCAAATGAGTAAATACTTGGCTTTACTTGGAACGGTGGGGACAGTAGCACCTTTGCTAGGTTTATTTGGAACAATTGTCGGTATGGTTGAGTTATTTGAGTCTTTTACTAACTCTGGAGCGAGTGTGGAGACTTTTGCTAGAGGAATATCTATTGCACTGTACAATACAGCTGGCGGGATTGTAGTTGCTGTGCCTGCTATGATTTTTTATAGATATTTTAAATCAAATATTTCCAATAAAATTTTATTAATGGAAAATCAAGCAAGTGAAATTTTAAACATAATTAAGAAATAATATGAACTTTAATAAAAGTGAAGATAGAGATGAGGATTTAGAAATAAATTTTATTCCACTAATTGATGTATTGCTAGTAATTATAATTTTTTTAGTTGTAAGTACAACTTTTTCAAAGATTCATGAGTTAGAAATTAAATTACCTGTTGCTCAAGCAAATCCATTGGATAAAAAAGATGAACCCATAAATGTTGTTGTAGATAGTGAAGGAAAATATTTAATAAATGATAAACCCTTGAAATCAAATAATGTTGCAGAAATTGCTTCAAAATTAAAAGAATTATCTAATAAAAACAATAAAATGCCTGTAATAATTTACGCTGATGCAAAAGCAACACATCAATCTGTTATAAATGTAATGGAAGGCTCAAGGCAAGCTGGACTTACAAAAATAACTTTTTCAACAACAGTTGAGCAAAAATAATCATTCAATTGTAAATAGCCATTCCTCAGTCTTATTTAATACTATTTAGTATTAGCTAATTCCATCTCCTAGACACCTGATTAGGGATTATCTAATTTTTTAATACTTTTGAACAAGTATTATAATTTATGTCAAAAGTTCCTAAGCCGTCAAATTTTTCATATGCAGCTGATCTAGCAATAGAATAATCAACCACCGATAAATTCAACTGACTAAGTACAATGTCACGATAGTACATACGAATCTGAGTCATTTCCATTCGTTCTGTCGCAGATAGATTTGATGACTTTGCACATAAGTACGCCGCACCAAGAAAAGAATAATTTTCCATCGGGTCATTTGACTCTTTTAATCCAACAGTTGTTGCTGATACATAGGAATAATTTGTAACCAAAATTGCAATAATTAATTTTTTTAAAATACTTTGAATATGAATGAGCATATCTTATCTTAAGAATATACTAATTTAATCTTATTTACTAATAGTTAATTCCAGCACCTAGACACCTTATTTAGGATTTGTTAGTCTTGGATTATGTACATTTGGTTTAGAGAAAATCTCTACGTATTATCAAGCTTAATAATTTTATTTGAAAGTGGAGTTAAAAAAGTTTGGAAAACAGCCCTGTCTGCTTTAGTGATAATTATTTTAATCATTAACTTCATAGACATTGCTTGGGTTAAATGGCTACTTACTATTATGATAGGAGGAGGATTTTTTTATGCAATTTATGATGACTTCGCTCTACATGTTCAGGAAAAAACAACAGAGATATTAATTAAAAGAGAAGAGCAAAAAAAAGGTTTAGCTGACGGTACTTACGATGTAACAAATAGTTTTTTTAAAAGATCTAGCTTACAAATATTTTGGTCTTTAATAAGGTTCTTTATTTACGTTATATTAATTTATTTCATATTCACTAATTTATTTACATCTAAAAATAAAATAGCAAAGATCAATCATGGGATAACCTATGAGATAGTTTCTAAAGAAAAACTAGATAAGGTGTGTGTTAGTAAAGATAAATGCTCAACAACTGTTAAAAAAATTATGTCTTCTAATGATGGCTTTTTGTTTGAAACATATATTTCTGATGGTTCAGATTCTGTTTGGTGTGGTAGGTGGTCTAATAACGAATGGGTTGAAAGCATAAATCCTTGCAGCACAATCGGTGATTATGGAGGAGGAGGTGAAAACATTATTGTTACCAATAAAAAAAATAATAATGAAAAGATTATAGAAGGTAATGGCACTAAGCTTTTAAGAATAGACGCTCCCCAAGAATACCCTTACTTAATTTTTTCTAGTGTTAGAGAGGGTAATAGTAAAAGCTCCCAACCTGTTTATGCTCTATATAACAAGGATGATTTAACTTTTGTTTCAGAATCTAGAGAAAATAAATATAGTGAATTAAATTAAAGAATCTTAGTCAAGAACCAATGTCATTGACGCGTATATGGAGCAAAAATTTCAGTGATTAGACTCTTGTTTAAAGATTTGTTAATATTGGATATAAAATCCTTCGTCAACGACATTTAGTGTGCTCATATTGTGCTCGTTGATAAATTCATTAACAAATTAAATTATTAGATAGACCGCAAGACAAATAAAGAGTAATTTTGAAGTGTCTAAATAACCTTAAAAAGACACATCGTTACTTA
>ENA-OWPI01002418-OWPI01002418.1-marine-metagenome-genome-assembly--contig:-NODE-2418-length-17533-cov-3.687271_pt1 | contig 17533 bp, 16 predicted proteins | sample MGYA00238138_ERZ651775 | MGnify/ENA primary metagenome ERZ651775 (study PRJEB26906, sample SAMN06265043) | marine metagenome | isolation source: Helgoland LTER site | place: Germany:Helgoland, sampling...
CCCCAAAACCCCAAAACCCCTCTATTTTGAAATTCAAATTTATTTTTGATTTATATTCAAAATCATTAGCCTCATGGATCAATAAAGCATCTAAATCTGCCCTTAATCCTATTGACCTATTGCCAGTTCCCTTTTTTAAGGTGCCTACAACGCCTGTTCCAGCAATACCTGTTTCTACCTCTATACCAAAGCTCTCTAGTTTTTCTGCCACAATTTTTGCAGTCCTGTGCTCTTCAAAGGCTATTTCTGGATGAGAATGAATATCTCGCCTCCAAATTTGCATTTCTGGTTGCAGTTCTTTTAACTCTTTAATAATTTCCATTGAATTAATTTATATAGTTCTAATCTTAAGGGCAAGAATAAAATGAAGTGATATATAATGCACATCAAATTCATAACCTCACATCTTATATATGACAATCACAATGAAAGAAGTTCGAGAAGAGATAGATCTTCTGGATAAAGAACTCGTATTACTTTTGGCAAGACGTCAAAAATGTATAGAAATGGCAGCTCTTGTAAAGAATGATAAAAATCTTATTATTGACAAAGAAAGGATTGAAGATGTTGTAACTAAAGTTTCTAGTTTTGGAGAATCATGTGGATTAGATAAAAGTATATCTGAACCTCTTTGGAGAAAATTGATAGATCTCTCTATAGAACATGAATTTAAAGAACTTGATTTACTTCAAAACCCTAACTAGCCCTAATCGCTATATTTTTTAATAAAATCTAAGGTTTCTTTTATCATCTGATTTCTTGGAAGCGGCCAATGCCCAGAATCATAAAAAACTATTTTTTTATCCTTTTCTGGAGTTCCAGTTGATTGATAGAAGTACATAGCTGCAGACTTGGGTACGAGATAGTCTTGTTCACCATTTAACATAAGGAAAGGAGTATCTATTCTTGGCATATGGTTAATACCATCAACAAGAGGAGGGTAGGTTGGAAATACTCCACCAACATATAAAATTGCTCCTTTGTATCTATTTTCAAATAACAAAGTATGAGTATTAAATAATGCTCCATAACTCATGCCTAAGTAAAAGATATTATCCGTATCGATATCATTGCGAGTTTCAAGGTAGTCTAAAGTCTTATTGGTATCACCGACCCAGGCTATATATAAATTTCTAAAGTCCCGCATTCTATCGCCGCCAGATCTAGTTGCAGGCATTCTGTTTAAAGAGCCTTTCCAGGCGGGCCAGACAAGGGTTTTGCCACTTTTAATCAAAAAATCTAAACTAAATTCACCAGGGTTAATATCATCAATTTCTGGAGGAGTAGAGTAATAGTTTGATCCGGGATGAATAACTACTGGCGAAGAAGGGCCAAAAGAATTTTTTGGTTTAAAAATCAACATATCCATCATTTCTTCGTTATAACCAACTTCAATAGATATTCTTTCTTTTATCCATATAGGGTGACTATCATCTACATATATTACCTTTGACTTAGGCTTAGAAGAATCTACTTCAAAGCTTCTAGAATAAACCTTAAAAACCTCATCACTCATGGGTTTATAAAAACTTAAGTCTTTCGGTGCTTGAGTTTCAATAGGATCACCAAAAGGATTAAGATCTCTAGGGTTTATCAATCTAGCCGTTCTAAATCCATTTTTTAAGGATCTATCCATCCTTGGCTGCGGTGAAGTTTGAGATGCTAGATATGTAGGTTCATCAAAAGCACCACCTAGCGTAAGTCCTCTTCCTCCGAAAATATTCCAAACCCATTCTTTTGCGTTACCTGCCATATCAAAGGTTCCATAGGCACCTTCTCCCTGACCAATGTCTTCTATTTTCTCTCTTGAAAAATTTGAGGTTTTTAATAATTTTGGAGAAATAGGAGAAATAATCTCATCTGGCGGAAAGGCAGCTTTTGCCCAATGATACATTGGAGGAAGTATATTTCCCTTGTATCTTGCATAGGCTAGCGCCTCATACCAACTAATGCCGGTTACAGGTTTATTCTCAGTGCCTTGAAGATATGTACCAACTTCCCATCCAGCAGGTCCAGTCATTCCAGTTGAATCGATCATAATTTCTTGAGCTTGCTCAAAAGAGAGCGAAACACCATCTTTGATAAAATCCATTTCAACCCAATATTGAGAGTTTGAATATCCGCCTGCATCCATAAAACCTTTGAAATCTTTATTGGTAACTTCAAATTTGTCTATGTAAAAGGGATGAAGATAAACCGGATCAACGCCTGCGCCAGTCAGAGCAGGGATAAAGTTGCCCCCCTGAATATAAGTCATACCAGGAGGAATAGAGCCTTGTGGTTGAATATTTATAGGTTCTAAACTCCATCCAAATTCAACAGGTGAGTTATAAAGTTTTAAACTTGGATTGGAAGAAGAAAAATAAGAAGTTTCATAACCTTCCTTTTCTAGCTTAAATTGTAATATTCCTCTTGGAAGTCTTAGGGGTTGAATTGGTGATCTTCCTATCAGTCTCCATTCATCATTTGAAGCATAAGCTCTCCATGAAATGCTAACACCATCTTGTCGGGTCTTAATTTCAGCTAAGGCACTAATATCATCGCTATCATTAGAGATGGAAGAGAAAAAAGGAGCAAAAGAATTAATCTTACTAGATGTTAGCCAAGCTGAAACATTATCATCTTCTGATAAGTAGTCCTTAACCTGAGGGAGCATATAGCTGTTAACCCATATATAAGAACCTGTTCCATAGCCAGTAAATAAAAGAAATAAACTAATTCCAAGTATCTTAAAGGTGCCATATTTTGAAGATGCTGCCCATGCAACTAAAGCAATGAAGGGCAAAATGACTAAGAAAACAATAATTATGTTCTGCATGAATTCCTCTTCCAAACCAAAGGAATCACTGACTAGGCTTGCTACCTGAACAGTTACAAAAGCAGCAATTGCATAACCAGATAGAACTTTAAAAACCTTACTCTGCTTTAATTTTTCAAAGATTGTATCTTGACTCTCCATTCAATTTCTCCAATAAACTTCAATTCATTGTTATTATTCATTGAAATAGCACAAAAAGTAAAATATCTTTTTGAAAGTTTAAAAGTGAGGATGATATGAAGGAAAAGAATAATAATAATTCTTTTATTGGAGAGAGCAAAAGAGAGTCTTATAAAGATTTTGAAAATTTATTCCAAGGTGTTGAATCGTTTATGGGGTATTTGCCAAATGCACATTTAGCAATGGCAGAAAGACCGGAGTTGTTAATGGCTTTTTCTGGCTTAGCAAGTACAGTCTTTCAAGCTGAAGGCATAGATATTCAGACTAAACAATTAATCGCATTAGCCTCGAGTCTCTCGTCAGGATGCAAGTATTGTCAGGCTCATACATCACATGGAGCCGAACGAGCAGGTATGAAAGAAGAAAAGATAGCAGATATTCTTAATTACCCTGAAAGCAAAAACTATACAGATAAGGAAAAAGCCTTACTTGATTTGGCATTTGCTGCTGGAGTAACTCCAAATAAAAGTACTCAAAGTCATTTTGATAATTTAAAAAAATATTTTTCAAAGAAAGAGATAATAGATATAGTCTCAGTCATAGCTCTGTTTGGATTTCTTAACAGATGGAATGATACGATGGGTACTGTATTGGAGGAAGTTCCTGAGAGTTTTGTAGAGAATAAATTAAGACCTTTAGGTTGGTCATAGGAGAATACGATGGAAATACCTTACAACAAAACATTAGTTGATTTATTTAGATGGCGAGTTTCTCAATCAGGAAATGAGGTAGCCCAAAAGTTTTTAGACTCTGAAACAACATACTCTGAGCTAGATTCTCTATCTAATAAGGTCGCTCAAGGATTAATTGGTCTAGACTGCCAGCCAGACAGTAGAGTTGCATTTTTAGGTAAAAATTCTGACTTATTTTTTGAGTTTCTATATGGAACGATTAAATCTAAGACAGTAACGGTAGGAATTAACTGGAGGCTAGCACCACCAGAAGTTGCTTACATAATTAATGATTCTAAAAGTGAGGTTTTACTAGTAGGGCCTGAATTCTTTGGTTTGATAGAAGAAATAAAAGATGACATTCCTTCAGTTAAAAAAATTATTACTGTAGGTGGGGTGCACGAAGAATGGGAAGATTATTTAGCCTGGAGAGATTCACAAGAAAATATTGATCCTATGCTTGAAAGCAGCGGTGATGACGATGTGATACAGCTTTATACATCTGGCACTACAGGTCATCCAAAAGGAGTCCAATTAACCAATGATAATTTCAGCAGTTGTTTTGTCATGAATGAAGATTCAATGTACAGAGAAATGAATGAAGGAGAGACTAATCTAGTTTGCATGCCAATATTTCATGTTGCAGGAACAAATATGGGGCTCGCCGGGATGGTGACAGGTGCTAAGAATATTATTATTCCTGAAGTTGACCCCACACTGATTTTAAAGCTCATTGAAGAGGAAAAAATTCAACACGCACTCTTTGTTCCTGCAGTTATTCTCTTTTTAGTTCAGCACCCTGACTCAGCAAATACAGATTTTTCTTCCCTAAAAACAGTTATTTATGGAGCTTCTCCTATAACGGATGATACGCTTATTAAAGCTATGGAACTGATGAAATGCGATTTTTGGCAGGTATATGGACTTACAGAAACAAATGGCGCTATTACTTTTTTGTTTCCTGAAGATCATGATGTATCTCGAGGGAAACTTAGATCCTGCGGCAAGGCTGGAAAGGATGTAGGGATTAGAGTCGTAGATTCTGAGGACAATGATGTACCTATTGGTGAAGTAGGAGAGGTGATTATCCAATCTTTAAATAATATGAAGGGTTATTGGAACAGACCTGAGGCTACTGCTGAATCAATCAAAAATGGCTGGTTTTATTCTGGCGATATAGGTTATTTTGACGATGATGGATTTTTATATATTCACGATAGAGTCAAAGATATGATAGTGTCAGGTGGAGAAAATATATACCCAGCAGAAGTTGAAAATGCCTTATTGAGCCATCCACAAATACTTGATGCAGCAGTTATTGGTATACCCGATGATAAATGGGGTGAGGCTACAAAAGCATTCATAGTGCAAAGTGAAGGAGATCCACTTGATGAGGTGGAAGTAATCTCTTACGTAAAAACTAAGATCGCTGGCTATAAGTGCCCTAAAACTGTTGAACATATAAATGAACTACCAAGAAATCCTTCAGGGAAAATTCTAAGAAAAGATTTAAGAGCTCCATATTGGGAAGGAAGAGAAAGAAACGTCTCATAGGGATAAAATTGAGTTTTCAGTTAAATCAGAGGCTAGACAGTGACACATTTCATATAGGAGATTTACCTATCTCTAGGGTACTCCTGATGAATGCTTCAAATTTTCCATGGGTTATCCTTGTTCCAAGAATTCCAGATATTAGAGAGTTATTCCATCTAGATGCCAAAGAACGATTAGATTTCCAAATGGAAGTAGATTTTCTTTTAGAAGGTATGTCTAAAGTCTATGAAGCACACAAAATGAATACTGCGAGCTTAGGTAATCTTGTTCCGCAATTACACACTCATATTATTGTCCGTTACAAGAACGATGATGCTTGGCCAAGTCCGGTCTGGTCATATGGCAATATGGTCAAATATAGTGAGGACGAATCTAAAGTTCAGATTGACAAGTTAAAGAACCTTGTTGATGATTACAGACAAGGAGAAAACAATGAATGATTTTAATCCGGATGCCTTTGAACAAAAGAACTTACCCTTCACTGTAAATAGATTAAGCCCCAGCATAGGTGGAGAAATTCTTGATATTGATCTTACTAAGCCTCTGGATAATATTACAAAAGAACTTATTTATGAGGCACTTTTAGTATACAAGGTTATTTTTTTTCGAGACCAGGATCTCTCGACTGAACAACACATGGACTTCTCAAAAAATTTTGGCGAATTAGAAATTCATCCTTTTGCACCAAAAAAGGATAACTTTCCTGAAGTGCTCGTCATTACTCACAATGAGAAAAGTAAAGGTCGAGAAAATACCTGGCATTCAGATGTCACATGGAGATCAAAACCTTCATTAGGTTCAGTTCTAAGAATGATTGAAAAACCACAACACGGCGGGGATACTCTTTTCTCTGATATGTACGCAGCTTATGAAAGCCTCAGTGATGAAATTAAAGATAAGCTAGAGGGTGCCATAGCTGTTCATGATTTTGCTAATTTTAGAAATAGATTAATCAAAGAAGGTAAGTCAGATGCAGAAATAAAGGCATTTAATGAAGAATATCCTATGCCAGAACATCCAGTGATTAGAACTCATCCTGACACCAACAAGAAAGTGATATATGTCAATGCAGCATTTACCCAATATATTAAAGGTTGGGATCAACTAGAATCTGATGAAATGCTCAAGTACCTTTACTCTAGGGCCTCTGTACCAGAATATCAATGCCGTTTTGCATGGCAAGATAATTCTATTGCTTTCTGGGACAATAGAGCTTGCCAGCACTATGCAAATTCTGACTACTGGCCTAATGTTAGAAAAGTTGAGAGAGTAACGATTATTGGAGATCGACCTTACTAGATTAACTTGGTAAGCAAATAACAAAACAACATATGCAAAAGAATTCAGTTCTAGACTGGTCTCTTATCATAGCTATTGGCATAGCATGGGGGTCTTCCTTTCTTTTTATTAAAATTTCTGCTCCGGAAGTGGGACCTATAACATTGGTCTTTTCAAGGCTCTTGATTGCTTCACTAATCTTAACTCCTTTTTTCATTACAAAAAAAAATCTGGCTAATATAAAGGAAGATTTGCCTTCAATCATGTTTCTAGCTTGTATAAATGCTTCAATTCCTTTTTATCTATTTTCTAGAGCTGCAATTGATTTAAATGCAGGAACAATGTCGGTCTTAAATGGCACCACACCTTTATTCGCATTTGTTATAGCAAGTCTTTGGTTGAGGTTAAGTTCAAATTGGATACAGCTAATAGGAATACTGATAGGTATGATTGGTCTATTAGTATTTGTGGGTTATGAATCTTTAGAGTTTTCAATATTCGCCATTATTCTTTGTTTGCTAGCATCTTTCTTTTACGCATTTAGCTCTAATTTCATTTTTAAGACTAAGCAAATAGATGCTACTTATCTGGCATCAATGACTTTATTAGTAGCCACTTTTTTAGTTTTTCCGTTCACTTTCCTAGAAACTGGATTACATCTCAATCATCCTGGTGAAGTCTTGTTAAGTGTATTCCTGCTAGGCTTTTTATGTACAGGGCTAGCTTATATGGGTTATGTGGTTTTAATTAAAAGAGTAGGCCCAGTTAAGGCTTCAACGGTTGTGTTGATCGTCCCTATATCAGGTATGCTTTGGGCGAATGTTTTTCTAGGCGAAATAATTACAGGAACTATGTTAATAGGCAGCTTATTGATTATTACCGGAGTGGGGCTAGTAAACTTCTTTAAAGACGAGATTTCTTAATTCTATCTACTGAGGTAGACCACGCTATGATCATCATAGTCTTTAGTTCCAACTTCTTTGAATTCAAAACTTTTATGAAAGGCTAATGAGGGATCATTTCGAGGTACAGTATTAACTTCACAACAAGTCATGACGTTTAATTGATTGGCAATTTCAATTGTTTCCTCATAGATCATTCTTCCAAGTCCTTGTCTTCTATGCCCATCCCTAATAGCGATTCTATCAACATAGAGGAAGGCTTGATCTTGACCATTAAAGAACTCATAGTTCAAAGAATCATAAGTTAGGTTTTCTCTCATAAGGATAATAAAACCAGCTATTTCGTGACTCCTCACGACTATGACATGGCTACTCCATTCAATTAGATCTTTTAGTCGATCTAACGTTTTGATATCACCAACTTCAGGAATGTTTTCTTGGTTAATGGCAAATATCTGATCTAGATCAGAATCAGCAATAGGAGAATTGAGTAACTCTAGTTGATACAAAAATTAACTCAGTTCCAGACCTTCAAGATTATCTTTTGTTCTCCATTTCTTCATTAGCGAGAAGAATTCTATCGGCCCACCACCATAAGTATTATTTTGAGGAGTTTGATTCACTTTACCCTCGTTATTATAGTATCCAGGTGTGCAATTTTCTTGGAAGGTGGCTGTTAATCTAGCCTTCTCAATAATCGTATTGATCCATTTTTCTTCAGCTTCTGCTGATGCTTCTATTCTAGTTGCCCCTTGCTCCTTAGCTTTCTTTAGGATGTAAGCGAGATGTATGCTTTGCTCGTCCAAGGAGTAAGTATAGGTCGCTGTAAAACCTGATTGAGCTGGTCCAAAGAAAAATGAGTTAGGAAATCCTCTGCTATGCATGCCATGAAAAGTGGATAAACCGTCTCCCCATTTTTGAGAAACCGTTAATCCATCTGAACCATGTATCTGATATCCAGCTCTTCTGCTGTAATCAGTTCCCACCTCAAAACCTGTAGCAAAAATAATACAATCGACTTCATATTCTTTACCCTCAAAGACAATTCCATTTTCTGATATTTCTTCAAGTCCTTTACCATCGGTATTAACAAGTTCTACGTTAGGATTATTGAAGGTTTGAAGATATTCATCATGAAAGCATGGCCTCTTGCAAAACTGATTATAATAAGGCTTGAGTGCTTCTGCGGTATCTTTATCATTAACCACTTCATCTGCTCTAGATCTAACCTTTTCCATTTTTTGAAAATCAGCCATTTGCATCGCATTTGCTAGATCCATTGACTCTGTGACTTTGTGCGTCATATAAGCTTTAAATCCAACTTTGTACATTTGTGGAGATAAAATTCCAGCAAGAGCAAAACTAGCCATTTTTAACTTAGAGGGAGCTTTTTGTCTTAAATTACCAAAAAGTAACCTGAATGCTTCTGTCCAACCATCAGATACCAAGTCTTTTTTAACTGTTCCACCTGATAAGAGCGTTTCGAAGTTTCTTCTCCTCTCATCATGCCAACCAGCTTCTTGTGTAGAAATCCAATCTGGATCTGTAGGTTGGTTATTTCTAACGTCTATAGAGGAGGGCGTACGTTGGAAAACATAAAGTTTTTCTGCCGAAGCACCGATATGCGGTACACATTGCACGGCAGTAGCACCTGTTCCAATGATTGCAATTTTTTTGTCTTTTAAATTTGAAAGATCTCCATTAGAGCTGCCACCGGTATAGTCATAATCCCATCTACTGGTATGAAACGTATGACCCTTAAAGTTATTGATGCCTTTTATGGCTGGTAATTTTGGTCTATTCAGAGGACCATTAGAATGCACAACATATCTTGCCTTAATCTCGTCTCCTTGATTTGTTTTCACTGTCCATCGAAGAGTTTCTTCATCCCAATCGGTTGCTGTTACTTCAGTTTGAAGACATGCATTGTCATACAATTTGAATTTCTCACATATTACTTTGCAATATTCTAGGGTTTCAGGAGCATTCGTATATTTCTGTTTTGGAACGAAACCTGTCTCTTCAAGTAGAGGGAAATATATATAGGATTCGATATCACAAGAGGCGCCTGGATATCTATTCCAGTACCATGTACCGCCAAAGTCTCCGCCCTTTTCGATAATTTTAAAATTGTCTATGCCAGCTTCTCTCAAACGCGCACCGGCTAGCATTCCACCAAAGCCACCACCTATGATTACAACTTCTATTTCTTCCTGTATTGGCTCACGCGTAATAGCTTCTTGCACATAAGGGTCTTCAACAAAATAAGAGAATTCACCGGTGACTTCTTGGTATTGCTCATTACCATCTTGCCTTAGACGTTTATCCCTTTCTTCTCTATACTTTTTCTTGAGAAACTCGGGATCAAAATTAAAATTTTCTATCTCAACTGCCATAATTATTTTCTCCTCCTCAAATACTAATTTAATTTATTAAATATTTCACTGAAAAAACAAGCTATTTAAATATTCCTATTCCTCTTTCCATAAAGCTTTTACTTTTTTAGGTTATTTTTCAATAATCTAGACTATAGAAATAAAGAATTCACTCGCCGATTACACTAAGAAACATTGCCTAGAAGCTTCATTAGGTGGAAATAAGGGTCATGAACTCCATACGTGATTTTGGATTGTCTCTAAAAGCCCCAATCATTCTACTTGTGACGGTACTGGTTCCTTTTTTATTGACGCCTCTTGTGCTCATACATTGATGTTCTGCATCAATTACCACTGCTACACCTTTAGGCTGTAAGACTCTATCAATAGTATCAGCAATTTGTGCTGTCATAGTTTCTTGAGTTTGGAGCCTTTTTCCAAATAAATCTACAACTCTTGCAAGCTTACTTAAACCGACAACCCTTTGGTCTGGAAGATACGCAACATGAGCTTTGCCTAGTATAGGAACCATATGATGTTCACAATGCGATAGAAGAGGTATGTCTTTGACTAATACGATTTCGTCATAGCCTTCAATCTCTTCAAATACTTTAGAGAGGATTTCTTCGGGATCTTGTCCATATCCTTCATAAAATTCTTCATAAGATTTAACAACTCTCTTTGGAGTTTCTATTAAACCTTCTCGAGAGGGATCATCACCCGCCCAAGAAATTAAAACTTTTACTGCTTCCTCTGCCTCTTCTCTAGTTGGTTTGTTATTCATTTCCTTTTAGATGGTTTTTGTAAATTATACAGGATGATATTAAAAATAAAATCTATGTAGATTTAAGAATAATTTACATATAAATTATAAAAAATAAAAATTATCAGGAGAGATAAAAATGGCTGAATTTCAAACACCAAATTTTTCAGTTGATCTTAAGGATCAAGTCGCTTTAGTTACGGGCGCTTCGTCTGGCCTTGGCTACAGATTTTCTAAAGTATTGGCTAAATGCGGAGCAAAGGTTGCAATCGCGGCTAGAAGGGTTGAGAAGCTTAAAGCCTTAGAGGAAGAAATAATAAGTGAAGGTGGTGAATGCGCAGTTATTCCTTTAGATGTTACGGATAGAGACAGTATAAGAAATGCAGTCGATGTGGTTGAAAATCAATTTGGTCTAATCGACACACTTGTCAATAATGCGGGAATGGTCGATGCACAATGGGCAATTAAGCAAAGTGATGAGCTCGTTGATGGTGTAATCGAAACTAACTTAGTTGGACCTTATACATTATCAAATGAGGTTGCACGAAGACTTATCAAAAATAATCAACCAGGTAGGATGGTTAACATAGCCTCAATGGCAGCATTTAGTATAAACCCAAATTCAGCATCTGTTCTTTATTCAACTACAAAATCAGCAATTGTAAGAATGACAGAATCTTTGGCAGTTGAGTGGGCCAAGAATCATATTAATGTAAATGCAATAGCTCCTGGAATTTTTCATTCTGAGATGGCAGATCTTATGCTAGAGAGAATAGGGGATGTCAGTAAGAATCTCCCTAGAAAAAGAATCTGTACTCCTGAACAAATGGATTCAACATTGTTATTTCTAGTTTCTCCATCATCCGAATGTGTCACTGGAACTTGTATTAAGATTGATGATGGTCAATCCCCGCGATAAAGACAATCATGGGGAACCTGTTCTCAAGCTACAGTAAAGGTTTTCCTGAAGATCTTAATCGGGTTTTTATTGAGCATATAGAAGGTTCAATTATTACCTATCGAGATTTATTAGATCAATCAGAAAAATATGCTAATGGCTTTAAGGCATTAGGCTTGCAAGCTGGAGATAGGGTGTCTATTCAGGTGAGTAAATCACCTGAGGTCGTATTTATCTACCTAGCCTGTTTGAGATCCAACCTTATTTTTCATCCTCTTAATACGGCTTACAAAGAGAAGGAGCTCTCATTCTTTTTAAATGACGCGAAGCCTTCTGTGTTCATTTGCGAACAAGAGGTCTCGGATAAGATAGCCTCTTTAGATATCGATCAGTTGCCATCAAATATTTATACACTTTTACCTAATCAGAAGGGAACTATTCACGATATAAAAGTTCCAGGTAATCATGAAGTGCAAGATTGTCCTGAAGAGCAAATAGCAGCATTGCTTTATTCATCTGGAACGACAGGTAAACCAAAAGGCATAATGCTCTCGCATGGAAATATAGGTTCAAATGCTCATGCTTTAAAAGAAGCTTGGCAATTTACATCTGATGATTGTTTGCTGCATGCACTTCCGATTTATCATGTTCATGGTCTATTTGTAGCGTTAGGGTGTGCCTTTCTTTCTGGTTCTAAAGTCTTGTGGTTAGATACGTTTAATCCAGATGCAGTGGTGAATGCATTACCGAACTGTACTGTAATGATGGGTGTGCCTACCTACTACACTCGACTGCTCTCTAATGAAAAACTGAACAAGGAAGTGGTGAAGAATATTAGAATTTTTATATCGGGGTCTGCTCCATTGCTTGAAGAAACTTTTGATGAATTCTATATACGAACAGGTCATGAAATCATAGAAAGATATGGAATGACCGAAACAAATATTATTTCTTCAAACCCAGTTAATGGCGAAAGAAAATCCGGGACTGTAGGTGTATGTCTAAAGGCTCAAGCTCTAAGGATTGTAGATGAGGGTCAAAATATTCTCGGCCTTGATGATATCGGTAATATCCAAGTTAAAGGACCTAATGTATTCAAAGGTTATTGGAATTTACCAGAAAAAACCAAAGAAGATTTTGGTACAGACAACTTTTTTAGCACCGGAGACAAGGGGTTCCTAGACGCAGAAGGTTATTTAACAATTGTAGGTCGAGCAAAAGATATGATCATTTCAGGAGGCTTAAATGTTTATCCTAAAGAAGTTGAATCGGTCATCAATGAAATAGAGGGAGTTATCGAATCAGCAGTTATCGGTCTTCCAGATGATGATCTTGGAGAAAAGGTGGTCGCTGTTATTGTGAGAAAAGATCAGTCACAAATAACAGAAAGTGAGGTGATCTCATCTTTAAAGACACAGATGGCAGGCTTTAAAGTCCCTAAGAAAATTATCTTAATAGAAGAATTGCCTCGTAATGCCATGGGCAAGGTACAAAAAAATATTCTCAGAGATATTTATGCCAAAATGTAATCTTAACAAAGAAATTTAAAATGCAGATATGAGCACAACAGATAAAAAACAAAGGATAGCTCTAGTTAAAAAGCTTAAAGAGAAAGGTATTTCTCCTGCTGAAAGAAGCAATTCTTCTGATTACAAAGAAGTTATAAAAAATGTTTTAGAGCATATGAATAATGTAGGCGGTTATTCGTCGGATCAAGTAAGGGAGGATGTAGAGGCTATCATTGATTTGAAATCTGCAAACGATACTTTCTATGAAGTGAATCGTTTCCACAGTAACAATAGACAAGCTGTTTTAGTGCCCATCTTATTTGTAATTCTTTTAGCTATTTTTGGCTTGGTGCTTTGGAATAATTCAGAAAATGAATTTACTTATGGCCTTGGTTTTTTAACTTTTTTAATTGGTGGACTGGGTCTTTCTGTGCGACGCGATTATAAAGAAACAGAAGATACTCTCAATCTAATGATAGATGAGATTGTGGCGACAAATAAAAAAGTTGATGAAGTAAAGGCTAGGTTGGGAATTGAAGAGGTTTACAAACCAGATTAGCCCCAAAAAGTAAAAAAGAACCTAGAATTTTAAAAAACCTTTCGTGTATACTTGCATCGTCCTGACAGCTGACTGGGCATAAATTTAGCGAGATTGGTATAGTGGTATTACGCGACCTTGCCAAGGTTGAGAGACGAGTTCAATTCTCGTATCTCGCTCCATTATTTGTTATTGCTCTCGGTAGGATGCATGATTATGATCTAATAACATGCAAGATCTTCAAAAAAAATATCTTAACTCCTGGGCAATAGCCAGTGTTGGAGGAGGGGCTTCCGAGGCTTTCCTCTCAATGTTCCTGCTCTATTTTTATAATCAAGTTCTAGGATTAGATCCTTTCTTGTGTGGTCTAGGCATCGCTCTTTCTTTGTTTGTAGATGCGTTCACCGACCCCATGATAGGCGGTATTTCAGATAGAACAACTTCACGCTTTGGAAGAAGAATACCCTTTATGGCCTTAGGGCTTTTTGGTTTTGCACTCGGCATATTCTTGCTTTTTAATGCTCGACTTGGGAATAGTCAGTTCGCTTTGTTTTTTCAGCTTTTACTTTTCATAATCATTACAAGAATCAGCAGCACTATGTTCTTTATACCGAAGGCTTCGCTTGGGGTGGAAATGATAAAAGGTTATGAGCAACGTAATCTACTCCATGCCAGAGATAATAATTTTGGCATTCTCGGGACGGTAATTTTCTATAGCTCGATAGCGATAATTTTTGGAAATAATTGGAATCAAGAGAGCGGATATAAAGCTGTATCTTTAATAGTCATTAGTCTGTTTCTTATCACCAGTCTTTATTCTGTTTTAAGGCTTCGAAATATCGAATCCCTCTTTGAAAAAACCTCTATAGATGATCAAACAAAAGACACGGGTGTCATTAAAGGACTATTGCTGCTATGGAAAAATGATTCTTGGAGAAATTTAATTATTGGAACCTCTTTATTTGGAATCGTAGGTTCTCTATCAAGTGTTTTTAGTATTTATATGATTAATTACTTTTGGCTTTGGTTACCAGACGAATTCACACTCATATTGGCTTTATCTATTCCGGGTGCAATGATTGCTGGATTAAGTGCAAATAAACTCTTGCAAAATAAGGACAAGAAAAGAACAGTCCTCGCTTTAACATGTATCATGATTTCGATTGGACCTTCTCTCACTATCTTGAGAATCTTAGATATTAAATTTGCCACCAACATACTTCCAGAAGTTGGTCTTGGCATTTATAGCTTATTATTTGTCCTAGTAGCCCTTCATTCTTCTTTCATGGCAGGAGTGAGAGTGATAAATGGTGTTGTCTTTAGTTCTATGTTTTCTGATGTGGTCGAGGATCATCAAAAGAATACCCTCTCTCGGTCAGAAGGATTGATCATATCTGTAAACGGCTTGTCTGGAAAAATTTTGGGTGGGGTAGGCATATTACTATCTGGAGTCCTTCTATCTTTAGTCGGATTTGGAGAGGATGGTTCTCTTGAAGATAAGAGAGAGGCTGTGACTTCTCTTGCAATCTTTTCTACGGCTTTGCTTTTTATCATTGCCCCAATCTCTTTATTTTTCATATCTAAATATAAAATAAATAAGTCTATTCATGAAGATAATCTTAAAGATCTAGGATATGAAACTGGAAAAATTGAAACATGAAACTTGAATTAGAGAAAACTAAGTATCCCTCAAAGAGGGCAGGTTATTCTGCAGTAGCAGTGATGACTTTAGCTCAAGTGTTTGCTTTTATAGATCGTCAGATACCTGCAATGTTAGTTGAACCTATCAAGCAAGATTTCAATTTAAATGACTCTCAGATTGCACTTTTAGGGGGAGCAGCTTTCTCAATATTTTATGCCATCATGGCATTACCGATTGGATATGCTGTTGATCGATACAAGAGAGTGAATGTATTAGGTTCTGGAATATTAGTTTGGTCTTTAATGACAACCTTCGCTGGGTTGGCTAATAGCTTTGGGCGATTGTTTGGTGCACGAATTGGCGTTGCTGTTGGTGAGGCCGTTATGGCGCCAGTGAGTGTGTCACTTGTAAGTGATTATTTTCCCCAAAACAAACAAGGCAAACCTATGGGTATCATCACCGCAGGGGTGTATCTGGGTATAGGAACTACTTTAATAGGAGGGGGTTATCTTATTGATTTTCTTACTGATATAGGAGGTATTACTGTCCCACTTATCGGTTACTTTAAGCCCTGGCAAGCTACTTTTTTAGTGGTTGGTATACCTGGAATATTAATAGCTATTGCAGCATTCTTGCTCCATGAACCCAAGCGTTTAGGTTTAACTGCATATGAAACAAGAGATTCAGAATCTATAAATATTTTCTCTCATTTACTGAAGAATAAAAGCACATTATTCCCTATGTTTGGTGGTCTGATATTTATGGCTTTAATTTTTTATTCCTTCACCTTCTGGGCTCCTTCAATGATGGTCAGGACCTATGGTCTAAGCTTGACGGAAGTTGGGTTCACTTTGGGGTCAATCACAATAATAGCTTCTATCCTTGGAACGATTACTTCTGGAACCATTGTTGATTATTTACGATCGAAAGGACATTCAGATGCTCCACTTAGAACTGGCATGTATGCTTGTATGTTTGCTACTCCAGCTATTTGTTTAGCTCCTTTAGTGGATAGTCTCTTTATCAGTTGGATACTGATTGGTATTTATCTATTCTTTATAAGTTCTTTTGCACCGATTGGCTTACTGGCTATAAGCGGTATTTCAGGTAATGAAGTAAAAGGCCAGATGGCAGCAGTACATGCTTTTCTGGTGATGGCTTTTGGTTTGAGCCTAGGGCCTCAGATAACGGCATTCTTTACTGACTTTGTTCTCATGGATGAATCTAAGTTAGGCATAGCGGTAGCTATTACAGGCGCAATCGTCCTGCCTTTAGCTGCATTATTTTTTAAAATTGCCTTACCAAAATACAGAAGTGCTTATCAAAAAATATCTAGTTAATTGATTTTTTGGGTACTTCCTCTTAGTCTGTAGCCGTGAATACACTAATCGTTGTTTTATTACTGATCATCTTAGCCTTAATGGTATTCAATACCTTTAAAGATGGAAAAGATAATCATGAATCAGATGACTTTCTTAAGGGCATTGATAACTCTATGGAAATACAAGGTTCTACGATTAGAGAGCTGTCAAAAGACATTCAGTCTTTCAATGAGCCATTAACAAAACTCAATCGATATTTATCTGGAGGCACGCTTGCTGGAAAATTTGGAGAATGGTCATTAGAATCTATAATCAAGGATATCTTTCATCCTAATCAATATGAAAGTAATGCTGAAGTCATACCTGGTAGCGGTAAACGAGTAGAGTTCATTGTTAAGCTACCAGAAAATTTAGTTTTACCCATTGATGCGAAGTTCCCTTCTGCTCTTTTTGACAATTACTTGAATGCAAGCGATGTTGGAGATGAGAAGTTAGTCAAGAAAACAAAAGATGACATTAAAAGGCATGTTCTTAAAGATGCGTCTGATATAAAAGAAAAGTATGTGCAAACCGGCATTACTGTTGATTTAGGAGTGATGTATATACCGAGTGAAAGTTTGATGCAGATCATAGATTCATTAGATAATATAAGAGAGTCAATTTTCCGTGACTATAGAATTCTAATTATGGGACCTAATTCTTTAGCCGCTTATCTTATTAGTGTTCATATGGGATTTAGAACTTTAGCCTTAAACGAGAGAGCTGGAGAGATTATGGGTGAATTTGGCAGACTAAAAAAAGAGTTTGAAAAGTTTGGTGGTTCCACGGAAGACTTAATGAAGAAAGTTGATGCGCTTCAAAAGTCAGTTAATGAGTATTCTACTCGGGAAAGACAAATGGAAAGGGCTATTAACAATATGGATAAATTAGATTCTTAAAAAAATATGTCTTTTGATAAAGTTCAAGATGAAATTATAGATCTTCTATCTGAAAATGAAGGTCAACAGTTTATATTTCTAACAGGTGCTGCTGGTACAGGTAAAACAACACTTTTAGAGAGAGTAAAAAACCAATTATCCTTAAA
>ENA-OWPI01002422-OWPI01002422.1-marine-metagenome-genome-assembly--contig:-NODE-2422-length-17511-cov-5.377481_pt1 | contig 17511 bp, 10 predicted proteins | sample MGYA00238138_ERZ651775 | MGnify/ENA primary metagenome ERZ651775 (study PRJEB26906, sample SAMN06265043) | marine metagenome | isolation source: Helgoland LTER site | place: Germany:Helgoland, sampling...
AAGATGACCAAACTCACTGTTCCGGTCCAGTAATCGTATTCGTCAAAGACACCTTTCTCAAAAAAGAGAATAGTTGGCAGTCCCATAACGAAAATGGCGATTCCCAAAAGGAGCGCACTCTTTTTTTTGGTCCATCCAAATTCATCCTGAACAAAGCCCATCCATGGGGTACCCATAGCTAATGATGAGGTAATTCCAGCAAAGAAGAGCAGTCCGAACCATGCCACACCGGAAATCACCGCCATAACACTGCCCCACTGATCAAAGAGGAAAGGCATCGTTTTAAAGGCCATCATGAACCCGGCGTTATCGACAACCCAATCCAAACCTAGGTAACCTACGGCGATTGGAATAACTACCGCAGAGCCCAATACAATCTCTACAAAACCATTCATCCAACCGGCTGACATGGCATTTAATGCAATGTCATCTCGCTGACTGAGGTAAGAGCTGTAACAGTGGATGGTTCCCATCCCAACGGAGAGGGTGAAAAAGATTTGGCCGGCAGCAGCCAACCATATTTTAGGATTCGATAGCGATGAAAAATCGGGCTCCCACAAAAAGTTCAATCCAACAAAAGTGGAACAGTCCTCACAACGGCCCGTTGAACCGGTTGTCCAAGACATGATGGCAAGGAAGGCTCCAAAACCAATAAGTAATGGCATGGCAATTTTTGCCACTTTTTCAATACCACCGCTCAAACCTTTAGAGAGGATATAAATGTTTATTGTTAATGTAATCACGAAGGCAAGCAGCGCCCATACCGGGAAGTTAATGCCGCTACCTAGGTCGACGTAGTTGTTAAAATAGGTATCCAATTGGTCCAAATTCACCCCTAAGAAATCACCTTTCAGTGACTTCAAAGTATAGGTCAGCGTCCAGCTTTCGATGTAGGTATAGTACGCCATGACCCCCATATTGGTAAAGATTCCAAATACACCAAAGTATTTCCAGAACCGGCGTTTGGTCATGTTGTCTAAAATGAACGGCGTACTGTGATCCCCGAAACGACCGCCAAATCTGCCCATAGCCCACTCTACCCAGAGTAGTGGGATTCCCATGAGCAGAAAACTAACCAGGTAAGGAATAATGAAGGTCCCACCACCATTTTGTACAGCTTGGACTGGAAAGCGTAAGAAATTACCTAAACCAACAGCATTTCCTGCCATTGCTAATATGAGCCCTACGCGTGAGCCCCATGCTTCTGTCGATTTTGCCATGCTCCTTTCGGATCTGTTAGAGTGAACTCCGAAAATAGTGGAAAGCAGTGGTCCCTACAAATATGTGGTTACAATCCTGCTTGATTTGCAATGATTTCTAGCGCCTGATTAAAAGTATGTGGCTCATAGCCCAATTCTTTGCGAGCCTTCGATATATCAAAACCTGTGCGTGGCGGTCGTTTAGCAGGCTGATTCAAGGTGGTGGAATCGGTTCGTGTTACGGACTCCATCGATAGGCCAAAGTAGGCTGCAACCTGCCCTACCAAATCATAAATGGACATGAAATCCGGTCCTGAAATATTAAAAACGCCTTGAGCACATTGATCGGCTGCAAGCAAAGCACCCTGAGCTAAATCTTCGGCGAGTGTTGGCGTGCGGAATTGATCGTCAACCACATTGATAGGTTGGCCTTTCTCTAAAGCACCTTTCGCCCATAAGACTATATTGCTTCTGCTCAAGTCTTCCGCCATACCTATGACGAGAACGGTACGCAAAATGCTCCAAGAAGGCAAATCTTTAATGATATCCTCTGCTTCTAATTTCGTCCAACCGTAATGACTTAAAGGCTGGGCCTTTGCATCCTCTTTATACGGTCCATCCTTTCCATCGAAAATAAAATCTGTGCTGATATGAACGACGTGTGCGCCTACTTCATTGGCTGCATTCGCTATGTTACGGGTACCCTCCACATTCAATAATGTGGCTTGATCCGGATGGAGTTCACATTCGTCCACGTGTGTCATGGCTGCACCATGGATAATCACATCCGGCTCAAAATCGCCAACAACGTTACTAACATCCTCAGCATTGGTAATATCCATTGATGCATAGGTTGCTGTTCCCATCGCTTTGGTCCTATTTGCTCCTCGAGACGTAGCGAGAAAACTGTGCTGGGGATAATTGGCCGTAGCAACGGCTATTTTTTGACCTAATAGGCCATTGGAGCCGGTAAAAAGTATCTTCATTATTAAGAGGCCTGTGTTTGTTTATTAAACCAATTTCGAAACGCACGTATCTGTTCGTCATTACCCAAAACATAGAGTTTCGAATGGGGCGCTACTTTAAAATCGGGCGATGGATTCACTACCAATTCCCCCGATTCATCCACATAACCTATCACAGTACATCCAGTTTGTTGTCGAATTTTTAAATCTTTGATATTACAACTGGACATTTCTTCAGGCAGCTCATCCACTACAATTTCTTCAATATTTGTAGCGCTAGACCCGCCCACACTAAGGTGGTCTAAGAAGTTCATCACACCGGGGTTCATAAGGTTATGTGCAAGATGTGAACCGCCCACTAGATTGGGACTCACGGTATAATTTGCACCTGCTGCTAAAAGCTTCTTCTCCGTACTTTCTGTATTTGCACGCGCACCGATGACCAATTTTGGGTTCAACTGACGCGCGGATATCACCACAAATAGGTTGTCCGTATCCGATGCCAAGGCAGCGACTAAACCACTGGCATGAGTAATGTTCGCTTTCTCAAGAATTTCATCATTCGTGGCATCACCGATCAATACCACGACACCATCAAGCTCTGCGCGATACCTATTCGCGCGTTCCTCTTCCAATTCCAATACCACGACTTGAACGCCGTAGGCTTTGAGTTTACTGACCACTTGGCGTCCGTTTCTCCCCAGCCCGCAAACGATTGTATGATTATTTAGTTTTTCCACTTTACGCTCCAATCTTTTCGTTCGTAAATAAAGTTGCACTTTCCCGTCGATGGCCAATTGGGCCAAAAGGCCTGCACCATAAGCAAAAGTCCCAAAACTTCCCGCAATTAAGGCTATAGTAAACCATATACCGCCAGTACTAAGAGGACCTACTTCATTGAACCCCACGGTACTAACCGTCTGGATCACCATGTAAAAGGATTGCAGCCAATTAAAGCCCTCAAGCCAACGGTAGCCCACAGTGCCTGCAATGAGAATCACTGCAAAAACAAAGAAGACATTTTTTAGACTTTCGAACGGATTACTCATTGGCTTAAAGGTACACTCTTCAAAAATGAGCCTGAAACCTTGGACGCAAATTTATTTGATGAAGGATAATTAGCGGGGAAGTTTATCGCGCAATACTCCTTAAAGGAAGGTTCTAGATAAAGCGGCTATCAAAACGATACCTGATCAAAAGGCACACCTCATGCATAATCTCTAGTTAGAGAGTCGTAGGACAGACGTAATCTGAGACGTTTAGTCCGGCTTCTTTAATAGCCTTAAACCCGCCTGCTACGTCGACCATATTGTGATAACCACGGGCCTTCAATATCGAAGAAGCTATTACGGAACGGTAGCCGCCTGCGCAATGAATATAGAATGTGTCTTCTTGAGGCAATGAAGCCATGTGGTCGTTTATGGTGTCCAATTCCACATGAATCGCATCAATCATATGCTCACTCTGAAACTCTCCAGATTTACGAACATCCACAACTGTTGCGTCCGAAATACCTTTAAGCTCTTTAGCGGTAACTTGAGGAAGCGTATCTATCTCTTTTCCTGCGCTTTTCCAAGCATCAAATCCGCCGTCAAGGAATCCTATACAGTTATCATAGCCAACGCGAGAAAGGCGAGTCACTATTTCTTCTTCCATTCCTGGATCGGCAACGACAAGAATTTCTTGTTTAATATCCGGAATTAAGGCACCAACCCACATTGCAAAACTGCCCTTAATACCGATAAATATTGATTGTGGAATGAAACCGTGAATAAAAACATCCTGGTGACGCGTATCCAGAATTAGTGCATCTGTTTCATTAACCGCTACATCAAAAGCATCTACAGAAAGTCTTCGCAAACCGCGCTCCATGACTTTATCTAAACTTTCATAACCCGTCTTATTCATGCGAACATTCTCGGGGAAGTAGGCTGGTGGGGGTAGTAAACCATCCGTTACCTCTGCAATAAATTCTTCTTTCGTCATGTTTGCACGGAGCGCATAGTTTGTTGCTTTTTGCTCACCAATCGTCCCCACTGTTTCTTTTGACATGTTTTTACCACACGAAGAACCTGCGCCATGTCCGGGGTATACGATAACATCGTCAGCTAAAACCATAATCTTGTTACGCAATGAATCAAATAATATTCCTGCTAGATCTTCTTGTGTAATACTTGCTGCTTTCTGCGCTAGATCTGGACGACCAACATCTCCTAAGAACAAGGTGTCTCCCGAGAAGATCGCATAATCTTTACCACTTTCGTCTTTTAACAAATATGTGGTGCTTTCCATCGTATGGCCTGGTGTGTGGATGACATGAATGGTTACGTCACCCACTTTTAATACCTCACCGTCCTCAGCAATATGGCAATCAAACTGCGTATTCGCAGTAGGACCATAAACGATCTTCGCACCGGTCTTTGTCGCTAAATCAAGGTGACCTGAAACGAAATCCGCATGAAAATGCGTCTCTAAAATGTACTTAATAGTTACACCATCCTTTTCAGCACGATCTAGGTATGGACCTACTTCGCGCAATGGATCGATAATTACTGCTTCTCCATTAGAGGCAATGTAATAGGCTCCTTGTGCCAAACATCCAGTGTAAATCTGCTCTACTGTCATGATATTGCGAATTTTATTCTTTGCTTTTAAAGTTGCTTTCCTATGATATATACGGCCATCAAAAGAACAAACCAGCCGAAGCCTTTCTTCAATTTTTTACCGTCAATAAATGTATTTAGATAGATCCCGATAAAGATACCAAATACTGCAATGGCAGTGACGGTAAGTAACCGTGTCCAGTCTAATTGATCCCCATAACGCTGAACATCACCAATAAAACCGATCAAACTCTTCGCTGCAATAATTAATAAAGAGGTCCCAACCGCTTTCTTCATGGGTAATTTTGCGAAAAGAACCAGTGCTGGAATAATCAAAAATCCACCGCCAGCGCCAACAATACCCGTTAGTACACCAACTACAGCACCTTCTATAATGATTACGGGCAAATTTAACTGTGGCACTGCATTTTCTTCTTCTTTCTTTCGCTTGTTGCGAATCATACTCACTGAAGCGGCGAGCATGACCAAAGCAAAGAAAACCATGATAGCAATATCTTTTGTCAAGACATAGGTTCCTAGGGTCATTATTACACTAGGAATAGCAGGAACAAGGTAGGCGCGGGTTGTATAAACAGCGATAAACGCCGGAATGGTAAAAACCACCGCGGTTTTATAATTTACGTTGCCTAAAAATGCGTTTCGCACACCCCCTACCAATGCTGTTGAGCCCACAATAAATAATGAATAGGCAGTACTCATTTCTACCCCAATACCAAAAAGGTATACCAACACAGGAACAGTTAATATGGACCCACCACTACCGATAAGGCCGAGTGAAATCCCAATAAAAATGGATGCGATGTATCCAGTGATTTCCATAATTGAGTTTTAAGATAGCTCAAAGTTCAGGGTTGAAAAATACACGAGTATTACTCAACGCACATTAGAACAATAAGCGCTCCATTTCTTGCTGAAGCGTTCTAGCTGCACTACCCGCCGCTTGTGCGAAATCCAGTCCATTACTTTGATAGATGATACCGCGCGTACTATTTACTAAAACTCCGTAATCTTTATTGGTCGCCTGTTTAAGGACTTCCTCGAGTGAACCACCCTGCGCACCGACGCCGGGAACTAAAAAGAAGTGCTCAGGAGCAATGGACCTTAAGCGTGCCAAATGCTCCGTTTTCGTTGCGCCCAAAACAAACATCAGCTGATCTGCAGTAGCCCATTTTTGCGCTTTTTTCATGACACTTTCGAAAAGCGCTTCACCTTCCGCGTTCTCAATAAATTGAAAATCAAATGCGCCTTTGTTTGAGGTAAGTCCTAATAGTATCACCCATTTGTTTGGGAAATCAAGAAAAGGGGTCACACTATCTTCACCCATGTAAGGGGCTACAGTAATACTGTCGAAATTCATGTTTTCGAAAAACGCCTTTGCATACATTTTCGATGTATTCCCTATATCACCGCGCTTGGCATCTGCAATGGTGAAAATTTCAGGATACTTCGCATCTAAATACTGAATGGTTTTCTCTAGACTATGCCAACCTTTGACGCCCATAGATTCATAAAAGGCAATATTTGGCTTATAGGCGACCGTAAAGGCGGCTGTCGCATCAATGATGGCCTTGTTAAAGGCGAAAACAGGATCATCCTCTTTCAATAGGTGAGTTGGGATTTTTTCTAAATCCGTATCCAATCCTACACAAAGCACACTGCGCTTTGCTTTAATCTGCTCAAGTAAGGCTGCTTTATTCATCTTGCTTTAATAATCGTCCGATCCTTCTTTCATTTTTTCGGCATTCTCAGCCATATGAAGCTCGTCAATAAACTTCTGAATATCCCCGTTGACTACATCGTTCAAATTGTAACTGGTTAAACCAATTCTATGATCGGTGACTCGTCCTTGAGGATAATTGTATGTTCTAATCTTTGCCGAACGATCACCCGTACTGACCATGGTTTTACGTTGCGCGGCTTGTTCTTCTTGCTTCTTTTTAAATTCCATATCAAACATACGAGAACGCAATACCTTCAATGCTTGCTCATAGTTCTTATGCTGGCTCCGGCCGTCTTGACATTCTACGACAATTCCCGTAGGAAGGTGCGTCAAGCGCACAGCACTCTCGGTTTTATTTACGTGCTGTCCCCCCGCTCCTTGTGAACGATAGGTATCTTTTTTCACATCCTTCATATCGAGGTCTACATCCACTTCCTCAGCCTCGGGCAACACAACCACAGAAGCGGCTGAAGTATGGACCCGACCCTGACTCTCAGTAGCCGGAACACGTTGAACGCGGTGTACGCCGCTTTCATATTTTAAAATACCATAAACCGATTCGCCATTCACCTCAAAAGACACCTCTTTAAAGCCTCCGGACGATCCTTCATTCATGGTAAGAACTGCTACCTTCCAACCTCTACCCTCACAATAACGCTGGTACATTCTAAACAAATCACCTGCGAAAATAGCTCCTTCATCACCTCCCGCACCTTGACGAATCTCAACCAAAGCATTTTTATCATCCTCAGGGTCTTTGGGTAAGAGCAGTAACTTTACTTCTTCCTCTAAAGCTTCAAAAGTAGGTTCTAATTCGTCCAATTCCATTTTCGCCATCTCACGAAAATCGGCATCTTTCTCCTCTTTCAATACCCCTTTAGCTTCCTCAATACGGCTGGATAATTCTAAGTATTGCGATCTAACTTCAACCAGCGGCTTCAGGTTTTTATACTCTCTATTCAGCTGAACATAGCGTTTGCTATCAGATATAACATCAGGCTGAATAATGAGATCATTCACCTCATTATAGCGTTGAAAAATCACATTAAGCTTGTCGATCATCGCCATTACTTCTCGTACTTAAAGGTCCCGAACTCACTACTAATGGTCAATTCTTTAGCGGCACTCTCTTCCACCCTTCCCACGATCTTTGCGGGTACCCCAAAACTTTCACTTATGGCGATAATTGCATCCGCGATGGAAGGGTCTACGTACAACTCCATACGGTGTCCCATATTAAAGACTTGGTACATTTCTTCCCAGCTGGTGCCGCTCTCCTCTTGAATCATTTTAAATAATGGTGGTATCGGGAACAGCGCGTCTTTAATAACGTGTCCTTTTTCTAAGAAATGTAAGATCTTCGTTTGTGCACCGCCTGAACAATGTACCATACCGTCAATTTTATCGCGATACTGGTCTAGGATTTGCTTAATAATAGGCGCATACGTTCGCGTCGGACTTAGGACCAGTTTTCCTGCGTCTAAACTCGTCTCCGTCGACTCCGTTAGCGTCTTTGTACCTGTATAAACCAGCGACTCTGGAACCGCGGGATCAAAGCTTTCAGGATACTTCGCCGCCAATGCTTTTCCGAACACATCGTGTCGGGCGCTGGTCAATCCATTAGACCCCATCCCACCGTTGTATTCGGATTCATATGTGGATTGACCAAAAGATGCCATACCCACAATCACATTCCCAGCTTCAATATTTGCATTGTCTATTACATCAGTGCGTTTCATTCTTGCGACTACAGTGCTATCAACTATAATGGTGCGCACTAAATCACCGACATCGGCCGTTTCTCCGCCTGTACTGATGATGTCTATACCGTGTTTTCTGTATTCTTCTAGAAGCGATTCAGTACCGCCTATGATTGCACTAAGTACCTCGCCTGTAATTAAACCTTTGTTACGACCGATCGTGGAACTAAGCATAATATTCTCTGTAGCACCCACACAAAGTAAATCATCGATATTCATGATTAATGCGTCTTGAGCGATACCCTTCCATACACTTAAATCGCCAGTCTCTTTCCAGTACATGTAAGCAAGTGAACTTTTAGTACCTGCACCATCCGCATGCATAACTAGACAATAGTCGTCATCACCCGTCAAATAATCCGGGACAATTTTACAAAAGGCCTTTGGGAACAAGCCTTTATCGATGTTTTTGATTGCGTTATGGACGTCTTCTTTCTGGGCACTCACGCCTCGTCCTGTATAGCGGTCTGATGTATTATTCATGCTGCAAAAATAACGAGAAAGCGCGCACGGGAGACCCGTGCGCGCTTTTCATTTTAATAGTTTATGCTACTTAATCTGAATCCAAGATCCAACGATCAAATCTTTATCACTCTTAAACCCGTTTAGGGTACGAATGTCCTTGACACTTACGCCAGCTTTTTTAGCAATACCTCGCATATTGTCGCCGCGCTCAATCTGATAATGATCTTGATCAAAGGCGGAATAATCACCGTTAGGTGTCACTTTAATGATCATACCGGGCATAGGACGTGCGCCGCGTAACCCTCCATTCAGGTTTTTCAGCTGTACAACATTCATTCCGTTGTCCATTGCAATTTTACCTAATGAACGGTCTTTAGGCCCGAGCGTCATGGTTTGACCAATAGGATTCACATTCTTCTTAGGTTGAACTGCTCCGCCTTCAGACGTTTCACCATCTGTTGCAGTTGCGGAAGGAACGTAGTCATCACTTAATACCTTGAAATCCGTGCGACGATTGATTTGATTTGCTATTTCCTGGTCCTCTTTATTGAGTCGCTTAATGAACGTTTCCGTTAGATTGTCCCCGGCTTTGAATTTATCCGCACCATACCCCTTGTATTCTGTTGAGATAACAAATGGCTCTTTCTCACCCATTCCAACTGCCGTTAAACGCTCAGCGGGAATTCCTTTTTGAATGAGATAATCCACACAACTCTGTGCACGTGCCTGAGATAAAACATCATTTTTAGCATCTGTATCACGATAATCCGTGTGCGAACGCAGACCAATGGTGATTGTAGGGTTGCGCTGTAATATACTGAATACAGTATCTAATGCTACTTTACTCTCGTCACGCAATTCAGATTGCGCTAAGTCGAAAAATACGTTCGGAAGTACAATAGGCACTTCAATCGGATCCATTTCAAGACGGAGACTGTACGACTTAAGATAAGCGCGCTCCTCTTTTACCTGCGCATAATCATTCAAGGCCAATCCTTTCGTAGTGATATCATCAACTGCGTTTAAGAAACGCTTACGACTCATATTCAGCTTGTACGACTTATCCTCTTCCATTTGTCCACGAGGAATACTGAATTGACCGTTGGCATTGGTCGTTACTGTGAACGTTTGGCCTTCTTTATTGCTTACCTCAATGGTAACGTCGCTTACTGGCTTACCATTTTTAGTACTGACTACCGTACCTGCAGCCTCGAAGAATTTTTTCCATTCAGTCACGTACCATACATCATGTCCCCCGCGTGTTCCCTTACGGTTACTTACAACAAAACCTTTTTTGGTATTATCGCCTGGCACAAAACGCAATGAAATATCGTCGGCTTCTGAATTGATAGGACTCAGCATGTTTTCCACATCGCCGACCGGTGCGCCGTTTTCATCAAGCTTTACGCGGAAACAGTCGAAACCGCCCATTCCAACGTGCCCGTTGGATGAGAAATACAAGTATCCATCACCATGCGCAAACGGATAAAGTTCGTCTCCGCGTGTGTTAATGTTTAAGTTTGTTGGTGCGGCCCACTCGCGCTTCCTGCGATCGTAAGTAGTCATGTAAATATCCTTACCGCCTTTTCCACCCGTAACTTCTCCGGCGAAATACAATACCTGGTCGTCTGGACTGAGTGCAGGGTGGCCCACAGAAGCACCGCTGTCCAGCGCAATCATTACCGGCTCCGGATTTGCCCAATCTTGACCAATTTTCTTGGTGGTATAAATGGCACATCCCATCTTCATGTTTTTCACTTGCATACACTTCGTGAAATACATTTCTTTACCCCTTGAGTCAAAAGTTACAACGCCCTCATGGTCTTTGGTATTGATAATATCGCTCATAGGATTTAATTCGCCCCAAACAATTTCATCATTAGCGTTCGCCTCTTTACCCTTTTTCTTTTTCTTATTCTTTTTTCGTTCTCCCTCTATGATAAAAACATCAGAGAAACGCTGACCCATCCAACCGTCTTCTTTACGACCAGTTGCATCATCACGCATAGACGATATCATAAGGGTTAAATCTTCCTTACCGCGCTTTCCTGCAAAAGCTATTGAGTAATCGGATTTTTTCGAGTTCAGATCTTTAGCGTTATCCAATGCGAATAGCGATCCAGAAACTACCCATTGTGCCGCCTTTTGACAGCTTTCAATACCTCGGTCCGCACGAGCATCGCTAGGAATTAACTTTTTATAGGCTTCGAACGCGATAATTGCGTTCTCATATTCTCCTTGACATTGCAACATCTCAGCGTAACCTATGTCAGCCTGAGCACCATAACCCAATTTTGAAGCACGCTGGTAATAACTTGCCGCCCTTTTACATTGACCGGTGAACCTATATCCTTCGGCCATATTGAAGGAAATGCGCTGTTTTTGTTCGCGTGTTTTTTCTTTAGAATACGCCTTAGCATAAATTTCAATAGCAACAGAATACTCCTTTGATTCAAAATATTCGTCTGCTTTCACAGTAAGCTTATGAGGTTTTACATCTACCTCTTCAACAGTGGCGTCTTGAGCGAAAGCTATAATGGGCAAGAAAGCGAGGACAACGGTCCAAGTTCGTAAAATGCGTTTTTGCATGCGAGTCTGGTCTCTTGTGTTTAAGCACCCACAATATAGATAAAATAAAAAAAGAAACCCCGCGCGTGCGGGGTTTCTCTCTATCAAAATTTGAAAAACTAAAATTATCTGGTGAAGAGCATTTCGCGGAACTTAGGTAACGGCCATTGCTCGTCGTCAATCATAAGCTCTAATTTATCGCTTTCGTAACGAATAACATCAAAGTAAGATTTTACGTTATCGTAGTATAAGATGGCTTTTTCACGCACATCCTCTTGCGCATTTGCGTCCTTACGAGCCTGAACCATAGCATCCTTCGAAGCCAAGATTTTAGATATACGGGCAGAAATATCTTTAATCATTTCTAACTGCTCTTTTGCCACGGTTTCGAACGTCGCCTTATCCATGATATCCTTCAAACGTTGAACGTTGTCAATCAAGGTGTTTTGGTATTTGATCGCCGTAGGCACAATATGATTTCCTGCTAAATCTCCAAGCACACGGCTTTCAATTTGGATTTTCATAAAGTACGATTCTAATAAGATTTCGTGGCGCGCCTCAGCTTCACGTTTAGACATGACCTTGAGATTTTCAAACATCTGAAGCGTTGTATCACTTACGTAAGCATCAAGTGCACGAGGCGTTGATGGCTCGTTACTCAAACCACGCTTAGCTGCCTCTTCTTTCCAAGCATCGCCATATCCATCTCCTTCGAAACGAATGGCTTTAGACTCTTTAATATATTGTTTGAGAACGCTAAAAATTGCCTCATCTTTTTTCAATCCATCTTTGGCAATGAGTGCGTCTACATCAGCCTTGAAGTCAATCAATTGCTCCGCCATAGCACTGTTTAAGACCGTCATAGGCTGCGCACAGTTACTTGCAGAACCGGCAGCACGTAATTCGAACTTGTTACCTGTAAAGGCAAACGGCGAAGTACGGTTACGGTCTGTATTGTCTAGAAGAATCTCTGGTATTTTACCCACCACATTTAGCTTGAGATCAGTTTTTTCTTGAGGTGTCATTTTACCACCTCCGATGTTTTCTAATTGATCCAATACCTTGCTCAGCTGATCTCCGATAAATACGGAAATAATTGCTGGTGGCGCTTCATTGGCGCCTAAGCGGTGCTCATTACCCGCCGAACCAATCGAAGCACGAATCAAATCTGCATGCTTGTAAACCGCTTTGATGCTATTCACGAAGAAGGTTAGGAACATCAAATTGCTCATCGGCGTTTTACCTGGTGCCAATAGATTTACACCTGTATTGGTTGCTAATGACCAGTTATTGTGCTTACCGGAACCGTTAATATTCGCAAATGGCTTCTCGTGCACGAGCGCACGGAAATTGTGACGTCGCGCCACTTTTTCCATGAGGTCCATGAACAATGAATTATGATCTACAGCAACATTCGCCTCTTCAAATACAGGGGCAAATTCGTACTGCGCAGGAGCAACCTCATTGTGACGCGTTTTAACTGGAATACCCAATTTACGGCTTTCGTATTCCAATTCTTTCATGAATTCGATTGCGCGTTCCGGAATAGAACCAAAGTAATGATCATCCAACTGCTGTCCTTTAGCAGGCGCATGACCTACAAGCGCACGACCAGCCAAAGTCAAATCTGGACGGGCATGGAAATAAGCCTCATCAACTAAGAAGTATTCTTGCTCCCAACCTAATGTTGCATTTACCTTATTGACATTTTTGTCGAAGTACTTACATACATCTGTTGCTGCTGCATCAACGGCTTGTAAAGCACGTAACAATGGTGTTTTGTAATCTAATGCTTCACCGGTATACGAAACGAACACTGTCGGAATACATAACGTTGTACCAAAGACAAAAGCTGGTGAAGTTGGGTCCCAAGCTGTATAACCTCGGGCTTCGAAGGTATTGCGAATACCTCCGTTCGGAAAAGATGATGCATCAGGCTCTTGCTGTACAAGCATTCCCCCTGAAAACTTCTCCATCGCCTCACCATTTCCAGTTGGCTCGAAAAATGAGTCATGCTTTTCTGCGGTTGCCCCAGTTAAAGGTTGAAACCAATGCGTGTAATGGGTTGCACCCAAACTCAATGCCCAGGCTTTCATACCAGAAGCTACCTGATCTGCAATATCTCTTGAAATCTTTGTACCGTTCTCAATAGAGTCGTTTACTGCTTTAAACGCTTCAGAGGTCATGTATTGACGCATCGCTTTTTGATTAAAAACGTGCGAACCGAAGTATTCTGAAACTCGTGTTCCAGGTGCTTCAAAGTGTTGAGGCTTACGCCCTATTGTTTCTTCTAGTGCTAGAAATCTTACCGTTGGCATGTGGCTAATTTTTAATTTAACACAAAGATACCCCTATTTTTTGAGGGCTGCAATGAAAAATTATTAACCAATGTTAATATCAACCCCTTAAATAAATAGGTAGGTCATGAAAATGATGTAAGAAATAAGCAATATGGCCCCTTCGACACGATCCAGCCGGTCAGATTTCAGCACACCCATTAAAGGAATAAGCAAAAGTGTAAAGAGTAAACTTATCGGAAAGTCGATATAAAGTAATGCTTGATCGGAAAGTTCTATGGGCTGTATTAATGCGGTAAAACCTAAAACGCTGAGAATATTAAAGATATTCGACCCAATGATATTACCGATAGCTATGTCTGCCTCACCCTTTCGCGCAGCCATTAAACTTGAAGCTAACTCTGGAACACTCGTGCCAAAGGCTACAAGGCTCACTGCGACCAGTCGTTCACTCCAACCCCATTGCGATGCAAACGTTACGATTCCGGAAACAAATAGTTGCGCACCGTATTTCAAACCAACTGCACCAATAATAAGCAGCATCAAACCCTGCCATAGAGGCATGGCAGGAACGTCAATATCCTGAGCTATAGTTGCCGATGCCCGCTCTATTCTTGCACTGCGTATTTTCAAAACATTATAAACTAATAGTGTTACCACCAGTAGCATTCCCTGTACAAAGCTGATTCCACCTGAAAGAAGAAATCCACCCAGCAAGACGTTCGCGCCGAGCAAAAACAACCAATCCTTACGGTAAGTCAGACGAATCGCTTCCATTTTATAGAGCAGCGCTGTCAGTCCTAGTATAAGCCCAACGTTCGCAATATTCGATCCCAGGACATTCCCTAAAGCAATAGCGCTCTTTCCTTTCATTGCGGCTATAACACTTACAATGAGTTCTGGGGCGCTCGTAGCAAAAGCAACAAGTGTTAAACCGATTATGACTTTTGAAACGCGAAGTTTAAGCGCAATAGCGACTGAGCCACGAACTAAAAATTCGCCGCCCAATAACAATAAACCAAAACCTGCTAATAGTAAGAGCGCCGTCACAACTTGGTACCTCTTTTGATGGTATCTGTAACTTCTTTGAATGCATCACGACCTTCTTCAACTGTTTTTTTAACGTCCGTCAAGGCATTGTCCTCCGCGTTATCTAAAATATCTCTCTTGATATCGTTGGTTGCGTTTTTAACTTGCTTAATAACCTTAGCAGCCGACCGCGCCATACCTGGAATTTGCTTTGGGCCAAACAAAAGCAAAAACACCAATGCCACAATGATAAACTCACCGCCGCTAATGTTAAAGAGTAGAAAAACGTGTTGCATTACGCGAATTTACAATAAAAAACCCCCGACGCGCGAGCGCGCCGGGGGTTTTAAGAATTTTGCTTTTCGGTTGCTTAGCTCTCCTTGTCTGAAGCGTCGAACATCACCGGAGTAGCAATAAACAATGAACTATAAGTTCCTACAAGTACACCTAATAGAAGTGCAAACATGAAGCCACGAATGACTTCACCACCAAATAAGAAGATAACGAGAAGTACAAAGAAGGTAGTCAACGAGGTGTTGAACGTACGGCTCAATGTCTGGTTCAATGATTTATTGATACTAACGCCGTTTTGCTTACCACGAGACCCCATATTTTCACGAATACGGTCAAATACGACCACAGTATCGTTCAATGAATAACCAATCACTGTTAGAATGGCAGCAATGAATGCTTGGTCCACTTCCAATTGGAATGGTAAGAACCCGTCCGCTAAAGAGAATACCCCCATTACAAACAGCACATCGTGTAACAATGCAACTACCGCACCAAGCGAGAATTGCCATTTACGGAAGCGAATGAGGATGTACAAGAAGACTACAATCAATGAGAAAATGATGCTGTATACAGCACCTGATTTAATATCATCTGCTATGGTTGGACCAACAACGCGTGAACCAACTAGACCTATGGCATCTTCCGTTTCGTCTGTAAAGAAAGATTCTAGCGGTAATTCTTCTGCAAAGAAATCAGCAACACCGGAGTACAGCTTAGACTGAATGTCCTCGTCAATTGTAGGACCCGTTTCGCCAATGCGGTAGCTCGTTGTGATGATCACCTGGTTTGCATCACCCAAAGTTTTCACCACTGGGGTGTATGAATTACCCTCTTCATCAACAAAAGCATTGCTCAATGATTCGGCAACATCACTAACTTCTACAGGTTGGTCGAAACGTACCTGGAATGAACGTCCACCCACAAAATCAACGCCGAGATTCAAACCTTTTGTGAAGAGCGAGAATAATCCGATTGCAATTACTACCGTGGAAATACCATATGCAACTTTACGCTTCTTCAAGAAGTCGAAGCTCATGTTGGTGTACCAATTTTTGGTGGTTTTAGTAGAGAACTTGATATCTTTCTTGCCATTCAATCTTCTCTCAAATACAATTCTGGAGATGAACAAGGCGGTAAACAACGAAGTCAAAATACCGATCATCAGTGTCGTTGCGAAACCGCGGATAGGACCTGTACCGAAAGCAAAGAGAATAATACCCGTTAAGAAGGTCGTAACGTTTGCATCGATAATCGCACTGTTGGAATTTTTGTATCCGTCAACAATGGCTGCACGAAGTCCTTTTCCAAGGCGCATTTCTTCACGAATACGCTCGAAAATAAGAACATTCGCATCTACTGCCATACCGATGGTCAATACGATACCTGCCATACCTGGAAGCGTCAATACTGCTCGCAAACTAGCAAGAATACCGAAGATCAAGAACATGTTAATCAACAGCGCCATATTGGCCACAAGACCCGCACCACTGTAGTAGAAGTACATGTAAAGCAATACCAAAGCGAGTGCAATAGCAAACGAATTAATCGATGCAGAGATGGCCTCCTTACCTAAAGAAGGACCTACTACATCCGACTGAATAATGCGTGCGGGAGCATCCAGCTTACCTGCACGTAGAATATTCGCTAAATCCGCACTTTCCTCAGCACTGAAGTTTCCTGTAATCTGAGTACGACCACCTGCAATTTCATTTTGAACTTGCGGATAAGAGTACACATAGTTGTCTAATACGACCGCGACAGAACGCTTCGGCGTTTGCGCAGCTGCTTCCGCAGTTAGGCGTTGCCATTTCTGTGCTCCCGTGCCATTCATGGCCATGGTTACAATGTTGCGGTTGTATTCGTCCAAATCTGGACGCGCATCTACGATCACACCACCGTCCAATTCGGGTGTGTTTTCGCGATTGCCTTTGATTGCTAAAAGAGTTATAATATCAGAATTAGGCTCTGGCTTACTGCTCCAAAGGAACTTCGCGTTGCGCAATTCTTGATTCATCATTTGAACGATCTCTGGACGTGCCAAAAACGCATTGACCTTCGCCGTATCACGAATGAGTGAATATCCGACACGAGGTCCTTGCATAGCCATTCCCGTTTCACTCACCATTGGGCGGAAAACTTCAAACAATGGATTGTTAGTAGAGAGCACATCTGAAGAATCCGTAGCAGAAGAATCTGCAGGTACCTCAGCATCTTCAATGGCGAAATCGCTAAAATCAGGTGCTTCTTCTACGGTCTCCGTAGTCGCTTTCTCACCTTCTACGAGGTCGCGAAGTTTATCGTTTGCTGAAACTAAGAATGGAAGTACCTCCGCTCCTTCGTACATATTCCAGAATTGTAGTTCCGCAGTCGATTGTAATAGTTTCTGAACACGCGCGGGATCTTTAACACCAGGTAGTTCCACTAAAATACGTCCGGTTCCCTCTAGGCGCTGAATGTTAGGCTGTACCACACCAAACTGGTCGATACGTGCACGCAAAACAGTAAACACATTGGCAATTGCAGCCTCAACATCGCGACGAATTTCCGCTTGTACGGCATCGTTTGCGGCATTGAAACCTACTTTGTCCGT
>ENA-OWPI01002429-OWPI01002429.1-marine-metagenome-genome-assembly--contig:-NODE-2429-length-17479-cov-3.328238_pt1 | contig 17479 bp, 20 predicted proteins | sample MGYA00238138_ERZ651775 | MGnify/ENA primary metagenome ERZ651775 (study PRJEB26906, sample SAMN06265043) | marine metagenome | isolation source: Helgoland LTER site | place: Germany:Helgoland, sampling...
GAAACAGTGCCCCCATGTTTTTCTCTGATATGTAAACCTTTTGTTAAACCAAATTCGTCATAAGGGTTAATAACAAATTGAACTCCATTCTTGTCAAGTGAGCTGCCATCAGAAACAAAACTAATCTTGGATGTTGTATCGGGAACGTGGCTAATGCATACTAGTATTTTCATGATAACTCTTCAATCTTGATGATAAATTAAACTAAGCAATACAAAAATACGTCTGAAGTCCTTATTTTTGCCATCCGTAAAGAACAAAACATATGCGTGAAATTCAATTTCGTGAAGCGATAGCTGAGGCTATGAGTGAGGAAATGCGTAAGGATGAGGACATTATCCTAATGGGAGAAGAGGTTGCAGAATACAATGGGGCTTATAAAGCGTCCAAAGGAATGCTGGATGAATTTAGTGCAAAAAGGGTTATTGATACTCCTATATCTGAACTTGGATTCGCCGGTATAGCTGTTGGCGCAGCTATGAATGGCCTTCGTCCGATTGTTGAATTCATGACTTTTAATTTTTCAATGGTCGCTATCGATCAGATTATTAGCAATGCTGCTAAAATGAGACAAATGTCTGGAGGTCAATTAAGTGTCCCCATTGTATTCAGAGGGCCAACGGCTTCTGCTGGTCAGCTCGGAGCTACTCATAGTCAGGCTTTTGAGAGTTGGTATGCAAACTGCCCTGGCCTCAAGGTAGTAGTTCCTTCGAATGTATATGACGCAAAGGGTCTATTGAAATCTTCTATTCTAGACGATGATCCTGTACTTTTTATGGAATCAGAACAGATGTATGGAGATAAAGGCCATGTCCCTGAAGAAGATTATACTCTTCCAATAGGTGTTGCTGATATAAAGCGAAGTGGTGATCACGTTACAATAGTAAGCTTTGGTAAAATTATTAAGGTTGCTCTTGAAGCAGCCGAAGAAATGGCTAATGAAGGTATAGAAGTAGAGGTAATAGATTTAAGAGTCAAGAAGATAGATCTTCCTCCTGAAGTAAGCGAATCTGTTTACAACAGAATGAGAACAGAAAGGGAAAGATTAGCTAAAGAATTAAGGGCACAAGGAAATGAGGTAGCTGAAAAGATTAGAGCTACAGCAGATAAAGAGAAAACAATCATTCTTGCAGATGCTTATAGACAGGCAGAAGAAACAAAAGGTAATGGAGATGCAATTGCAACATCAACTTATGCAAATGCTTACTCAAATGATCCTGAGTTTTATGATTTTACAAGAAGTCTAAAAGCCTACCAATCTACTTTTGGAAGTAAGTCTGATATTCTCTTAATTAATCCTGATAGTGATTTCTTTAAATATTTAGACGACTCTAAAGCAAAGAACAATTAAATGACCTCAAAGATACGCTGGAGTTTACCTGATGGCGTTGATGAATTACTTCCTCCTAAGGCCTTACAAGTGGAGACCCTCAGAAGGAATTTAGTAGATAAGTATATTGATTCTGGCTATGAGTTTATTATTCCTCCTTTATTGGAGTTATCTGAAACTATAGGCGGTGAAGCTCATGATGAAATTAAATCTCATGCCTTTAGCTTCAAGGATAACCTCACAGGAAAAAATTTATCTATTCGACCGGATATTTCAGAACAGGCTTCTCGGATTGATGCATATAGAATCCAGTCAGATGAGACTGTTAGGCTTTGTTATGCAGGCGAAGTTGTTAAGAGTAAGTCGTCAAAAGTATTGAGGTCAAGAACAACAATTCAAGTGGGTGCTGAGATCTTCGGTGATCCCTCAAAAGAAGCTGAATTGGAAAGTATCAACTTAATGTTAAGTAGTCTTGCAATTGCTGGTATAAAGAATACTACTTTAAGCCTTGGTCATGCTGGCTTTACTGCATCAGTTTTGGCACCCTTTAAGGATTTAGGAGAAGAGATTTTCTTAAATATAGAATCAGCGCTTTATAAGAAATCTAAATCTGACCTAGATAATATTATCCCTGATTCACACGTATCAAAAGCCTCTTTGCTTACACTTTGTGATATGTATGGCAAAAAAGACATTATCAAAAAAGCCAAAGAAGAATTTTCTCACATAGAAAATTCAAATGATTGTTTAGATCATTTAGAGGCAATTGTAGAAGAGATAGAAGAACAACAAGAAACGAATTTGCATATAGATCTTGGAGAGATACAAGGTTTTAAATATCATAATGGCATTGTGTTTTCAGCTTACTCAAACTCAGCAGGATATGTGCTTGCCAAAGGAGGCAGGTATGACGGCTTGAGAAAATCTTCAGATCAAGATAGGCCGGCCGTTGGTTTTGATCTAGATTTAATCGCCGTATCGAATTTATAGGGACGAAATTAATGAAACGAAATATTTCTTTATTGGGACTTCAATGGGGGGACGAAGGAAAGGGCAAGGTTGTAGATAATCTTGCAAAAGATCTAGATGCAGCAGTGAGATATCAAGGTGGACACAATGCAGGTCACACACTTATTGTTAACGGGAAGAAAATTGTATTTCATTTATTACCCTCAGCGATATGTCATGAAAATATCAAATGCTTTATAGGAAGGGGTGTTGTTGTCAGCCTTGATGCATTATTTTCTGAGATAAAGGAAGCCGAAGAAGTTTTAGGTGAGATTGAAGGAAGACTTAGAATTAGCTCTGCTTGTAGTCTTATTCAGCCATATCATATTCAGCTAGATCAGTTGCGGGAACAGTCTAATAATCTTACAAAAATTGGTACTACCGGACGAGGTATTGGAACATCCTATGAAGATAGAGTAGGCCGAAGATCAATAAGGATTACAGATCTTTATAATGAAGAAAAGCTTAGAGATAAGCTTTATCAGGCACTAGAGTTTTATAATTCTATTTTTAAAAATTCATTCGACGCACCACAGATCGATCTCCAAGAACTATTAGACAAGAACTTAAAGCAAGCTGAGGATTTAAAGCCTTACGTGGGAAATGTCATTGAAGAAATAAGAGAACTTCAAGATCAAGATAAGAAGATTCTTTTTGAAGGTGCCCAAGGTGCTTTGTTGGATATTAGTTTAGGGACATATCCTTACGTAACCTCAAGTAACTTAATTGGTGGTGTTTCGGCGGGAGTAGGTATCAGTCCCTCCGATATTGATTACACAATTGGTATCACAAAAGCTTATACCACTAGAGTAGGGGAAGGTCCTTTTCCTACCGAGCTTTTTGATGAGATGGGTACTTACTTAGCAGAAAAGGGAGGAGAAGTAGGAGCCACCACAGGAAGACCCAGAAGATGTGGATGGCTGGATGGGTTTCTTCTAAATAATATGGTCAAAGTTAGTGGAGTTAATGGCCTTTGTCTGACTAAGATTGATGTGCTTGATGGTCTTGAAAAGATTAAGATTTGTACTGATTATTCGAGTGCTCAAACTAAAGAAGCCATTATAGAGACAATGGATATAGAAGATGCAGTTCCCTTATATCTAGAGCTAGATGGATGGTCAGAACCTACAGCTGGAAAAACTGATTATGATGACCTGAATGCAAACGCAAAAGCATTTATAGAGAAAATAGAAGAAATATCAGGTGTACCTGTTATTATGATTTCAACGGGTCCTAAGAGAGAAGATACCATTATTAGAAAAAAGATTTGATATGAAATATTTAATTACCTTGTTTTTGACTGCTTCTAGTTTTATGTTTTCAGAAGAAGTGTTGTACGCAGAAGGGGACACCTTCGAGGCTAAAAAGTATGAGGCGGTTGCATTGTATTTCTATAAAGCAGACGCCATCAGACTCAATACAGCTAGAGACTTCTCTTTCTCTTTGAACGATTTTCTAAATTACGCAACCATCGATACAAGGGATATTTATAAAATTAGGAAAGGTGATACTTTTAAGATCACCAAGAGCTTTAGAAATGGAGATGTCTTTCAGGTCTTCCTTGAAAGCACTAGAAGCAAAAGAGAAAAATATTTTGTTCTCTCAGAAGATCTAAAGAATTCTTTTCTCACAAGAGTTACTGAAAACTCTTAAGTTCTAATGCGAAGCTATTTCAAGATAGCACTCAAAGGGTTATTAATTCTATGCCTGCCTTTTCTATTATTATTCGTAGGACTCTTTTTTGATTTATTTGGTAAACATCAGGATACGGGCAAAGTTCATCCTATAAGTGCTCCATTTCTGATTACAAATCTAGAGGATTCAGATAATAAAAGAATATTGTTTGGTGATCTTCATGTCCATACCACTTACTCGCTAGATGCTTTTCTTGGAAACCTTCCGATACTTGAAGGTGAAGGCACTCATCCTGTTTCTGATGCTTGTAATTTTGCAAGATTTTGTGCAAATCTTGATTTTTTCTCTGTCACAGACCATGCAGAATTTTTAACAAGGCGGGAATGGGAAGAGACTATTGATTCATTAAGGAACTGTTCTGAAATATCCAAAGTAAAAGATGAAGATGAGATTATACCCCTAGCAGGATGGGAGTGGACGCAGACGAGCCTTAACCCAGAGGATCACTATGGACATAAGAATGTCATCTTAAAATCTCTAGATAAAGATATTCCCTCAAGACCTATAGGTGCTCCAGATCATATATTTTTTCAAGGGATCGTAGATGCCCCAATTTATTCAATCTATGGAGCATTACTCTATGATTACAAGAATATGTCTAATTATTTTAATTATCGCCAAAGACAATTAATAATCAAAAGCCAAGAATATTGTGACAAAGATGCGCATGTAAGGGATCTTCCTTTAGATTGTTTAGAAAGGGCAGAAAAACCTTCTGATCTTTACAGAAAGCTTGATGAATGGGGGGCTGAGTCTTTAGTTATACCGCATGGATCGGCCTGGGGAAATACTTCTCCCCCTATGGCTAGTTGGATCAATCAATTGAATAGTAAAGAACATAATCAAAAGTATCAAAATTTAATTGAAATATTTTCAGGACATGGAAATTCGGAAGAGTTTCGTCCTTGGGAATCTTTTAGACTAGAAAATGGTAAGTATGTTTGTCCTTCTCCAAATGAGAGCTATCTTCCTGATTGTTTTCAAGCTGGAGAAATAATCAAAGAAAGATGCAGAATTTCTGCTGGTAACGAAGAAATATGCAACATCAGAGCGACCGAGGCTAGACAGAATTTTACAAAATCAAATCCGTTTGGAATGCTAACGATACCGAATGGTCGACCGGAAGAATGGCTTGATAGCGGTCAGTGCAGAGACTGTTATCTTCCTGCTTTCGAATATAGACCAAAATCTTCGGTTCAGTATGCTTTGGCTTTAAGAAACTTTTCTGATCAAAGCACTCAGCCTTACAGATTTGGCTTTATTGGATCAAGTGATAACCATTCATCAAAACCAGGCACTGGTTATAAGGAAATAAACCGGATCAAAAATACTGACTCAAATTACAAGTCTTCAAATTCGATCATGAATCCCCGGAAAAATGTCCAAAATTATGCTATTCCAAGATCACAAGAAATTAATCTTGAGCAAATGATTGACAGGACAAGACCAAGTCAACCAGAGAGAGTGTCTTCTTTTCTTTATACGGGAGGACTAATTGCAACTCATGTGGTTCAGAAAAATAGAGATTCTCTCTGGGACTCTTTGAATAATAGAGAGGTCTATGCAACGAGTGGAGAAAGAATTTTACTATGGTTTGATTTGATCAATCATCCATCAGGTCAAATAAAACCAATGGGTAGTGAATTTTTAATGCGAGATAATCCTAAGTTTAAAGTTAGAGCCTTAGGTTCTCAGAAGCAAATGCCTGGTTGCAGTACAGAAAATGAGATCGATATAAATATTCTGAATAAATTGTGCAATGGCGAGTGTTTTAATCCTATAGATGAGAGAAATAATATTTCAAGAATAGAAATTATTCGGATCAGGCCACAAACATATCCTGACGAACCTATAGAGACTTTAATAGAAGATCCCTGGAAGGTCTTGGAATGTCAGCCCTCTCAAGAGGGGTGCATGGTTGAGTTTGAAGATCCTAACTTCACGGATGCCAATAGAGAAATAATATATTACGTAAGGGCAATACAAGAACCTTCTTTAACTATTAGTGCAGCTAATTTTGCTTGTGACCTTGATGAATCCGGTAAATGTTTAAAGGTAAATTTTTGTGGTGATGCCGAAGGCCAAGGTGAGGGAGATTGTCTATCAGAGAGTGAAGAGAGAGCTTGGTCCTCTCCTATTTTTGTTCAATACGCTGAAAATTAGACTTAAACATCTTATCTAAAATAGCATTTACATATTTATGTCCGTCCGCAGCACCATATTTCTTAGATAGTCTTATACTTTCATTGATAATAATCGGTACATCAGTATCTGTAAAAAGCATTTCGTATGCCGCCAGTCGAAGAGTATTTCTTTCTATAGGATCCAAAGAAGGCATATCTCTTTCCATGAATTCCGATAAAGTTTTATCGATATCTTCTTGAGAATCAACTACACCTATTAAAAGATCTTTGTAATGTGGGTATCTACTTTGAAGCGACAGGTCCTTTAAAATCTCTTCTGCACTAGACCCGGATAATTCTATTTCATATAGGCTCTGAAGAACTTTATCTCTTGATCTTACTGGGGAAGTGTCTTTTTTTGATTTCATTAATTAAGAAATGATATCGACCATATTCATTGCACTCAACGCAAACTCTCTTCCTTTATTCATCTTCTCAGGATCAGAACGCTCTTTCGCTTGTGCAAAATTATTTGTAGTTAACACTCCACATATAACTGGAACCTTTGTTTCTAATGCAATGCTTTGCAGTGCATTAATGCATGCACTTGAAATAAAATCAAAATGAGGTGTATCTCCTTGAATTATCGCTCCAAGTGAAATTACCGTAGACATATTATCCATCTCAGCAGTTAGTTTTGTCGCTAGTGGTAATTCAAAAGCTCCAGGTACTTCTTTGATTATAATATTTTCTAAAGAGACACCTTGGTTTAACAGCTCTTTCTTTGTTTCTGCTAATAAGTCTTCAACTATCTCGCTATTCCAAGATGTATAAATTATTCCATAAATGCCTTTTTTGGCCTTTTCGGATATGGTTTTAGCCTCTAGACCTTTCATGTTATTAATTTATAAATTCGGTTATTTCGAGATTAAAGCCTGTTAGTGGATATTTTGCTGAAGCTCCAAGCAGTCTAATTTTCTTAATCCCTAGATCTTTTAATATCTGAGCACCTACACCGATTATTCTCGAGTCAGGTCCTTCATTACTTGCAGCAGATTTTTGTCCTTTCAAGAAAGAAATATTAGATAAAATCTCTTTTGAACTTTCAGAATGTGAAAGAAGAAGAATGACACCTTTTTCTTCTTCCTCAATTTTTTTCATAGCTTGAGAAAAAGACAATCTGCTGCCAAAGTTATTTATACCCATAACATCTTGAAGAGTGTTATTTTGCTGTACTCTAACCATTATTTCATCATCAGCTGATATTTCTCCTTTCACCAGTGCAATGTGAACATCTCCATTTACAGTGTCTTCATAAGCATAGAGTTCAAAGTCCCCGTGTTCGGATTCAATATTTGTTCTATCTACTAAGTTAATACTTTTTTCACTAATATTTCGATAATGGATTAGATCAGCAATTGTTCCAATTTTAAGATCATGTTTCTTTGCAAATATCTCAAGATCTTCTCTTCTTGCCATGGTTCCATCATCATTCATTATCTCTACGATTACTGCCGAAGGATCTAAGCCGGCCAGTTTCGCTAAGTCTGTTCCTGCTTCAGTATGTCCAGCTCTTGTAAGCACTCCACCTTCTTGCGCTTTAATGGGAAAAATATGACCGGGTTGCACGATATCTTCGGCTTGAGCTTCTTTATTTACAGCTGCTATTACTGTTGTGGCTCTATCTGCCGCAGATATTCCTGTAGTAACACCAACTGCAGCTTCTATTGAAGTGGTAAACGCCGTACCCAGCTCAGTACCATTATGTTTGACCATCTGCTCTAATCCTAACTTTTTACAACGTTCTTCATTGATTGCAAGGCAAATTAATCCTCTTGCATGTGTGGCCATAAAGTTAATTGCATCAGGATCAACCTTCTCAGCAGCGAGTACCAAATCTCCTTCATTCTCTCTATCTTCATCATCCATAAGGATGACCATTTTCCCTTGAGAAATATCTTCTATTATTTCTTGAATACTATTTAGTTCCATTATTGATAATTAGGAGTAAGGATTATTTTTTTATCATCACCTAAATGAGTTATTGAATTGATTTCAAATCCCATTGTACTGGGTTTTTCATAAGACTCATTGAATTTAGAAAAGGTTTTCCTATCATGTCCTAGTAATTTAGGAGCTTGATATAGAATAAACTCATCTATTAAATGTTCAGAGAGTAGGGCATCAAAAATATCTGAGCCAGATTCAACCATGAGTGTGTTGATAGATTTCTTTTCAGCTAAATATCTCATGATTGATTTTAAATCTCCGAGGCTTTCTCTAGACATAACGCAAAGTTCAGTATTTTCAGGCTTTATCTTGGAATCTTTGGTCCCAAATATCAGAGTCTTGGCATCTGATGAAAATATTTTTTCTTTGCCTGTCAGATGATTACTTCTGTCTATCACCACTCGCAAAGGTTGAAGAAATTCTCCGTTTATTAGATTTGCATCTCTAGATGTTAAAGAGGGATTATCTTTAAGTATAGTTCCTGTACCCGTAAGCACTGCTTCATTTATTGCTCTTAACTTATGAACATCTTTCCTAGATTCATCTGAGGTGATCCATTTACTTTCACCTGACCAAAGCGCAATCCCTCCATCAATCCCCGTTGCCATTTTGGCTGTAATGTATGGTCTTCCTTTTTCTATCCTAGAAAAAAAACCTTTATTAAGTGCCCTAGCTTCGTTTCTTAAAAGGCCTTCAGTAATTTCTATACCTATTGCTTGTTTCGAAAATCCGTTTTGTGAATTATCTTCAGATGCTATATAAACCTTTTTGATTCCATGCTTCTTAATTGCTTCGGCACAAGGAGGAGTCTTACCAGTAGTGGAGCATGGCTCAAGCGTGACAAACATTTCAGAATTCTCAAGTGCTGATTTTGCATGCTCACCTAAATTATCAAAGACATCTTGAATGGCATTAACTTCAGCATGATTTTGACCGGCTTGTTTGTGCCACCCTCTACCGATTACTTTGTTATTTAATGTGATCACACATCCGACCATTGGATTTGGTCTTGTGGTCAAAAGACCTTTCTTTGCAAGAGATAAAGCCTCCATCATGTGCTCAGAAGGTGAGGTCATTGTTAATCGTTACTTAATTTTTCTACTTCTTCTGAGAATTCAGTAATATCTTCAAATCGTCTGTAAACAGAAGCAAACCTAATAAAGGCCACTTCATCGATTTTTCTTAGATTCTGCATAACAACCTCGCCTACAAGTCTAGAGGGTATTTCTCTTTCCCCTGAAGATCTGATATCTTTTTTAATATCTTCTATCAGAGTTTCAATTTCTTCCTCGCCGACTGGTCGTTTTTCTAAGGCCCTGTATAGTCCTTCCCTGAGTTTTTGTTCGTCAAAAGGCTCACGAGTATTATTTTTTTGTTTGATCACTCTAGGCATGAGGAGCTCAGCCGTCTCAAAAGTAGTGAATCTTTCATTGCATTCAGGACACTCTCTTCTTCTTCTGATCTGTTGACCTTCTGCAATCAATCTTGAATCGATAACTTTGGTATCTGAAAAACTACAATAAGGACAGTGCATAAATTAGTCAGAATATACTGGAAATCTGGAACATAGTTCAACTACTTTCTCTTTTACTTCACCAATGATGTTCTCATTATTGATATCCTCGAGTAAGTCACATATCCATGTAGCTACTAAGGTGACCTCGGCTTCTTTGAAGCCTCGAGTCGTAGCGGCTGGAGTACCAATTCTTAAACCACTTGTTACAAATGGAGATTGTGGATCATTAGGAACAGCATTTTTATTTACCGTGATATTTGCTAAACCTAAGGCAGCATCTGCCTCTTTACCAGTTATTCCTTTATCTATTAGATCTACCAAGAACATATGATTCTCTGTTCCATTCGAAACAATATTAACCCCCCTTTCCATGAAAGTTGCAGCCATTTGTTTTGCATTAGCCTTAACTTGCTTTTGATAATCCTTAAATGCTGGATCTAGTGCTTCCTTGAAACAAAGGGCTTTTGCAGCAATAACATGCATGAGAGGACCTCCTTGGGTTCCAGGAAAGATTGCTGAGTTAAGTTTCTTATGAATTTCTTCATTTTCTTTGGCAAGAATCAAACCTCCTCTTGGTCCTCTGAGGGTCTTATGCGTAGTTGTGGTTACAACATCGGCAAAAGGAATAGGAGAGGGGTATTCGCCTGCAGCAACTAATCCAGATACATGAGCCATATCTACAAGTAAATAAGCATTGACTGAATCGGCAATTTTCCTAAACCTTTCCCAGTCAACTATTCCAGAATAAGCAGAGAAACCTGCCACAATCATTTTGGGATTATGTTCTTTGGCTAAATCTTCAACTTCTTGATAATTAAGCTCACCGGTTGAAGGATCAAGACCATACTGAAAAGACTCATAAGTTTTTCCAGAGAAATTCACTTTAGCACCATGAGTTAAATGACCCCCATGATCTAAGCTCATTCCTAGTATTGCATCGCCTGCTTCACATAACGCAAGATAGACCGCAGAGTTTGCACTAGCTCCAGAATGAGGTTGCACATTGGCATAAGCGGCACCATAAAGCTCTTTAGCTCTATCTATAGCGAGTGATTCAGCAATATCTACGTGCTCACATCCTCCATAATACCTCTTTCCAGGATAGCCTTCTGCATACTTGTTAGTTAAGACTGAGCCTTGAATTTCTAAAATACTTTTTGACGTATAGTTTTCAGAGGCAATTAGCTCTATATGCTCTTCTTGTCGTGTGGTTTCATTGTTTATGGAAGCCCATAAATCAGGATCAAATTCTTTTAGATTCTTATCTGTGATAAACATAAATTATTAAAATTGTTGTGTTGGGCTAACGAAAGCAATTATACAGAATGAGGTACCACTTCTCTCTATTTAATTTTAGGCTTTATTGGTTTTTATCGCCGATTTCCTTCCTTCATTCACTACTGAACAGATCGGGCACACTCTTCCGTCGCAACCTCGTGCAGTACAGTATTCTCTTCCATAAAAGATAATTTGTAAGTGAAGAGTATTCCAATCATCTAGTGGAAATCCTTTTTTAAGATCTTTTTCAGTTTGAGTAACATTTTTCCCTTTAGAGAGCCTCCATCTCTGAGCCAATCTATGAATATGGGTATCTACAGGAAAAGCAGGATGATTGAACCCTTGGCTCATAACAACCGATGCAGTTTTATGTCCCACTCCTGGCAAGGCTTCTAAGGCCTCAAAGCTTTCTGGCACCTTACCTTCATATTTGTCACACAAAATCTTACTGAGTTCTGCAATAGCCTTAGATTTTTTAGGAGATAAACCGCAGGGTCTTATGATCTTTCTGATTACTTCAGGGTCTACTAAGGACATATCAAAAGGATTGTCTGCTAAAGAAAACAGTTCTGGCGTAACTTTGTTCACTCTAATATCAGTACATTGTGCAGATAATAAAACCGCAATTAATAATGTATAAATAGAGTCATGGTCCAGAGGGATAGGTGTTTCTGGGTAGAGCTTTTGCAGCTCCTTACTGACATAAATAAATCTTTCTTCTTTATTCAAATCTTATTTCTTCTTTAATTTAGTTAGTATACTTGTTTAATGTTTGATGGAAGAATCAAAAAAATTATAGATTTCCTAAAAGAAAAGCTCACTGAAGAGACAGAATCATCTAGAGCAATGTTGAAGACCTACTCGGACTATTTAAAAGGTGAAGCAACCGAGGACGATCTTGAAAAAGCCAATAAACAATTAAATGAGATTTTAAAGGATCTCAGTTTAGGATTAATGGCTGTTATTCCTTTTGCACCTTTGACAATCCCTATGATCGCGAAATTTGCAAAGAAACATAATATTGATCTCCTTCCAGAATGGTTTAAAGATTCTCTAAAGTAACTAACCCTTAGGCCTGCTAGCAGAGGTAAAGAAAAGGTAAATGCCTGATAATGAACTTATAAGGGCTAGAATTGAAAAAATCTTTAAGAAAATGTTCCCGATATTATCTCTTTCATTCCAATCCATTATATGAATCCCCCACATAAAATCCCAAATTCGCCATTGATTAGATCTCACTGCAACGATTTCTTTTGAAAAGGGGTCAACATATACATTAATTTCTTTGCTGTCTTCAGAAATTGTTTTAATTTTATATAAAGGCAAAGAACGGCCTCTATACTCTGCACCAGATTCTTCTTCAGTTATTTCAATGACTGATTTTGGAGTTAAATAAGTTTTTTCTGCTACAAGATCTATGGCTTGCTGAGCTTCAATTTTAATTCCTTTTGCAGTCTCTATAACTTCTTTGGGTTTTAAGTACTGACTACCCCTAACATCTTCAATATTATTAAAGGAAAAATAGATGCCTGATATGGTCCACAGCAAGAGTTGAGCTGAAATAGCCAAACTCAGATACTTATGTATCTTTCTTGGGGACTTTATCAAGATTTAATTTCTATATAGCTCTTTGAAGTTTTGAAGCAATAATCTCTTCGGCATCTGACATTATTCGGTCAATCAGATCTTTGACTGTAGGTATATCACTCACTAGTCCAGCCACCATTCCACAAGACCATGCACCTGCCTCAGGTTCACCATCAATCATCACCTTAGGATAGACGCCAGCAACTTCATCAATGATATCTTCAAATTTTAATTCATCTCCAAATGCCTTTTCTTTTGCCATCAAGCTTTCTACAGCAGGATTATTTAAAACTCTTTCAGTATTTGTTAAAGACCTCATAATTAATCTAGTATCTAATTCACTTGCGTTCACAATAGCCTCTTTGACATTTTGATGTACTGGCGCGTCTTGCGTAGCAATAAAACGAGTACCCATATTCATGCCTTCAGCACCCAGGGCCATAGCGGCAACTAAGCTTCTTGCATCTGCCATTCCGCCAGAAGCAACAAAAGGGATATCTAGTTCATCAGCAGCTCTTGGGAGAAGAATAAAATTAGGAATATCATCTTCACCAGGGTGACCGCCGCACTCAAAGCCATCAACTGATACAGCATCGCAGCCAATATCTTGAGCTTTAATTGAGTGTCTTACAGAAGTACATTTATGGATTACTTTGATGCCAGCTTCTTTCATGGCAGGCATATAGACTGCTGGATTTCTTCCTGCTGTCTCTACAACTGTTACACCATTATTGATAATGACTTCAATAAGTCCAGGATAGTCTGGAGGTGTCATAGAAGGCAAGAAAGTTAGATTTACGCCAAAAGGCTTGTCAGTTAATGCTTGGCATTTTTTGATCTCAGCATCTAATTTTTCAGGCGTACCTTGAGTGAGACCTGTAATAATTCCAAGACCACCTGCGTTTGATACAGCCGCAGCCAGTTCTGCAAAACCAACAAAATGCATTCCACCTTGAATGATGGGATGTTCTATTCCAAAAAGTTCAGTTATTTGTGTTTTCATTTTTCCTCCATAAATTTAGAAAACTTATTATATAGAATGATGAATTTAAAGTACTGGTAAAAAGTAAGTCAGCTTTTTACGCATCATAAACTTCTACTATGATTCCCTCGTTAGGGTTAATATTTCCTGCAACCACTTCTTTGTAGGTTTCAGAAAAATTATCTAATCCTTTAATCCTTTTAATTTGCATCCAATCATTACTTTGTTCTGCTCGTTCAGCCATAAATGCATTCGTTTTTTCTGCATATCCTTCTTGACCCCAATCTCCTATTCGCTTTTGTATATGAGCAGGTGCAAAAAAGAATTCTGTTCTATCTTGTAACTCAGCTTGGGCGAGGGCTTCATCCACCGATCCTCCTTTATCCCAATGCGTCATACCGACAGTTAGACACTTCAGTAAATTTTCTTTTAATCTATTTTGAACCGCAGATAAAACTTCTTGGTTACCCGACATATCGACCATCACAGAAGAAGTATTATTTATGTTACCTAAATCGTCATAGGATATTACTTGGTCATAACATCCTAGGCTTTCAACAAATTTAAGGTTAATACTTGAAGTTAACCCAACAATTTTTGGTGAATCATCAGTTTCTGTTAGTCCTTGGGCAAGGCCTATAGCTGTTTTACTTGATGCACTCACAATAATAACCTGTGATGCATTCTCATAGGATTGCTCTTCTAGAGCATCACATAAACAAAAGGCCGTGATATGTAGAGGGAAAAGTAGTGCTCTTATATCATCCATAGATCTATCGTAGTCATCTTCTGCATTAAGTCTTATATAGTTGTTATAGACGGGCGGTAGCTCTTTCCGGTGCTCTTTGCCATCACTAAAAGAAGCAGAAGAAACTTTTACAGGATTAACAATTAAAGAGTTAGCAGGAGGAAAATAACCAAATACTCTTTCACCATGCTCTATTTCAGGATTATTCGACATTATGACTTCCGCAAAACCCCAGACCGGAATGCAACCCCATGTTTTTTCAGGGTTATTGATAGCTGGAAAAAAATTCCAATAACCTATGCTGTCACCAGCAACACCATAAGTCACATTGTTGGCAGTAAATGAAAATTTCTCTACTTGTAGGAGAACTTCGCCGTCTTGAATATCTTCTCCAAGTTGCTCTAAGACAATTCGCGACTGATTTAAATTTGATTTTAAGGTTTGTAATTGCTTCATATTTTTCTTCTACTTTTTTCTCTCAATGAGAGTACTAAAAAAATCACTAACAGAATAGTGACATAAGGAGCACCTTCTGCTCCGGGAGTAAATCCAGTTGAATAAAGGCCACTGTCTATGGTTGCTCTACCTATGAGTGGATATAAGAAAAGTCTTCCCGACCATTCAATTAACCAAAATACGAACATCAAAGGTATTAAAGATTTGTATCTAAAAATAACTATCCAACAAACTCCGCAGAAAATCAGTTGAGCAAAGCCCCATAAAGAAAAGAACATATATATAAGTGGCATGGGATCTGGATCACCAGATAAAACAACCAAGTTTGCTATATCGTGCATGCCAAATTTTTCGAAGAGCATATGGATAATAGATCTCCAGGTCATCAGGCAGACGAAGGCAGTAAAAAACCATAAAGAAATCTTGTTGCCTCGATAGACGTTATCTGCAGGGGAAGGCAGCAAATTAAAATTGAACATTTCTACAGACTCAATGCTCCGAGTTTAGAACATGTCTCATTAAACTCTTCTATAGTATCTTGGATAATTTCTTCAGCAGATTTTACGCCATCAATTAATCCTACAGATTGACCCGACAGGGCAGGTGCTGCATTCATGTCTCCCCCAAAGTAGAGATCCTGTATTTTACCCATTGCTGACATGTCCATTTCTCCTGCTTCTAAAATGTCTTTAGTGAAGTCTGTTCTTAAGGCTCTTATGACAGGCTTAGAGGTTTTATTCAAAATCCATGTTCCATTTATTGAAGATTCAAATATCTGATTCTTAAAGTTTTCGTGCACCGGACTTTCTTTACTAGATACAAATCGAGTTCCCATTTGTATTCCTTCTGCTCCAACAGCAAAGGCTGCTGCCATGCCTGCACCATCTGCTATACCTCCAGCAGCAATAATCGGAAGATCAATTTCTTTTCTTATAGCTTGTATTAGAACAAATAATCCCACTTCTTCAGGACTTTTGAAGCCGCCACCTTCTGTGCCTTCTACGACTAATCCGTCAACGCCGCAGTTTGCTGCTTTTAGAGCACCTTCAACACTTGGAACAGCGTGATATACGGTTATGCCTGCATATTTAAGGATATCAATGTACTTTGAGGGGTCTCCTGCAGAAGTGGTTACAAACTTCACACCATGCTGCACACAAAATTCAACCATACTTTCATCTCTCAAGAAGAGGAGGGGCAGGTTTACTCCAAATGGCTGATCTGTTAATTCAGACATCTTTTCTATCTCTGCTTTACAGTTATCGACTTCTCCAGAAGAAGTTTCAATAACGCCAAAACCACCTGCATTACAAACAGCAGAAGCCAGCTGACTCCTTGCTATCCATCCCATTGGCGCTTGAATTATTGGATATTTTGATCCCGTATGTTCCGTTACTCTGTTCATTAGTTCTCCTTAATAAAGTTGATTAATAGGTCTGATAATTCTCTAGGTCTTGTCCATTGATAGAAGTGGCCACCTCCAATATGAGGAGCACTCTTTGCATTTGGGCACATCGCTAATACATCTCTTTCAATTGCATTGGTTACTGGGTCATCTCCAGCAAAAATGCTCAAAAAAGGCTTGTCGTAATCTTTAAAAAATTCCCGTGCTTTTTTCTGTGCTTCTAATGATGCATCTGGAAGAATTGGAACATGGCTTGGCATTGCTCTTATTCCCATTTTAAATGATGCGTCAGGAAAAGGAGCGTCAAAAGCCTTTGATAACTCTGTATAAAATGGTGATAAATTTGTTATTCCAAGCTTATAAAATAGATAATTAATAGCCTTTTTGTAAGGAGGTACTTTTTCCATCATCATTGAGGAAATAAAACCTGTTGGTAGATTAGATGTCTCCCAGCAAAACTTTTGCCAATACATAAACTTTAAGGCTGGATGATCTCCGCCCTTATCCATTTTGATTATCTCTTTACTCATCGATAGCGGGGTAAGTTTGATTTTTTTATTATTTCTGAATGCTCCAACTTTATCTATAACCTCTTGCGACACATCAGGATTGTAAGGGAGTCCGGTATTGCCGATAGAAACTTTTATAAAATGTTCTGAGCGTGCTGCAACTAATCTTAGGCCTATTAAGCCGCCCCAATCTTGTCCAAAAAAGGTTAAATTTCTAAAATTATTTTTATCAAGCCACTTGATCATCCAGTCAACTTGATTTTGATAACTATAATCCTCTCTTGCTGCAGGCTTATCTGATTTACCATAGCCAGGAAGATCAGGTGCAATAACTCTGATGCCAGCTGCAGTTAAAAAAGGAATCATTTTGGTATAAAGATAACTCCAAACAGGCTGCCCATGCATTGCCAGAAGAACAGGACCATCTTTTGGACCTTCATCAATGTGATGAATCCTTAAATCTGTTCCATCATGCGTTTTAATATTTGTATAAACAGGCTCATATGGATAATGCTTAAGATCATTAAAATGAGAATCAGGAGTTCTGAGTACTTTCATTGGCGTTGGTTTAATATTTTAACTAATGGAGCAAGTCATATCTTGACCACAACACAATGGAGATTTAATTTTTCCATGACCATTGGGGCATTCAGATACCTGAACCGAAGTTCCATCATCTAGTTCTAACATTGCATTTACCAAAGGGGCGTCACAAGCGCCACATGATGCATTAACTGACATTTTGCATTGACTGCATGAATAAGTTGCCATTTATATTCCTCTTAAGGTTCTATTTATCATAACAATAAATATTAGTATTCATATTATAATA
>ENA-OWPI01002430-OWPI01002430.1-marine-metagenome-genome-assembly--contig:-NODE-2430-length-17475-cov-7.620071_pt1 | contig 17475 bp, 13 predicted proteins | sample MGYA00238138_ERZ651775 | MGnify/ENA primary metagenome ERZ651775 (study PRJEB26906, sample SAMN06265043) | marine metagenome | isolation source: Helgoland LTER site | place: Germany:Helgoland, sampling...
CAATATAGCGTCCAAGATGCGATCCGGCTGTGTGATGCGATCAAAGATTGCGATATGCAGCTTTTTGAACAGCCAGTGCCGCGCGATGATCTTGCCGGTTTGGCCGAAATCCGGCGTGTTAGCGGGATCAGTGTCATGGCCGATGAATCGATTAGCGATCATGCCAGCCTGTTAAAGGTAATCGAGGCTGATTGTGCCGATCTTGTCAAATTTGGTATTGCGCAGGCAGGCGGTATCATGCCTGCTGTTCGGATGATGGCAACGGCCGAAGCTGCGGGTTTGAAAGTTGTCATGGGGCATGGCTTTGGTCTGGATATGAGCACGATGGCCGAAATTATGGTTGGCGCATCATCAAGCAATATCCTAACCGGCCTTGAATGTGTTGGCCCGCTAAAGGTGAAAGATACGGTTTCGCAAACCCGCCTTGATATCAGTTCGGGCAGTCTGAAAGTGCCGGATGGTGCAGGGCTTGCCATGGATCTTGATATGGAAAAACTGGCCGAATATACGGTTCAGTAATCGGGCTGGTTTGGCTTTATCTTATCATAATCTGCGTGTCGGGGGTTCAAATCCTGCCCCCGCAACCAAATATTATAACCATATATCAGATACTTAGCAGTCTCACAATTGAGGCGGATTTTTTGCGTTCTAAATTATTGCCGCGTTGATTGCCGCTTTTCGAAAAGGCGTAATGTTCGGCTCTAGTAGTTGTTCCACTTCGCCTATCTTAAACTGATTTATCGAAATCTTGCCAGACCTCTGGTCCAAGGGCCAAGGTTCGAAGCCCAAGGCCCGAGTTCAGTAGCCAAGGATTACGGAGGGGTTACTGAGGAAGTTTCTTTGTTAGCTATGGAATTGATTACAGGGGTAGGGCCGCAGGACTAAGGGGCTTGAGTTTTGAGCCTTGGGTTTACTTGATTGGTTGCCAGATTCAATCTCTGATAACTCCGCCCCCTCTCTATCCCATATGTATTTATATATAATAAGAATAATTGAACAGATACGGTTTCGCCCAACGCGCGAAAGAGGCTGTGCTATTTCCAAGCTCCAATGGCCACTTTGAATATTCCCCATAAATGCTGATTTTATGTTTTACAAAAGTCCGTTTTTGTTAAACTCTGTCTCCTCCAAAGGAGTTTTCATTTGCCCATCAGTAACCCCCAGCTCATTTCCAAGCCTTCGTTTACCCCCAAAGTTAACCATCCAAACCCTGTGCATCTCACCGGGTGGCTGATTTCAGCCGCCGCTAGCTTGATGACTTTGCTTTGTGTTCTGTGGAATCTGGATGTGCCGACACGACTGAGCATGGCTTTTCTAACCGAACAATACATGGCTGTCCAGCTGGGTCTGGCGCTAGTGATTCTTTTTCTTACTAGACATGGCAAGGGCGCCAAAACCCAGATATATCTGGGTTATTTGACAGCCACAATTTGCGGTGTTGGGCTGTTCTATATGGCTGCCAATTATTCTGATTTGCTGGCTGAACAAGCCTACAAGCCGCCGATTTTGACCTTGCTAGGCGGGATTGTTGTGCTAAGCGTGATCGAGGGCGTGCGGCGGCGCGCGGGCTTGGTGCTGTTTGCGATCATTCTAACTTTTTTGATCTATGCGTTGTTCGCCGACCGTATTCCGGGGGCGCTGGTTGGGCGTGAATTAAGCCCAGTCCGGCTGCTACAGTATCTTGGGTTTGACCCGGGCGCCGTATTTTCCACGCCATTGGCTGTGGGGACGGTGATTGTCATTCTATTTGTTTTCTTTGGCCAGTTATTATTTAAGGCAGGCGGTGGCGAGTTCTTTACCGATTTAGCGCTGGCGGCAACTGGGCGTACGAGGGGTGGCAGTGCCAAAATATCGATTGTGGCATCAGCATTATTTGGTTCTATATCGGGAAGCGCTGTGTCCAATGTTGTAACCACTGGGGTCGTGACGATTCCTTTGATGCGGCGGGGCGGTTACTCTAAAACGGATGCCGGGGCGATTGAAGCGATTGCATCGACCGGTGGCCAGTTAACGCCGCCCATAATGGGCGCGGCGGCGTTTCTGATGGCAGAGTTCCTTGAGATTTCCTACCTTGCGGTTGCTGCAGCAGCTTTGATTCCAGCAATCATTTATTACGCCAGCATTTTTATTCAGGTCGATCTGATTGCAGCCCGCGATAAGATTTCAGCAGTTGATGAAAATAACCGCAAAATTGGCCAGGTGCTGCGCGATGGCTGGCATTTTATGATTCCCATGCTGGTGCTGGTGCTGGCGTTATTTTGGCTTCGATATGATCCTGAAATGGCGGCAATTTTTTCTGCGCTCGCGATTATCGTGGTGGGCATGATGCGGGGCTATAAAGGGTCAAAGTTAAGCTTTGGTGATATTGGCCGTGTGATGATTAGCACCGGCACTTCGATGGTTGATCTGTTGCTGATTGTGGCGGCGGCAGGCTTTGTTATTGGGGTGCTGAATGCTACCGGTCTGGGCTTTGCCCTAACCTTGATGCTGGTAGATATTATTGGACAGAATTTATTTGTGATATTGGTGGCTTCGGCGGTGATTTGCGTTCTGCTGGGGATGGGGATGCCAACTTCGGGCGTGTATGTGCTTCTGGCGGCGCTTATTGCCCCCTCGATTATCGAGGCCGGGGTCGATCCGCTGGCCGCACATTTGTTCATTCTTTATTTCGGCATGATGTCAATGATAACACCGCCGGTGGCCCTGGCAGCGTTTGCTGCGTCAGCGATCACTAAGGCCAATCCATTTGCGACTGGTGTTGCGGCAATGCGGATGGGCTGGGCGGCCTACGTTGTGCCGTTCGTTTTTGTCGTTACGCCAAGCTTGCTTTTCCAAGGCGATGCCGCCACGGTAGCGATCGATATGACGCTAGCACTGATTGGTATTTTTGCTGTTTCGGTTGGTGTTGTGGGCTATTTTGGTGGCCGGTTGATATGGTGTCTCCGTGCAATTTCTATTTTGGCTGGCCTGGCCTGTTTGCCAGTACCGCTAATTGGTATGAATATAAACATTTTTGCCACCATAGCTGTAGCTGTGATGTCAATAGTTCAAATTTTTAGACCCAAAACTAACGACAACAAAGGGAGAATATAATGCGTGGAATAGTGAAGTATGCAGCGGGAGTAGTCCTTGGGGGCGCAATCCTTGCTGGCCCTGCATTGGCGCAGGTCGTAACAATCGGATCGGGCTCACAAGGCTCACTTGGCTTTAACACAGGTCAATCGGTTGCCAAGCTGGTTAATCAGGAGCTCGGAATAACCGCGCGTACACAACCGCTTACGGGCTATTTGCCGATGATCAATAATGGCGAGCTTGATTTTGGCTTTGCCAACGCGGTTGAAGTTGGATTTGCCAGCACCGGTACCGGTACTTATGTGGGTAAGCCCAATAAAAAGCTGCGTTTGGTTGGTACAATGTTCCCGCTAAAGACCGGCTTGATGGTGGTCGCCGATACTGGCATCAACACAATTGCAGATTTGAAGGCGAAAGCCTCAGGCCTCCGGATTGCCTCAGAATATAAGGGGTCGACAATTATTCCGTATTATATAGAAGGCGGATTGGCGAATGGTGGCATGAAATATGATGATTTCATCAAGGTACCGGTTTCAAATTTTGTAAAAGGCATTTTTGCCCTTGGTGACGGACTGGTTGATGTGTCTCTGGTAAGTCTGAACTCAGGCGCTGGTAAAAAATCTAATGCACAATTGCGTGATCGCGGCGGCTTGCAATATGTATCGCTTGATGCATCTCCTGAAGGTCAAGCTAAATTTAAGGCCTTCATGCCAGCAGCAAAGATCATTTCGATGAAAGCTAACCCAAATATTCCAGGTTTGCAGAAGCCAGCAAATATCATGGAAATTCCTTGGATGATGATGACTAGTGTGGATGTCTCGGACGAACTTGTTTACAAAATAACCAAGGTGATTGTAGAGCATAATGATAAGCTGGGCACGAGTTTTGGAGCCTTTAAAAATGCAAAATCGGCTTCGATGGCACCAGCTAACGCGATGCCATATCATCCGGGAGCGTTGCGCTATTATAAAGAAAAGGGCATTGCTGTTGGCGAATAGATAGCAGCTTTAAGCCTGTTCCGGGCCATGCCTGTTACGTACCATTATCTAAGCCTTAAAAGCCGGGTCAAACCGGCTTTTAAGGCATACTGAATACAGCCATAAGCCCGGTCCTATTTCAGGGTGACTCTTCGGCACAGGGCCGGGTAGGGCCTAGACTGGGTTGTACGTTGCGCTTGGGAACTTAGGGCATTTGTTAGCTTGGTGAAGGCGATGAGAAGTAATTTCATGCGTCAAGTGCAGGTTCAAATTCTGACACCGTATCCTTCCGTACCCTAAATCATTGCACCCCCTCGCTTTTGGCCTGGGGGTGTTTGTTTTTTTGCTTTGTGCCCAGCTTTATCAAGGCCGCTACTTGCGAATATTGACTTAGACGGCAACGGTGGCCTGGGCAGAGATGATTTAGTGGTCATAATGACCCCTGTTTGTTATGACGCATAAGACGCGTGGACCGTGGTTGGTGCGCTCTTAAGTAAGCCCCACTGACACAATATTATGTATCGTGTGCCCATAATTGTCTTATGCTAGTTTATGGCATCAAATCGTTAACAGATATCTGAACGCTCAACAAATGAGATAACACGGACATGAAAAACATCATCTTTGCCGCTGCAGCGTTTTTTTTATTTTCCAGCATGGCGTCAACTGCTGCAACCGCTGAAACCTTTACGTATTCGGGGGGGTGTTTTTGGTGCACTGAAGCAGACACAGAAAAGCTTGATGGCGTAAGCGAAGTAATTAGCGGCTTTACTGGCGGCACCAGTCCTAGTCCTCGGTATGAAGCTGGCAAATGGGGTGATCACCGCGAAGCTGCGCAGGTTGTCTACGACCCCAAAATCATTTCATATGAAGAACTAGTCAGGCATGTTTATGCTACAATTGATTATGAAGATGGTGACGGCCAGTTTTGCGATCGTGGCCGCTCCTATAGCCCTGCCATTTATTACAAGACAGATGCTGAGCGCCTGATAGCTGAGCGTCTGGCACCTAAAAACTCCGTTGTGCCAATTGAACCCGAAAGCGTCTTCTACCCTGTTCGCAATGAACATCAAGATTACTATAAAAAGCAGTCGTTCAGATATACATATTACCGGTTTGGTTGCGGCCGTGATAGCCGCCTTGACACCCTCAATGGTAATTAGAGGGTTGGATCAATTAGAAATTAAGCTGCTGATGCCGATTTGGGCGTGTCGTGGCGCGCCAACAAAACGACTATGCATCGCTTTTGGAATGTTTCTGGCAATCAGTATGTTTGCTAAACCGCTTCCAGCACAAGAAGTTTCAAGAAATTGCGGCGCACCAGCACCCGTTTGCGCATGGATGCAAAAGGTGGTGGGCATAAAGACGCCGAATATGATTGCGTCCGGCACCATGATCGCACCAAATTTTATCCTAACCAACCGCCATGTTGTCGAAGATCACGCCGTAATCACGGTGCGAACGGCGTCAGGTGATATCAAGAGCGCCAGACCGATCCCGCATGATGTGCCGGTTGATTTGGTAATTCTGAGGTTAGAAGGCATTGCTAAAAAATTAAGCCTCGAGGAATTGATATCCAAAGAATTGACACCCGATTTGGCGACTGGCACCGCACAAATTTTGCATGTTGTTGCCTTCGATAAGGGGCGCAGCCAAACGTTGGCCTATAATCCCAGCAGCTATGCCAATTTTCCCAATCTTGGGGCCAATCCACGGGCACGGATACATTCAGATGCAGAGGCATTGCCCGGAAATAGTGGTGGTGCGGTTGTCGATGAGGCGGGCAGGCTGGTTGGTATTCTGGCGGCGGGTGGAGGTGATATGAGCGAGATCATTCCGATCTTTTATCTATCAGCGCTGCTGAAAAGCAGCCGCGATGAAGCTGGTATAGATCATGCTGAGGCGTTCTTTGCGCAGGGCAAGGCAATCAGGGATTGTGCGGATTTGCTTTATGATGCAGGGCCGATTATGCGCAATCCATCGGTTGATCTAGTTCAGGCGTTGGAGGCGGCGTGCCTTGCCTCGGAAAACAAGATGCTGTTTGATCAGGCTGGTCAAAAATTTGGTCAATGGTGGATGTTTGCAAAATCCAAGACATTCCTTCGTAAAAGTCTAGGCCTCGACCCTGACAGTCCGAATAGCCTGATGTCATTGGCGGTAACCTATCATTTGAACCGCGAAATGGAAAAGTCCAAACCGCTTTTGGCGCGATATCTGGATATTAATCCGCAAAATTCACAGGCGTTGCGCCTTGCTCTGCAGGTAGCGGGTGTTTCGAAGGACAAAAAGTTTGCCGAGCGGGTGCTGAGGCTCATGGCGGTGCATAATCCGGCCGCAATGCCAATGGCACAAGGTTTTATAGATAAAGCGTTTGCGCCCGAATGAATAATAAAGGCTTAAACCCGAAATCATCGCTTGGATCAGGTTTGGATCTGTTTAGTGGAGCTTGTGTCTATAAATGGTTCTAACGTGGCGAGGCTTTTAAGAGGGATTCTTCAATCAACTGCAAAAATATTGTTCTACATAATCGCCTTTGGTTTCAAATAGAATGAAATGTTGCTCTAAAGAATTTAATATTGGCGAAAGCCCAATTAATGCCCATCGGGTCATTGCAATTAATACGTAATAATTATTTGCGGGCTGATCGCCGCGTTTAACGATATTGAAACGTCTGGCTTGTATCATCGTCAACACTTAGTTTGTCGCACGCCGATTTATTGGTGCCTCATCTGAACGCAGTTTAAAGCTCCAAGTGTCGTACGCCCTGATCCAGCACCCCCAGACCTCGGACTGGGGGTGCTGGAGCACCGTCGTATTTCAGAATGACTTTAGCAAGAGGGCCGCAGGGCTATTTATTGTTGGGTCCTGCGGCTCGTATTCCTGTCCTATAGTGGGTTGTAGAGCCTTCTGAAAATGAATAACCCAAATAAACTTCAATTCATTTCAAATCAGCAGCACAAATTTAGTGCTTTATGGCTATTTGTTTTTCTGATCAAGTAAAAATTCGAATAGTGTCCTGACAGACGGAGGCTAGCTTAAATGTTTGATGAAATGCTCACCGAACAAAGTGACGAAGTTAGGGCGCCTTATCGAACACTAATGTCCTGGCTAGGCGAGCAAGATCTGAAGAAACTATCAAAAGAATCGGCTCTTGCTGAGGAACTGTTTCGCGGTGTTGGTATTACTTTCAACGTATATGGCGACAAGGATGGCGAAGAGCGTCTAATCCCTTTTGATCTAATCCCGCGTATACTTGCCCTTAATGAGTGGCGACGATTGGAGAAAGGTATAATTCAACGAGTGGCAGCCATAAATGCTTTTTTAAAGGACGTTTACAATGGCCAAGAGATTATTAAAGCGGGTGTCATTCCAGCTGATCTGATATACAAGAATCGGGCTTTCTTGCCGCAAATGTGTAATTTCATACCGCCAGGTGATGTTTACACACATGTTTTAGGCGTTGATATTGTTCGAACAGGTGTTAATGAATTTTTTGTACTTGAGGATAATGCTCGGGTCCCTTCCGGTGTGTCGTATATGTTAGAAAATCGTTCAACGATGCGACACATGTTCCCAGAATTGTTTACCACTCACAATATCAAGTCAATCAGCGGCTATCCAAAGGATCTGTTTAATTCACTTTCATCCTGTGCACCAAACGATATCAGTGATCCCAATATCGTTGTGCTAACGCCAGGCATTTTCAATTCCGCTTATTACGAACATTCATTTCTTGCTGACGAGATGGGTGTTGAGTTAGTTCAAGGGTCTGATTTAGAAATTTGTGACGGACGAGTAATGATCCGAACCACCGCCGGAACGGAAATTGTCGATGTTATTTATCGACGAATTGATGATGAATTTCTCGACCCTATGTCATTTGACCCTGATAGCCTCCTTGGCACACCTGGTCTCTTCGACGCATACCGTAATGGCGCCGTAATACTTGCCAACGCTCCAGGAACAGGGATTGCTGACGATAAGGCAATTTACTCATATATTCCTGATATTATAAAATTTTACACAGGTGAAAAAGCGCTGCTGGATAATATCCCAACCTGGCGCTGTGCGGAGGCTAAAAACTTACGCTATGTACTTGACCATTTGAATGAGTTGGTAGTTAAAGAAGTGCATGGTTCTGGTGGGTATGGGATGCTCATAGGTCCCGCAGCAAGTAAACGAGAACTGGCTGCCTTTGCAAAAAAACTAAAAACCAACCCGGGCAAATATGTCGCACAACCGACGTTGGCGCTATCTACAGTACCTGTTCTTACAAAGAGTGGCCTCTCACCGCGTCATGTTGACTTGCGGCCTTTCGTGCTCGTATCACCCGATGGCATCAAAGTCACGCCAGGTGGGCTGACCCGCGTTGCGCTTAAAAAAGGGTCCTTGGTTGTAAACTCCAGCCAAGGTGGCGGCACTAAAGATACATGGGTGTTAGGAAAATAAATGCTTGGGCGCCACGGGAACAATTTATTTTGGATGGCAAGATACTTGGAACGTAGTGAGAATACCGCTCGCCGAATTCAAGCTGTATTAAACCATGCTTTATCTCGCGAGGATGGCGGCAGAGAGGAGTGGGCAGCAATTTTAGTAAACGGAGGATTTAAAACAACCTTCGATAAAAAATTCGAGAACAACTCGCCGACAAATGTTATTAATTTCTTGCTTCGTGACAGGGACAATTTGAATAGCGTGATGTCCCTTATGTCTGCAGCTAGGCAGAATGGCCGATCTGTGCGCACATGTCTGACTCGAGAGGTCTGGCTATCGCTAAATGAGAGCTGGATAGCTTGTGAGACGGTGTTAAAACGCCCAGTAAATATTCATGATTTACCAACAATTCTTGACGGTATCAAAAAAGGTAGCTCTCTTTTCCGCGGAGCGCTCTATGGGACAATGCTACATAACGATATTTTCAACTTCCTTTGTCTGGGCACTTATATTGAACGTGCAGACAATACAATTAGAACCATAGATGAAAAATATCACCGTTTATTACCAACTGCAAAAGTCATTGGAGGCAATGAGGATCAAGGTCAGTGGGAAGTAATGCTTCGTTCTCTTGCCGCTTGGCGTTCATTTAATTGGCTAAAAAAAGGAAGGCTAGACCCAAGTGGAGTTGCAGATTTTTTGATTTTTGACGAACGAATGCCGCGGTCAATAAATTTTTGTTACAGACAGTTAAAATCAAATCTTGATAATCTATCAAATATTTACGGCAGGGTTTATGAAAGCTCAAAAATAGCGAGTGAAATCGTTGATGGTTTAAATAATAACCGTTCAAAAAATATACATAAAATTAATCTTAAGGATTTCATTGGTGATCATATCGCAAAGAACCATGAATTAAGCCTCAAGGTTGCAATTGATTTTAATCTTAACTAGCCATGATTCATTCAATTAAACATCAAACCATACTTGACTATGAAACGACCCCGACTTCTGTTGTCCAGCGATTGCACCTCACGCCGCCAAACCTATCCAGTCAGCGTGTTGCAAAATGGGATATCATTGTTGAGGGCGGGGCAATTGTAATGGAGGCGGTTGATTACCACGGCAATAAAGTGCACCTCTGTAAACATGACGCTCACGCAACACGAATGCAAATCACTTGCCTAGGGCAAGTTGATGTCTCAGATACGCATGGAATAGTGGGAGAGCATGATAACGGTCTTCCGCTTGATCTTTTCAAGAATAGCACTCACCTCTCATTGCCTGGACCTCGTCTTCGTCAACTCAGTAAAGAGATAGAAAGGTTTGAGAAAGGTGATCAGAATAGTGAGCTGCAAGTTTTGCATGATCTTTCAGCGCGTGTATTAGCTAATATCAAATATTCAAAGGGAAAAACTAATGTCAACACAACTGCAGAAAAGGCCATGGGAATTGGGGCAGGCGTGTGTCAGGATCATGTTCATGCCTTTACATCAGTGGCACGCCTGCTTGGTTTTAGTGCACGCTATGTTAGTGGATATTTGATGATGCGTAATGAAGAGACACAGGAAGCAAGCCACGCATGGGCAGAGATCCATGTCAGAGATTTGGGCTGGGTTGGGTTTGATATTTCTAATGGAATCGCGCCTGACGAGCGTTACGTGAAACTTGCGACTGGGTTTGATTACACAGACGTGATCCCGTTATCTGGCATTAGACTCGGTAGTGGTGAAGAACAAATCGCTACACGAATAATGATCAACCAACAATAATTAAGGTCCATATGAAATGTCATATTGTGTAGCCCTAAAGCTCTCTCGTGGGCTGGTATTTATGTCGGACACATTGACTAATGGTGGCCTCGACAACATCTCGCGATATCCTAAAACTTTCTCTTGGGGCGTACTCGGGGAGCGGCAAATTCTGCTGACTACAGCCGGCAATTTAGCGACCAGTCAAGCGGTGGTCAGTATTTTGTCAGAGCAAACAAAAGTTCGTAATGAGAGATCGCCCTCTATTTTGGAGGCGCCAACTATGTTTCAGGTTGCGCAAACGGTGAGTAAAACGCTTGCAGAAGTAATAGATACATCTTCGAGAGGGCAGCAAACAGCCGAGAGTGCTTTTTCTGCAACCTTTATACTTGGTGGACAAATTAAAGGTGGGCTAATGCGCCTTTACTTAATTTACCCTGAAGGAAACTTTATTGAAGTGTCAGAAGAAACCCCATTTTTTCAGATTGGTGAAACAAAATATGGACGCCCTATCCTGGTTAGGGCGTTTGATCCGAGAATGAATTTTGAGGACGCTGTTAAATTGTTGATGGTTTCATTTGACTCAACCATAAAGGCCAACCTGTCTGTAGGCCCGCCACTTGACCTTAATGTTTACAAATTAGATAGTTTTGTGCCAGCAAAAGCGATAAAAATTGGCGGCGAAAACGAATATTTTCAAATGATATCGCGAGAGTGGGGAGAAGCGCTTAAGGAAAGCCTCGCCTCCCTTCCCCAATTTAATTTTGACAGCTAAGCTCGTTTTCACCTAGCCAAGTTAAGGGAGGGGAATGATAAACGACATTAATTATCTTATAAATTAACAGCTGGTGAAATCCTTAACGCAATTGAAGTCTATTCCTGCCACTCTTGCTTAAACATTTAAACAACACGATGTTGAGGGCTGCCCTGTTATTGCCTCAACAGCAGGGAATCAAGAAATATACATCGATTGCCACGCAATACTGAGGGCGACAAGAATAACCATGCTTGCAAACAAGCGTCTCAACAACAGCATGTTTTCAGCCAGTCGGCCAGCCAGTTTAAGCCCGATCAACGTGCCGAACAATCCACCGCCCAGAAGCAATCCGAATAAATGCCAATCAACAAGGTTTGAAACGGCGTAATTTCCAGCAGTTGCTGCGCCAAACACTGTGACGCTAAGAAGAGACGAAGCTGCCGCATTTGTAATGGTCATCCCGGTTGCCAGCATTAGCCCAGGAATAATGAGAAAACCGCCACCAATGCCGAAAAAACCAGCTGCAAAACCCGCTAGCAGCCCAATGGGAACTAGTTTTGAGATAAACTCAGCGTTTATCCTAACATTCATGTTGCCCTCGCTTTTTGGCTTTCTTAACATCGACAGAGCAATTAGCGCCATCGCTATGGAAAATGCAAAAAGTAACAGATCACCCTCTATGGATTTTGCCAGGGTTGAGCCAGCAAGTGATCCAATCACACCCGCGACGGCAAAAACTGATGCACATGGCCATTTGACCCGTTCTTTACGCCAATGACCAATCAGCCCAACGGCGGCATTTGCGGAAACCGCCGCCGCTGAAGTGCCGATGGCGATATGTGCATCAAGAACGCCAACCAGGTTAAGCAGCAAAGGCGCAGCTAGAACGGAACCGCCGCCTCCAAACAGAGCCAGAAAAAGACCAACAATTCCGCCGCTGATTAAGGTTAGTAAAATTTCTGTAGTGCCGATGTCAATCATTACGTTGATGAAGTAGTGGGCCGGTTCCATGGCAAAATGCGAAGCAATGAAGCCATGCCACACCAGCCACTGATACCAGCAAAGACAAACCCGGCACCAACAAATGCCGTAAGGCCTATGAAACCGGGGTGAGCAACTTTGGCCAAACCAACACCTATTAAAACCAAGGTACCGGCCGTAATTTGAACTTGACGGTTTAATTCCAGAGGAGCCCTTTTGTTTTGTCGAATGGGAAGGCCTTCCTTCCTCCAGCCATCAAGGCCATTTTCCAGCATAAAGGCTTCGTTTGTGATTTTCGCCATCAGCAAAGCGCAATTGGTATTTGTTCTCATGCCTGAGCGACACATAAAGACTGTGAGCTTGTCCGGGTCAAAAAGAGCTTTTGAGTTGCCTAACTCCGACAGTGGAACAGATAATGCGCCCTCAATATGTTCACGCTGGAATTCATCTTGCTCGCGAATATCAATCAATTGAATTTCGTTTTTATTGAGTTTTTCAAAGACGTCCTGCGAATTCAATTTTGTCAGAGATGACATTGGTTTTTATCCTCGCTCTAGGGGCAGAATATTTCTGCGAGTGTTGAAATAATCTTGATCGTGGACGGGTCTGAAATCCGGTAAAATACGATTTGAGATTCACGCCGGGTCGAGACGATGTTCTCTGACCGCAACACAGCGAGGTGCTGTGAAAGAGCCGATTGAGACAGGGCCAGGAATTGCTGAATTTCTCCGACTGAGAGTTCACCAACGCCAAGATGGCAAAGAATCAACAGTCGCTGCTCGTTGGATAACACACGCATAAGCTTGGCGGCATCAACGGCACGGGCTTCAAAATCTGCTTTATCAAATTTTTCCAGTTCAATCATGCGTATCTATATATTAGTAAATTCTAAATTAGCAATAGCTAATATATAAAAGATGTAATTATTTTTATATGGATTAGAGAAACTATGGATATCAAGCTTGGAATTCACCGAGTTAGCTACGCGTAACAGTAAGAACGCCATACAGGCCGACATCGAACGTATTGATGATTTAGGCAACTTCCACCTTGTTTCTACAAATGCAGGCCACCTTGCGAAACTAGCAGGGCTTAAACTTTTGCAAAGCTAAGGTGCAAATAGCGGCGGTTACGTGCCCCCACAACTAAAATTATTAATTTATATCAGATATATAGCCGCCTCATATTTGAGGTGGCTTTTTTGTGTTCCAAATAATTGCCGTATTCACTGCTGCTTTTAAATATGGCAAAACTTCGACTTAAGCCATTTTAATACCTAATCTGCCTCGCACCGTTTCAGCAAAACCATACCTGAACTTAGGTTCGACAAACGAGAGCCAAGATGCCAGTTTTTTGCAAAAAACTCACAACCATTGCTCTATGTTGGCTTATCTACCGCTGAGATGTTTTCCACGCTGGATTGATCCATGGAATACTATTCTCTGGTGCCAACATGCCACGTCCCAGAACATGGTCAGCAGCTTTTTCCCCTGTCATGATCGATGGCCCGTTCAAATTTCCATTGGTGATACGTGGAAAAATAGAACTGTCCGCAACCCGTAACCCATCAACTCCAATTACGCGGCATTCTGGGTCAACCACAGCCATTGGGTCGTTGGCTGAACCCATTTTACAAGTTCCACATGGATGATAGGCTGACTCCACGTTTTCGCGGGTAAAAGCATCGAGGTCCTCATTGCTTTGGCACTCATTGCCTGGCTGGATTTCATACCCTGCATAGGGTGAGAACGCGTCTTGGGCAAAAATTTGGCGTGTCAAACGAATACAGGTTCTGAAATCTTGCCAATCTTTTTCATGCGACATGTAATTGAACTGGATTTTTGGCGCTTCATTTGGGTCAGCGCTGTTTAGCGTGATTTGCCCCCGGGATGGAGACCGCATGGGGCCAACATGGGCTTGGAAGCCGTGTCCCTCAGCAGCAGTTTGCCCGTCATATCGCACAGCAATCGGCAAAAAGTGGTATTGAATATCCGGGTACTCTACACCCGCCTGTGAACGAATAAAGGCAGCACTTTCAAATTGGTTAGATGCCCCGATACCCGTCTTGGTAAAAAGCCATTGAGCACCAATCAGCCCCTTCATAAACGGGTTCCAGTATTTATAAAGACTGACGGGCTGGGTTGCGGCCATTTGGATATACATTTCCAAGTGATCTTGCAAATTTTGACCCACACCAGGGCGCTCGGCTACTATCTCAATCCCATGTTTGGCTAACTCTTTACCAGGTCCAATGCCTGATAACATAAGCAGTTTAGGAGAATTAATAGAAGATGCTGCAATGATCACTTCCTCTCTCGCATTTATGGTTTTAGTCATTCCTGCTTTTTTAACCTGCACTCCAGTAGCACGACCATTTTGTATCACGACTTTTTGAGCTAGCCCGCGCACCAAAATACAGTTTTTCCGTTGTAAAGCAGGCCGCAAATATGCATTCGCTGCAGACCAACGACGGCCTTTCCAAATCGTTGCATCAAATGGGCCAAAGCCTTCTTGTTGCTGGCCGTTATAATCACCTGTTACGGGATATCCCGCCTGACGCCCCGCGTCGACAAAAGCGCGGGTCAAGGGGTTATTCCGCGGGCCACGCGACACATGCAATGGGCCAGATTTTCCCCGCCAGGATGCATCCCCGCCATGCCCCCCATCATGCCACTGTTCCATACGTTTAAAATAAGGCAACACGCTGGCATAATTCCAGCCTTCGGCGCCACTTTCAGCCCAGTAATCGTAATCTTTGGCATGCCCACGGACATAGATCATACCGTTAATTGATGATGATCCCCCAATCACCTTGCCCCGCGGTGTCGCCATACGCCTGCCACCAAGATGGGGTTCTGGTTCGGAAAGGTACCCCCAATCATACAACGACATGTTCATCGGATAAGACAGCGCTGCAGGCATCTGGATCAACGGACCAGCATCGGTACCGCCATATTCAATGACAATTACGGATTTTCCAGCTTCAGAGAGGCGATAGGCCATTGCACATCCTGCACTTCCCGCGCCAACGATCACATAGTCTGCCTGCATGGTATTGTCCTTTTTACTCTCCACGAGGAAAACGCTGCCCTTCCTCGACCATGTTTAGGTCCATGTGATTGCGCATGAAACGCTCACTTGCCTTTTTCAAGGGTTGATAATCCCAAGGATAATAATTCCCGTTTCTCAAGGCATCATAAACCACCCAGCGGCGTGCTTGACTGCGTCGCACCTCCTCATCAAATTGAGCTAAATCCCAACGTGCATTCGCCATTTTTTTAAATTTTTCTGCGGCATCTGCATGGACTGGATCATCTATAACATTGATCAATTCATTTGGGTCACTAGCCAGATCAAACAATTGATCAGGGTCCAGAGCACAGCGGTTAAATTTGTAGTTGTCCTGGCGCAATGATACCAACGGCGCATAGCTTGCTTCAGCGGCATATTCCATCGCAACGGGCGATACACGCCTCTGCCCGTTGATTAACGGCAGCAGACTCTCGCCTTGAGTCCACGGATCGACCTCATCCATGGATATACCTACCAAATCACAAAGTGTTGGGCATACGTCTATGTTACTGACCGGGGTCGTTTCATGATGGGGTAAAATTCCGGGGACGTGCAACATCATCGGAACTCGTGACGCGCCCTCGTAAAATGTCATTTTGAACCACAAACCACGCTCGCCTAACATGTCTCCATGATCGGAAACGAACAAAATAACAGCCTCTTGACGCGTGCGTTCTAGCGTATCCAGGATCTCGCCAATTTTGTCATCTAGATATGATATGTTGGAAAAATAAGCGCGACGCGACTTTCTTATATCATCTTCAGTTATATCGAAATTACGCCAATCGTTCGCATCAAAGATCCGTTTAGAGTGCGGGTCATGATCATCATAATCCATCGCGCTCACCTTTGGCAAAAGATGTTCACAATCCTCATATAGATCCCAGTATTTTTTGCGTGCAACATAGGGATCATGTGGGTGCGTAAAACTGACCGTCAAACACCATGGACGCGGATCATGACCTCGTGACAAATCAAAGAGTTTGCGTGTCGCTTCATAGGCCACTTCATCATCATATTCCATTTGATTAGAGATTTCGGCAACACCTGCCCCCGTCACAGATCCCATATTGTGATACCACCAATCAATGCGTTCACCGGGTTTACGATAATCTGGCGTCCAACCAAAATCAGCAGGATAAATATCGGTTGTCAAACGTTCTTCAAAACCATGTAGTTGATCCGGACCAACAAAATGCATCTTTCCCGACAGTGCAGTTTGATACCCTGCGCGACGAAGGTGATGCGCATAGGTAGGTAAATCTGATGGAAATTCCGCAGCGTTGTCATATACACCACTGATGGATGGCAACTGGCCAGACATAAAACTTGCCCTCCCTGGCGCGCACAATGGCGACGCAGTGTAACAATTCTCAAAGCGCACAGATTTTTTTGCTAGTTTCTTTAGATTTGGCGCATAAAGCCATTCTGCTGGACCATCTGGAAACAGCGTTCCATTCAATTGGTCGACCATTATAATAAGGATGTTTTGTTTGCTCATTCCGCAATCCTGGGGCCAAAGGTTAACGTATGGACTGCAATTGTACTTGCCCCACCTTTTTTTTAGCAAGCCCATCTCCCAATATCATCACATCAGTTGGAGCACTGACGAAACGAAAATATTCGGCTTTAGGCCAATTCATTACTAAAAACCGTAGTTCCAGGCTTTATTTTTCGCAAAGTGTTTTTGGCGGATCGCCAGATATGTAGCTAGGAGGTAGAAATGACAATGTCCAAGCATAAACCGCCTAGGTCATTGAGCCATTGAAGCTATGTTATACGCATTATTAAAAGCAAGATTGATTACGGGTAGTTTTCAAATTGTTTTGATTGGAAGCCTGATTTCTTAAATTTGGTGCGTGCAACCAATCAGTTGGCAGGTGTGGGAATCATGTTTCATTCAATTGGTTTGCCACTAGATTCAAACCGTCTGACTTTTCCATGTGGCGTTATCTCGTACAACCTTGTTTGGTCCAAAACACGTTTGGTAAGGTTTCACTTGAGCAAACAAACAAACCTATATTAATTCTGGGTAATCACTCATAACCATGTCGACACCCAGAGCAAAAAGTTGTTTGACAATAAATGGATCATTTGCAGTCCATGCCCTAACTTTTATTCCTTTGGCATGAAAGGAAAGTACGTCAGTTGATTTGCGAAGTAAGCAATGGTCTAAATGCACAGCCTCTATGTCTAGTTCCGTTATTAAACTGTCAATATTCTCTGGTAAAGAAGTGTGAATACTTGCAATCGGAATGTTTTTGCAGGACCGTTTGAAGTGCCGCAGAAAATCGATGTCAAAACTTGAAACAATTATATTTGCTTTTTTGCAGTTGCGCAGCGCGGATGTGAGTACTTCAGCAGCGCGACGTTTGCGAGAGTCATAAATTTTCATTTCAAGGATAAGCATCATGTTGTTTGTCTCAGCCCA
>ENA-OWPI01002432-OWPI01002432.1-marine-metagenome-genome-assembly--contig:-NODE-2432-length-17462-cov-3.039287_pt1 | contig 17462 bp, 10 predicted proteins | sample MGYA00238138_ERZ651775 | MGnify/ENA primary metagenome ERZ651775 (study PRJEB26906, sample SAMN06265043) | marine metagenome | isolation source: Helgoland LTER site | place: Germany:Helgoland, sampling...
CAACCATGACCCGGCTCATACATACATGAACACAGGTACACAAATTTCTGGACGTCCAAGCATGGGATCGTGGGTGCTGTATGGGTTAGGTGCTGAAACCAATAACCTTCCAGGATTTGTGGTACTTACCTCAGTGGGCGGTGGGCAAAACCAGCCGATTGCATCCCGGCAATGGCACAGTGGATTCTTACCCAGTAAATACCAGGGTGTTCATTTTCATAGTAAAGGAGACCCGGTTCTTTATCTGAGCAATCCTAATGGGGTAACCAATAAAGATCAACGGTCGGTAATCGACTCAGTAAACCAGTTAAACCGTATTGGAAACCATACGCTTCGTGATCCAGAAATTTCGACAAAGATCAGCCAATATGAAATGGCATTTCGCATGCAGGCGAGTGTGCCCGATTTAATGGATGTTTCCAATGAACCCAAGCATGTGCTCGATATGTACGGAGCAAAACCGGGAGATGGATCCTTTGCCAGTAATTGTCTACTGGCAAGAAGGTTGGCAGAAAGAGATGTACGCTTCATTCATCTATACCACCGTGGATGGGACCATCATGGTGGAGTAAAAACCAATGTTCAAAAAACGGCCAATCTTGTGGATCAGGGTTCCGCTGCCCTCGTACAGGACTTAAAGCAACGCGGAATGCTGGAAGATACTCTCGTGGTTTGGGGCGGTGAATTTGGACGCACTCCGATGGCACAGGGAAATGGACGGGATCATCACATCAAAGGCTTCTTAATCTGGATGGCGGGCGGTGGAATCAAAGGGGGAATTTCCTACGGAAACACCGATGAACTTGGATATAATGCGGAAGAAAATGTGGTTCATGTTCGCGACTTCCATGCCACCATGCTTCATCAATTAGGAATCCAATCCCAATTCTTCACCCATAAACACCAAGGTCTCGATTTTCGACTGACTGGGGTGGATGAGGAAGCCCATGTCATTAAAGATATCATTGCCTAATTTCCTGTAAGTTTCATTGCCAGAGGAATCTTTTTAACAAATCAATATCTAACTCCCAATGCGTTCTTTTATCATCCTGACATTCTTTGCCTTTCACTCTTTCGTCTTTGCGAACGATCAAGTCTATGATCCAGAAAGACTTTCTAAGATAACACTAGTCTCCGATTTAAATCGTCCCATGGAACTAGAAGTCGCTCCTGATGGGCGAATATTTTTCATTGAATTAGACGGTGCGTTTAGAGTGTTAAATTCGAAATCAAAAGAAGTTACTGAAATCAAAAAATTTGAGGTGGCCCGTAAAGGAGAAGTCGGGCTGATTGGATTGGCACTGGACCCTGCTTTTCAAAAAAATAATTGGGTTTATCTTCAATACTCTCCCATTGGTTTGACCTCACAACGAACTTCCAGGTTCACACTCGATGGGAACAAAATAGTGGAAGGGAGTGAGAAAATATTGATCGAATTTCACGAACCCAATGGAACCGGCGCACACCATGCCGGCTCCTTGGAATTTGGGCCGAATGGTTGCCTTTTTATTGCAACGGGTGATAACACAAGCCCTGGCGGAGATTCTAAGGGATACGCCCCTATCGACGACCGCCCTGACCGCTTATCTTTCAGTGCCGAAAAATCTTCGTCCAATCCTTTCAGCCATAATGGAAAAATTCTTCGTATTCGCCCCCTTGCAAATGGAACATTGGAAATCCCGAATGGTAATCTTTTTCCCAAAGATGGATCCAAAGGATTACCAGAAGTTTATATAATGGGATGCCGAAATCCATGGCGCATCAATCTGAATCAAAGAACGGGTACTTTGTACTGGGGCGATGTCGGACCCGATGCGTCGGTGGATCATGAGAGAGGACCATCCGGACATGATGAAATTAATCAGGCAAAAAATGCAGGAAATTATGGTTGGCCTTATTTTGTAGGTAACAATTTCGCTTACCCCATGCGTGATTTCAACACCTCGGAGATCAGTCCCCCACAACCAGCAGAAGCACCTATCAATCAATCGAGGTATGTGAAAGAGCCTATAACTCTTCCACCTGCAAAACCTGCATTTGTTTGGTATAAAAGAAAGGAAACCACGGGCTTTGAGATTCTGAAAACAGGCGGAAGAACTGCATGTGCCGGTCCGGTTTTTCATTTCGATCATAATTTGAAGAATAAAACTCAACTTCATTCAAAATTTGATAATTGTCTTTTTATATACGAGTGGACCCGCAATTGGATCTTTACTGCTCAGTTGGATAAGGATGAAAACTTGGTTAACTTGACACCCTTTATGCCCGATCAAAAATTCGTTCGTCCGATTGATATGAATTTTGGACCGGACGGTTCTCTTTATCTCATTGAATATGGAACTACCTGGGGGAAAAATGAAAACTGTAAGCTGGTTCGAATTGATTATGTCCGTGGCAACCGTTCGCCTGTAGGAAAAATTTCAGCTAATATCACAGCAGGGAAATCGCCCTTAACCATTCAATTCTCAAGTGAAGGTTCAATGGACCCCGATACAGATGACAAGATATCATTTGAATGGCGAAAAACCCCGGGTAATGGAGAAATCCTTTCAAACGAAGCTAATCCTGAAATTACCTTAAAAGATTTTGGAAATATGCAAGTTACCTTAACCGTTAGAGACCGCTCAGGTGCAACCCACTTTTCGAGTATTCCCCTGTCGGTTGGTAATGAAAGACCAAGAGTTCAAATTATTTCTCCACAGGACGGGGATTTCTTCAGTTTTAGCAAGCCAGTGAAATGGGAAGTTCAAGTGAGTGATCACGAAGATAAAAAAATTGAATCTAGCCGGATTTCACTAACACATAAATTAATGTCAGGCTCGATACGAAAAAAACCTGACACACTCAACTTATCAGAGAGCAGTCATCAAGGATTCAAACTCATGAAAAAAAGCGACTGCTTCAATTGTCACTCAGTTAACAAAGCTTTAGTCGGTCCAACCTTTCGGGCCGTTTCCGAAAAATATTGGAAGAGCAAAAAAACAAAGCCAGTGATAGCCAAAAGAATTCTCGAAGGTTCCACAGGAGTATGGGGACAAATTCCAATGATGCCCCACCCCCAGCATTCCCTGGATGATGCAAAACAAATGGTAGAGTGGATTTTTTCACTCGCCACTCCCAAAGAAAACTCACTGACCGGAGAGACTGGTTCTTTCGAGATTCCAGTTCCTTCAAAGTTCAACAAAAATGAAACTGCCACGCTTTTGCTGGAAGCCAGTTATTTAGATGACGGTTTCTTGCCTTTGGCTCCTCTTAGCGGGTCAGACCTAATTCGCCTTCGCTCCCCTATATTGGGGGGGCACCATGCTGATCGAAATAACGGAGTAAAAGTTGATCCTATTAGCGTCAAACAGATAGCTCATGATGGATTTTTATGTTACGAAAATATAAACCTTTCAGGAATTAAAGAAATTGCGCTGAGTGTAACGAGTGCCGGGTCCGGAGGAGTGGTGGAAATCCGACTAGGATCACTAAGAGGAGAGATCATAGGAAAAACGGTAGTCACTCCGAATGGGAGTTGGGATAAATATGCCGAACAGGTTGTAAAAATCAAGCCGAGGCAATTTAAAGGAGATCTTTTTATTCGCTTTGTAAAACCAGGTATTAAAGGTGGAATGATGAACCTAAAATACCTTGCTTTCAGGTAAATAAATCTAACTAGAAATCCTGAATATTACCAAAAGAATTGAATTTCAATTAAGAATTATCAAAAATTTGTAACCTTTTAAAATTGAGGTTTGTAGCAAGGGTGTACCTAATCATTAAAACCAAATTAAACGGAAATCCTAGATATGAAAAAAATCCTTCTCTTGCTCTCAACTCTTTTAGTTACAATAACCGGAACAGCGTCGGAAAAACAGATCGGATTGGAAAAGATTCCTTCCAGTGCGAATTGGATTGCTCATCTTGACTTTGAAGCTTTTCGTTCATCGGAGATCGGAGCCTTTGTATTACAGGACATTCTTAAAGCTCCTTACATTGAACAAAAGATGACCGGTTTAAAGAATGCTTTTGGGGTGGATATTGATCAATTAGGTTTCGTCACTGCCCATGGATCAGGGAAGAAGGATGAAGGCTTTATTTATGCCCAAGGAGGGTTTAATACAAAACAACTTGAAGGCTTTGCCAGTCTGAACGAAAAAGTAGAAATCAAAACAGTTAATGGGCAAAAAATATACTCCGCACCCAAGGTGGCTTTTTCCCCACTGGGTCCTGATAGTATGATTGCCGCCACCAATGAAGAATTACTTAAAGCTGGTTTGAACGCACGCTTAGGGAATAATACAAAACAGAAAGAAAACCCTATTCTGGATCACCTAAACGAGTTAGTAAAAAGACCTATTGCAACCATAACAGCGCAAATCCCCAAGGTGAGAAAAATGGAAAAACAAGGCAGATTGATATCACCAATTTACTTGCAAGCTATTATGGAGAAGCTCGACTGGGCAGGAGTAGCACTGGGTGAATCCGGGGCATCAATTCGGATAGCATGTGTCATGAATACCGAGAATATTGAAACCGCCGAACATATGGAAAACGTTTTAAGGGGGGTTTCGAGCCTGCTCTCCCTGAGCACAGAGATAGAGCCCCTTTTTCAAAATGACCCTAAACTGAGTAAAATCATCCCCCATATCAAAACTTCAGTTTCGCGGAAAAGCCAAATCGTTGGAATGCAACTCGAAATGGATACTGCATTTCTGCTCGAAATGATTGAACAAGAAATGGCGAAAAAAAGAAATGTTAAAGAAAATTCATCCATTCAGGAATAAAAGCTGATTACCTCCCCATAAAACTTTGCAAAACAAGGAATCTTTTTCAGACGAGGAACTTGCCATTCGTTCTCAACAGGGTGGCATGGCAGATTTTGAAGAGTTGGCAAAGAGATATTGGCCCCGACTTCACCGCTTTTTATTAACCTATGGAAACGATGCATTTGCATCTGACATTACACAGGAAACTTTACTCAGAGCTTATCAAAAAATTTCCTATTACCATCCAAAAAAAACATTTGCACCCTGGGTCTTCACAATTGCCCGTAATCTCGCCCTAAACTCTCTCAAAAGATCCAAGAGAAAGGCGGAGGTTACAATGGATGATAACTTTTCTGAAAGTAATCAAGAGATAGAAAATGATTATGAAATCGGAATAATGTGGAGTAAGGCAAAGCAATTTCTCTCTAAAACAGCATATGGAAGCCTTCGTTTATATTATGGCGAAGAATTAACCATTAAAGAAGTAGCATTTATTATGGGCAAAAGTGAAATTGCGATCAAAGTCATTTTACATCGTTCCCGTAAAAAACTTGCCGAGTATTTTAAATCCAATCCAATCAAGTTATGAGTATAAAATCCATTCTTCAAAATAAACCTTGTAGTGAAGCGGAAAAGCAAGTCATTGAAAAGCTGAGGCATGAAGCTAATTTAGAAAAAATTGCATCATCCCAATCAAAAAAGCATGGAAATGAAGTCAGCCAATTTCTGGACTTAATAAAAGATGAGAGTAAACCGGATAGAAAAATTAAAAACAACAACCGCAAGTCTACTTTTTATCTCCCCCGTCTTGCTTTTGCCTCTTTTTCTTTGTGCATTGCTTCTTTTCTAATTTTTAAAGGATTTGAAAAACCTGAAGAAAAAAAATGGATTCAAGACCTATCCCTGATTGAAGACTTAGTAGAATTAGAATTTCAACCGGATTTGGGTTTTATGGAAAATATAAACTTAGAAAACTTTACATGGGAAAAACCTTCCGTTGATCTAAATTTAATACTCACACCCATAGCAGATTTCGGGTCTCTTTTCACTGATATTGAAATCGTTCCCCCTTTCAATCCTTATTTTGATCCTGTTCAAAACCTGCCCAACCGACTTATACCATCTGAATTTTGGGATTTTAAAGAAAATACAGAAGAAGATTTCGAAAACTTCAGGGATTCAATCCCCTTTTTAAATGAGATTTTCTCAGTCTAATCGTGAATCCTAAAGAATTTAAACATGACCAATAAGCACAAAATATAGTTGTTATGTCATAAAAAATACCTAACGGTAGAATAATGTCTGTTCGCATATGCAACTTATTCTTATTTGTTTTGATTTTTTATTCATCTTCGCTTTTTTCTGTACAAAAGCCTAATGTCTTACTGATAGTTTGCGATGATCTGAATGATTATGTAGAAACATTGGGGGGGCATCCACAAACTAAGACACCCCATATTCGAAAGTTGATCGAGAGTGGGGTCTCTTTTACCCAGGCCCATTGCAACATTCCTATTTGCAACCCCTCAAGGGCAAGTTTTGCAACCGGAATTTATCCGCATACTTCTCAACAATTCGGCTTTGAAGATTGGGATAAGAATGAAATCCTAAAAAATTCCCGAACCATGATGGATCATTTTGGCAGGAATGGATACCATACCTTGGGAACCGGTAAAGTTATGCATAGCCGGGATCGGCAGGAGTGGAATGAATTTGGTCATCCGTCCGACTACGGCCCGTTCCTCTATGATGGTAAGGATAAAATACCCAACCTGAGTGTACCCAAGCCATTCAGGGATGACTTTGGAATTATTGATGGAAACTTTGGACCACTGGAAAATGTAACGAATCAAAAATCGGCCAAAACGGGAAAGACCTACAGCTGGGTGACTGGTGGTTGGAAAAAGCAACGCGAGATGAAATATAATTCAGACTTGGATCGTGATCCAACCGGAGATGAACTCAATGCCCAATGGGCTGTTAATAGACTTTCCGAACTTGCAAAATCAAAAGAGGAAAAACCCTTCTTCATGGGTGTTGGTTTTGTACGGCCACACACTCCTCTGATTGTGCCGCAAAAGTACTTTGATCTATTCCCCATAGAATCTATTAAACTGCCAAAAATTCTTAAAGCAGATGCAGAAGATACTTTTAAAAATACCGTAACCTCAAAGGAGGATGATCGCAGTGGGGACCGGGGAACGAAAATGTATGACAGCCTCATTGCATCTTATGGTGAAGATCGCGAGTTGGCCTTAAAAAAATTCATTCAGGCCTATCTTGCATCGGTCGCATCAGTCGATGATTTGGTCGGTGACATTCTTCAAACCTTGGAAAAAACCGAACTAGACAAGAACACGATTGTGATATTCACCAGTGATCACGGTTGGGGAAATGGTGAGAAGGATTACCTCTATAAAAACTCCCTTTGGCAGGAAAGTACACGCGTACCTCTTATTATAAGAGCACCAGGTGTGTCCAAAGAAAATAAGGAATGCGAACAACCTGTCTCACTGGTCGATTTATACCCCACCCTACTCGACTTGTGTGGGTTACCCGACAATACCATGAAAAATGACAAGGGTCGTCCTTTAGACGGTTTTTCAATGAAACCATTCCTCAAAGATCCTAAAAATGGAAAATGGGATGGACCAGAGTATGCCATCACTGCCCTCTACAAATGGGCTCAGTATTATGATCCGGCTTTTCAAAATTATTCCCTCCGTTTCAAGGACTGGCGATATATTCGCTACGAGAATGGCAAGGAAGAACTCTATCACACTGCAAAAGATGACCACGAATGGAATAACTTGGCTCAGAATTCAAAATTCGGGAAAAAATTAACCGGATTCCGTAAGCAACTTTTATCAATCATTCCTGAAAGTATTCCAGAAAAACCAAAGAGTAATGAGTATTGGAAGGATCAGTACTTTAAGAAAAACCCATCTGCAGATACGAATGGGGACGGAACTCTGTCATGGGCCGAACTCACTGCCCATAGGAAAATGTCCGAAGAGGAAAAAAAAGTCCTACAAAATGAACATTGGAAAAACTCATACTTAAAAAAGAATCCATCGGCCGATAGCAATAATGATGGCATGTTGTCCTGGCCAGAATTTCACGCCCATAAAAAAAACAAGGGGTGAAAGATCTTTAATCCCAAACATAAAACCTATAACCCAAATAATAAATGAATCGAATTACATTACTTGCCCTTCTTGCCCTAGGAGCGTTTTTTGCAAACCTTGGATTTGCCCAAGAAGCCAAAACACTTGATGCCACTGGTAAATTTATCAAAAACGATAAGGGGGCCGTTATTTTCACAGATGACGCAGACAAGAAGAAGTACTACGGCTTCAATGACGGAGTGAAGGAAAAAGTGGGCGATATGCTCAATAAAAAAGTCAAGCTTAAGGCCAAGATTAAAAAGAAGGAAGGTGCCAAGATTACTTTGATGACTTACATTGTATCGGTTAAGCCGGTAAAGTAAGGGTAGTATAATTTATAAAAGCCCGGTACTTGCAAATGAGCGATACCGGGCTTTCTCAATTTCGGTTCCATTTTTAATTATGTTTCATAGCACAGCCTGTCTCATTATCAGCTTACTTCCTGTTGTCTGTTCTTTTGCATTAGGAGGAATGATGGCTCCCCCCAACATTCTTGTTTTCCTGATGGACGATATGGGAATTGGAGATTCCCGGGTTTACAATAAAAACAGCAAGGTATCGATGCCCAATTTGGAAAAATTAGCTGCTGCAGGAATCACTTTCACTGATGCCCATGCACCAGCCGCCGTATGTGCTCCCACGCGTTACAGTGTTATGACAGGGAACTATCCATGGCGTGGAAGAAATTCGAACGGCACCTGGTTATTTAATATGCCATCTCAGGTTTTGAGGGGGCAACAAACTGTTGGACAGTTAATGAAAAAAGCGGGTTATCACACTGCCTTTCTCGGAAAGGTTCATTTGGGAGGAAAAGTATTCAGTAAATCAACGGGTAAAGCCAAGCTTAGTATGAAGGGTGGATTTAAAGACTTTGATTTTGGGCGAAAAGTTGAGAACACTCCTGCATCCCTTGGCTTTGATTATGCCTATGAACTCCCTCAAGGGATTCAGGGCTCTCCTTATATCGCAATTGAAAATGGAATACTTGTAGGCGATGCCGCAAAGCTCAGGGAGTGGAAAACGGGTACTTACGGCAATTCAGTCATTGAGGCAGATGGATTTGGTTCACCCGATTGGGATTCGTCCATGGCGGGTCCGGTTTTAACCAAAAAAGCATTATCTTTTCTGAAAAGACATTCTGAAAGAAATGAAGCAGATGGAATACGAAAACCGTTCTTCATGTATTATTGGAGCCAGTCTTGTCATGTTCCCCATACGCCTCCTGATGAACTGATGGGGGAAAAAGTAAAAGGTGCATCGCTCGACTCTCATCTGGATATGTTGGTGGAAGCTGATATTAGCCTAGGGAAAATAATTGAAACTCTCAAAGCGAATGGTGAATTGGAAAACACACTGATTATCTTCACCAGCGATAATGGGGGTTTATCCCGTGGTCTTCCAGGAAAGCACAAAGGCGGGCACAATTCCAATTCAGGCTTTCGAGGAAGTAAAGCACAGGTATATGAAGGAGGCCATCGGGTTCCCTTCATCGCCCGATGGGGGAATGGGAAAGAAAATTCACCTATTAAATCAGGTACCCTTTCCGATGCATTAATTGGTCTGCAGGATCTCTATGCAACATTTGCTGAAATTACTTTTCAGCCGATGCAAATATCTGATGGTTTAGACAGCCAATCATGCTTAGGAACTCTGCTTGGAAAAAAGGACGCAAATATCCGTTCGTCCATTCTTATTCAGGCAAACAATAGCAAATATCATGGACAACAATCAAAGAAGTCCGTGAGGGAAAATTCATGGAAATTAATATGCACCAAAGATCTCAAACCCATTGAATTGTATAATCTCGCCGATGATCCGATGGAAAGCCAAAACCAAATTGCAGAAAAATCTCAACTAAGTCGGGTTAACCGAATGAGTTCAGAGCTGAGGGAAATTTTAAATTCATCCAGAAGTACCGACCCTTTTCTTTTAGAAAGTGGAGAAAAGAATCATACGAAGCCCAAAATCCATTCCGAACAACTTTTTTCCCCTAAAGCAAATCTGCTTTGTCAGATTAAAATACCCAATGGAAACGAAATCCAAAATTGGGGAGGTAAATGGAAGGTTGAAGGGAAAAGCCCCATGAGGATTTCACTGAGTCCGAAAGCGGGTGATAAATGGGATATCAGTGGTTACAAACTTGCCGGTATTCCCATTCAAAACTGGGAACAGGGCATCACCACCATTGAAGGAAGATTGAACAATGGAAACCTTACGAGTTGGTCGCACCATGCCGTTGGATTTGCGGTAGCTCCGAGTTGGGAAAAAACCACCTTGGGGTTCCCCTTTCCTATGATTGAAGATCGCTATCAAGGGTCGGATCTTTTTAAGGATCAACTCGCAAAACCAAATGGTCATCGCGTACATTGGAGGAGATTCTTTCCGGAAGATATCCGTGAAATCATTTTGGATCTAACCTCCTCTTCCGGGAAAATCAATATACTCATTGGTGCACCAGTTCTAGGTTGGCAAAATAATAAGGAGATTAATAAACAATTGGAAAGCCTTCCCTATCTCGATGAACTTGGACAGGTCAGTGCCATTCATTGGCCAGGCAAAGCGAACAACCTTGAGGAAGCAAGGGACACGATGCAGTCAGAGTTCAAACAAGCTAAAAAAGAAGCCAAGGATAAGAGACTCAGTAAATTCGGTGGATGGATTGATGGTCCGAAAATGAAAGCAACCGGTCGGTTCCGCACTCAAAAAGTCGATGGAAAATGGTGGCTGATTGACCCGGATGGTTATTTATTCTTTTCTGTCGGCCCTTGCCTAACCGGAAACCGTGCCGAAACACTCGCCATTCCCAAAAGAACGAACACGTCCTTTTTTAACTACATCCCCGGGGAGAAGGACTACCTAAAATGGACGGGGTTACGAAAAACAGGAGGAAGGCAGTATGTGAATTTCCCAGCTTTAAACTATAGGCGTTATTTCGGAGAAAAATGGGAGGAAACGGTCAATCAGGGAACACATGATCGCCTGAGAGCGTGGGGACTAAACACCCTTGCCTGCTGGTCAGATGAAAAATTGCAAAAAGATAGAAAAACACCCTACACATTAATCTCTTCCATTTGGTGGCAAAGCAGTGGACACAGAAAATTCCCATCCCCTTTTCGAGCAGATTTTCAATCCGACTTAGAAAAAAACCTTAGAAAACTTTCATGGGCAAAAAACGATCCTTTCTGTCTGGGAATTTTCATGGGGAATGAATTGGAATGGCCGGATCGGATTGGGGAAACCATACAAAAGCTTCCACTAGACCATCCGACTAAAATTTGGGCAGTCAATGAATTAAAAAAACGGGGCAAAAATAATTCGCCCGAAAAAGTAAAAGATTTGGATGAACTCTATCTCCCGTTCGTAAAAGCGTTCTTTCAAAAATGTAAAACTGCGATCGAAAAGGAGCTTCCCGGCACCCTCTTTTTAGGTTGTCGTACGCATCGGGGTCCAAATGTCCTGGGTCGTGGGGCACTCGGTTCTGTGGATGTGTTTTCGGTCAATGTATATGATTCCAGAGTTCGTTCATGGCAGGTGCCAGTTGACGCAGATATTCCTATTCTCTCCAGTGAATTCCATTTTGGGGCAGTCGATCGTGGAGTGCCAAGCCCAGGTTTATCGGGCTCATGGGATCAGAGACAAAGAGCTTTATCCTTTGCACATTATCTTGCTTCAGCCCTAGCTGATCCTAGATTTGTTGGGGTACATTGGTTCCAGTGGATTGACCAATCTGCAGCAGGTAGAAAAGATCGTGAAAACCATCAATGTGGTTTCATCGATGTCGCAGGCAAAGCTTATCCAGAACTTGTCAATGTCGTCTCCAGAGCAACCGAAAACATGTACATGGCTCGAAGAAAAACAAAGCAAAAAACCGAAAATATTCTGTTTGAACTGTTAAAAAATTAAAGAGAAGTATCGTGAAATTTATAAACCTGGGCTGGCTGTTCTTACTCTTTCTCATTTCTACATATGCAGAAACTCGACCGAATATTCTTTTTCTATTTAGCGACGACCACGCCCTGCGGACCATTGGAGCTTATCCTGGATCAATCAATAACACACCCAATCTTGATCGTATAGCCAGAGAGGGTGCACTTTTTACTAATTCATTCAATGTGAATTCAATCTGTTGCCCAAGCAGAGCAGCCATTCTTACCGGTAAACACAGCCTAGCAAACGGAGTGATTGGGAACAGTTCAAAATGGAATGGTCAACAATGGGTCTACTCAAGAGAAATAGGGAAGTCAGGATACCAAACCGGACTCATTGGAAAATGGCACCTCAAAGGAAACCCTACAGATGAATTTCAGAGGTGGGAAATTCTTTCCGGTAAAGGAGGGCAAGGGTCTTATTTTAATCCAACCTTTCTTTCGCCCAACGGGGAAAGCAAAGTAACAGGACATTCCACTCAGATCATTACCGACAAAGCCCTTCGGTGGTTGAAAAACCGAGATCAAAAAAAACCTTTCTTACTTTGTGCTCAATACAAGGTTCCACATATTCATCGCCTTCCTCCAATAGATCGAATGGTAGGTTACGATGATGTTGAATTTCCTGTGCCGGATACATTCTTTGATGATTTTTCTACCCGGTCATCTTTCGTATCGGAGACATGGATGGCACTCAAGGGAATGAAAGGGCATGTCTTAAATATTGCTCCAACAAAAGAGGAAATAGATAAAAATCCAAAAATTCGTCCACCATTTCTAAATGAGATGAATTCTATACAGCGAAAAGCGTGGCATTCAGCTTATGACCCAAGAAACCTACGATATCGAAAATTAAGTAAGGAGAACAAGTTAGAAGGTAAGGCAAAATCACTCTACATCTATCAACGCTTCATTAAAGACTATATCCGCTGCGTGGACGGCTTGGATGATCAAATTGGTCGAATTCTTGATTATCTTGATCAAAGTGATCTGTCTAAAAACACCCTGGTAATTTACAGTTCAGACCAGGGGTTTTTTACTGGAGAACATGGATGGGCTGAAAAACGATGGATGTATGAAGAAAGCTTTAAATCTCCGCTCATAATGCGATGGCCCGGCACTATTACGCCTGGTTCAAGGATTGTAAAATTAGTACAGAATATAGATCTTGCCCCAACTTTTCTAAAAGCAAGCGGCTTACCCGTCCCCGATTCAATCCATGGATTAGCCCTTCAGCCTCTTTTTTCGAACGAGTACAATTTTCCATGGAGAAAGGATATTTTATATCAATATTTTGATGGTGGGACACCTGAACAAAGAGGGCCATACAATATGCCCAGACATGAAGGTATTCGTGATGAAAGATATAAATTAATTTCTTTTTATGAATTGAACCAATGGGAATTTTATGACCTGAAAAACGACCCGTATGAACTTAATAATTTAATTAATGATCAACAATCGAAAGCCGAAATTATGCGAATGAAAAAAAGGCTGAAAATATTGAAGGTACAATATAACAAATAAAAATTAGATTTAAATTATTTCAACTAATTTCAAAAGGAGATAATAATACCAATCGTCCACATAGAATCCAAGGAGCCTGGGAAGAGGAATGCATATTTCTTTATCTCCGACTTCTCCAATTCAGAAATGGTGCAAAAAATCTCAATATGCATAGAATTTTAGTATGCGTTAGATAAAAATATTTTTTAAACGCCTACAGGTTCTCCACTTTTTTTCTAAATACAAAGTGAGTACTTGACGGCATAATTACGCATGTGTAACTTGCGAAATTAACTTCTTTCATAAAATTCAAATATAAACACTAAAAAGTTATGTCTCTCCCTCAATCCAGAAGAACTCACATTAAACAAATTTCCGGAGCAATCTTAGCTCCTTACATCGCCTCAACCTCATGGGCCAAGTCTCCCCCTAGTGAACGAGTCCGTCATGCTAGTTTTGGCGGATCTGGAATGGCGGGTACTGATCTAGGCCAAATCAAAACTCATCCTAATGTGGAAATGGTAGCGGTCGCTGAAATTGATCCCAACCGCAGAAGACAGGCACAGGCAAGATTACGCGGGGCAAAAATATATTCTGACTGGCGGGAAATGCTCGACAAGGAAGGCAAAGAGTTAGACTCAGTAAATGTTTCAACCCCCGACCACTTGCATGCGAGTATGGGCATGTCTGCGATGCAAATGGGCTTGCATGTTTATGGTCAAAAACCCCTTGCCCATGATGTGTATGAGGTACGACGATTAACTGAGTATGCAAAGGAAAATAAAATTATCACCCAAATGGGGATTCAAATCCACTCGGCCAAAGAATACAGAACTGCAGTTAAACTAGTTCATGACGGAGTGATTGGAAAAATTGTAGAGGCGCACTCTTTCAGTAGTAAGAGATGGGGAGATGAAAATCCTAAGCCCACTAAGAAAGACCCTATTCCCGAAGGATTTGATTGGGATGCATGGATTGGACCGGCACCTTACACTGACTATATAAAAGGACATTACCACCCGGGCCAATGGAGAAAAAGGTTGGATTATGGTACGGGAACTTTCGGTGATATGGGCTGTCATATATATGACCCAACCTTTAAAGCCCTCGGCTTAACTTACCCAATTTCCCTGAGATCTGAAGGACCAAAGCCAAATAAGAACAATTGGGGGTTCGATGCGGTTATTCACTATACTTTTCCGGGAAATCAATATTCGAAGAATAAGACCTTACCCGTAACCTGGTATGATGGAACTGCACAACCACCAGCAAGAATAATTAATTTACTGGAAGGTCAAAAACGTCCCAGCCAAGGCTCCATTGTCGTAGGAACAAAAGGAGTGATGCTTATTCCCCATGTCGGTATGCCTAAGTTATTTCCTGAAAAGAAATTTAAAGACCATAAAATGGAAATAGTTGAAAAAATGCACCACTGGCACAGTTTTATTGATGCCGTGCGAGGTGAGGCTCCTGTGCCATCTGCAAACTTTGATTATTCCGGTCCCCTTACTGAAACGGTATTACTTGGGGGTATCGCCACTCGGTTTCCAAAGCAGGAACTAATTTGGGACGCAACCAATTTGTCCTTCAAAGACAACTCCAAGGCTACCGATCTCGTTCAAAAGAAATATCGTAAAGGATGGGAAGTAAAAGGACTGGGCTAAAGTTAATTATTAATTACATTCTGCAATTTACTGAAATTCAGTAATTATTTTAAAGCCTCTCACTTCGGTGAGGGGCTTTTTTATTTTATACGATAACTCCTAAATACTCTTTTCTATCCAATTATCCCCACCACTTAGAATCGATTAGAAACTGAATAAAATTAGATTGGAAACTTCAGTTAAAGACTAGTCCCGAGTGAACCCAAATCGTTATAAAAGTGGCTACTGCAGGAACATATAAATTGTCATTAAAAACAAATCGGCCCAATTTAATTGGAAAAAATTCTAAAATCGAAATTGTTGCTGCGATAATTACTATTTCTGAAATTGTTATGCTCCCTCCCCACAGATCTAAAAAGTATGGTAATTGAGGAAAGACTAAACCAGTAAGAAAGGCACAAAGCATAAAACATCCAACCGCACCTTCCAATGTTTTATTTCCCACTTTGATTCGCCCAACTGCTTTACCAACTAACGCAGCAACCGCATCACCAAGAATAAAGAGGGACAAACAAAGAAAAGAAGTAACGGCCGACAATTCACTATGTAATGAAATCAAACTACAAATGGCAGAACCACCTAGTATATAGGTTGCACCAGTGAGTTGTCTCTTTTCCTCTGCTCTCATCATCGAGCCAAATAACTGGTTAAACCACCCAGCAAATAAAGATTGATTCAATCTACAATACTCTACCCAAAGAGATACTACTAATAATGAAAAAATCAGGTAACAGGCATAACTTCTTGGAACCTCTACTAGAAGGGGACCATAAAAAATAGTGAGTGGTAATAGAACTGCAACAATGTGAAGCAGTTTACGGTTTACTTCTTCAATAGTCAGATTTCCAAGCATTGAGGACGACTAGAAGTTAAAAATTAATTCTGCAACCGAGTTGAACCAAACGATTTAATTAGACTCAAAATTAAAAGTTCCTTGATCTTTTTCTTCAGGTGCTTTGCCAGATTCAGGTGCTTTGGCAGATTCAGGTGCTTTGGCAGATTCAGGTGCTTTGGCAGATTCAGGTGCTTTCGATTTTTCACTCGGGACCAAAGCTTTTTCAACTTCCTCTATCTCCAAATCTGCATCGTCGACCTTCGGTGCGTTAATAACTCGATCGATCTTGTGTGCGGTAAGGGTGCTCCCCTTTACCGAGCGTCCCTGTAATTCAATCCAAGAAAAATCGAATTCGATCACTTTTTCTCTCACTCTTTTTAATTCCGGATCAATGTGAACAAGAACTCGACTATTTTTCTTTTCTGAGTCGTGAACAGAAAAATAAAAAATTCGACTCTTTGAATGGACTTTGAAAAGAGGATAATCTTTATCCCTAGTCACCCCGCCAATCTTGAATTTTTTTGCGTACAACCGACCCGACTGACCATCTCGGTAAACTATGTTGTAGACCTTTTGATCATCTCTCCGAAAAATTGATATCCTCATTGGATTCTTACCAACAAACATTTTATCTGCGATCTTCATCACTTTCATAACACCATCTTTACCGATCACAATTACATCATCAAGGTCAGAGCATTTTTCAATCGCCTCGTCTTTTTTTAAAGCGTATCCCGCAAAGCCATCTTTACGATTGATATAAAGAGTCTCACTTGCGACCACAACCTTAGAGGCGACAATCTTATCAAAAGCAATCAGCTCTCCACTTTCATTAACACTTAATTCCGTCTTTCTCTCTCGTCCCTTTCCATACTTCTTCATTAATTCCTTAAAATAACGAATCGTATATTTTGTGATTTGACTGAGGTGCCCTTTCACCACTTCAATTTCATCTTCGAAACCTTGAATTAATTCATCCGCACGAAATGAGTCATATTTCGAGATCCTTTTAATTTTTATTTCGAGAAGTCGTAAAATATCATCTTCGATGATCGCACGATGAAATAATTTAATGTAGGGTTTGAGTCCTTTATCAACGGCAGCAATTACGCCCTCCCAAGTTTCTTCCTTCTCAATATCGCGATAAATCCGCTTTTCGATAAAGATTTTTTCCAAAGAGGCAAAATGCCATTTTTCCTGAAGTTCACCCAGTTTAATCTCCAATTCCTTTTGCAAAAGATCCCGCGTTAAAAAAGCAGCCGATTTGATCAAGTCATTAACAGAAAGAAACTGTGGGTGGTTATGCTGTATGATACAGGCATTCGGGGCCAAACTTACTTCACAATCAGTAAATGCATAAAGCGCAGGCAAAAGATCTTCCGCTGAAACAGTGGACGGCAGGTGAATCATGATTTCAACAAACTCAGCCGTATTATCCTCAATCTTAGATATTTTAATCTTACCCTTATCATTCGCAGAAAGGATTGAATCGATTAAACTGGTCGTGGTAGTCCCAAAGGGGATCTCGGTCACTTTGAGAAGGTGCTTCTTTACTTTTTCAATTCGTGCCCGCACCCGCACACGCCCTCCCCTTGCACCTCCGTTATAATCGG